>Ga0182038_10000627_pt1 | contig 18025 bp, 12 predicted proteins | sample sta12Can44000108_FD_125976 | JGI IMG/M metagenome (GOLD analysis project Ga0182038, IMG submission 125976) | Lab enrichment of tropical soil microbial communities from Luquillo Experimental Forest, Puerto Rico - statanox.12C.anox.44.000.108 | ecosystem: Environmental > Terrestrial > Soil >...
ATGGTGGAGGAGGGCTCCGGCGGCCGCGATGGCCGCGTTGTGCCCCTCGAGGCCGAATCCATCAAGGCCCTGCGAGCGAAACTGGTCGATCAGGGTCCGGCGGGCAGCTTCGACATCGAAAGCCCACGGTTCGACTGCAGTGGCCGGTAGGCCGGCCGCGGCGATTGGCTCCGGCAGGCGAAGGGGATGGCCGTTCTCCGATGCCGCCGCGACGATCTCGCGCGGGCGGAGAACCGCGATCTCGTCGGCGAGCGCCTGCAAACCGTCGGAGCCGGCGTATTCGGCCGCGGCGAACTCGCCGGTCGACAGGTCCAGCAGCGCGACGCCGATGGGGCCGGAGCGTTCGCCCGCCGCCAACGCCATGATGAAGGCCGGCTCACGCGCGTCAAGATAGTTGCTGTCCGTCAGCGTTCCCGGCGAGACGACGCGGACGACTTCTCTCTTCACGATCCCCTTGGCCTTGCGCGGATCTTCGACCTGATCACAGACGGCGACTCGAAATCCTTTCTTGACGAGTCGAGCGATGTACGCATCAACCGCGTGGAAGGGGACACCGCACATCGGGATGCCGCCGCCGTTGGCATCCTTGGACCTTGAAGTGAGCGTCAGCTCGAGGGCCCGCGCGCCCACGAGGGCATCCTCGTAGAACATCTCGTAAAAGTCGCCCATCCGGAACAGCAGGATGGCGTCGCGATGCCGCTCCTTGGCGTCCAGGTACTGCCGCATCGCGGGCGTCGCCGTCGCTGGCATATGCTTAAAGTCTAAACCGTATATGCGGGTCCTTGCGCTGGACACGACCACCCGTGCCGGAAGCGTCGCCCTGGTGAGCGATCACGGCGGCGATCGCATCCTGGAAGAGCGCGCGGGAGACGCGACACGTACACACGCGCAGCGCCTGCCTTCCGAGATCGTCGCTCTGCTCGCCAGCCACGAGCTCCGGTTGTCCGATATCGACCTGTTCGCCGTTGCGTCGGGTCCCGGCTCGTTTACCGGCCTCCGCGTCGGGATTGCGACGATGCAGGGGTTTGCGCTCGTTGGGAGGCGGCCGATGGTCGGGATATCGGCGCTGGCCGCGTTGGCTCATGCGGGAAGTCGCGATCTCCTGCCCAATCAGCGCGTGGGCGCGTGGATGGACGCGCACCGGCGGGACGTCTTTGCGGCGCTCTTCGTCGTGACTGGGGAACGGATCTTCCGCGCCGGGCGCCTGACGGAAGTCGACAGCGCCACGGTGGGCGATCCTCTCTCGACGTTCGAGCGATGGAGGCAGATGGTCCGACGCCGGCGATCCTGATTGGCGACGGCGCCGAGCTGTACGCGGGTCTCATCGCTCGAGTCATGAGCGGAGGTTCACCGCCGCCTCCGTGGCCCGACCCGTCCGCGCCGGCAACCCGCATCGAACCGGGGCCGGGACTCGCGGGTGTGATTGGTCTCCTGGCACTGGAGCGGGCCCGTCGCGGAGAAACAGTGACGCCCGCGGGGATTCAACCGCTCTACGTCCGGCGTCCGGACGCGGAACTGGCACGAGAACATGCGCTGGCAGATCGACGCCCTCACGTCTCCCGAGCAGATTGACGACGTCCTCGCGGTTGAGGAGGCGTCGTTCAGCCATCCCTGGACACGTGAGATGTATCTCTCCGAGCTCCAGAACCGAGGCGTGTCGTTCTGTTTCTTTGCAAGACAGGAGACCGGACGTGTTGTGGGCTTCTGCTCGTTCTGGCGCGTCCTCGATGAATTGCACATCAACAACCTGGCCGTCTTGCCCGACGTGCGCCGTGAGGGGATCGCCTCAGCGCTGCTCGCGCGTGTTCTCCAGGAGGGCGTCAGCCTCGGCGCGCACCGCGCGACGCTCGAAGTCAGGCGCTCGAACGAGCCGGCCAGGCTGTTGTACGAGCGCTTCGGTTTCTCGATCGCCGGAGTCCGTCGAGCGTACTACTCCGATCCAATCGAAGACGCGCTCATTCTGTGGCGCGACGGCCTGGCGCAGCCGCAACCATGACGTGGTCATCGGCTCGCGTGCGCCCTTACCTGTCGATTCCGGCAAGCGCTGTTCCGGCCGATCGTTGGCCTTGAAACCCCCAAGGCCTTGTGGTACGTTCGGCGCGTTGATGACTGAGGAGGTGGCGTATGAACGCTGAGACGTCCGATCTAAGGGAGCTGCTGCTCAGGACAGATGAAGAGTTCCACACTCTGGCCGAACAGCATCACCAACTCGAGGATCGGTTGCACGAGCTCACCGAGAAGCACTACCTCTCAGAACCCGAACAGGTCGAAACAGTCACCCTCAAGAAACGAAAGCTTCAGTTGAAAGATCGGATGGAGGACATCCTGCGACGGCACCGCCCCCGGCCGGCTCAGGCCCACGGCTAATTGCGTCTCGATTCCGCCGGCCTGCCGTTCATCGGCGGCGCGCTCGCGCTCGCGTTCGTGTCGGGCGCCACGATTGGCTGGAGCCTCGCCCTCCTGTTCGTCGTCCTCGGTCTGTTTTTCGCCTTCTTTTTCCGCGATCCCGACCGGGCGCCGCCGAGCGGCCCCGACCAGGTCTTGTCGCCCGCCGATGGGCGCGTGCTTGTGGCGGGGCCGGCCGTGCCGGGGACGCCGCCTCCCGGCGAGTGGCTGCAAGTGAGCATCTTCCTGTCGCCGCTGGATGTGCACGTCAACCGCATTCCGGCATCCGGCCTGGTGACCCGCGTCGCCCACACGCCCGGAAAATTCCTGCCCGCTTACCGCCACGACGCCGGCTCGACCAACGAGCGCTGCGAGCTGTGGATCGACCATTACGGGCAGACCATCGTCGCGCGCCAGATCGTCGGGGTCCTCGCGCGCCGCCTCGTCTGCCGCGTGCAACCGGGAGCCGCCGTGCGCGCGGGCGATCGCTTCGGCATCATGAAGTTCGGCTCGCGAATGGATGTGTTCCTGCCCTCCACGGCGACGATTCTGGTTGAGATCGGCGACCGTGTGTGCGGCGGAGAAACGGTCATCGCGGTGTTACACTGACCGCCGTGGCCGATACCGAGGGCTCCCGCCTTCGCTTTCTGCGCCGCGCAGGCGATCATCCGCGTGCGCGCCTGCGCCGCGGCGTGTATCTGCTCCCCAGCCTTTTCACGCTGGGGAACATGTTTTGCGGATTCATCTGCATCGTCCACACGCTGCGCGGAGACTACGAGTCTGCGGCGCCGTTCATCGGGTTCGCGTTCGTGCTCGACGCCCTCGATGGGCGCATCGCGCGGTTGACCGGGGGCGAGAGCGCATTCGGCATCGAGTTCGATTCGCTGGCGGACGTCATCTCGTTCGGGCTGGCACCGGCGATTCTCACATACGCCTGGGGGCTCTCAGCGCTGGGGCGGCTGGGGCTGGCGGCCGGCTTCCTGTTCGTCAGCGCGGCTGCGATGCGGCTCGCCCGGTTCAATATTCAAACTGGGACCGGCATGGACAAGCGCTATTTCGTGGGAATGCCGAGCCCCCCCGCTGCGGGCGTCCTCGCCGCGACAGTGTATGCGTATCCGCCTGGATTGTCGGATTATCGGGCTGCGCTGCCGGCGCTGGCGCTCGTCCTCGTCCCGGCCGCGCTCATGGTGAGCACGATCCGGTTTCGCAGCTTCAAGACCTTCGACTTGCAGAGCCGGCGGCCGTACTCGGTGCTCATCGTCATTGCGGCCGCCATTGTTGCCATTTGGGCGCACCCGCGGGCAGTGCTCGTCTTGATCGCGTACTCGTATCTGGCCTCGGCGTTCATCGGCATCGCGATCACGCGGTTCAAGCCCAAGGGCGAGCGCGCAGACCGTGGGCCGATCGACGCGACCGGCGACCAGCGCGCGCCGGACGCGATCAAGAATCCGGAATTGAGAATCCGGAACTGACACCGGACGGTTGAGTCGCCCCCGACGTCGGGATGGGGATGCTCACCGTCACCGTCGTTCCCACGCCCTTCTCGCTCTGTACGGCGATCGAGCCGCCGCTCAACTCCACGTTGCGTTTGGCGATGGTCAGGCCGAGGCCCGTGCCCGTGGCCTTTGTCGAGAAGTAGGGCTCGAAGATTCGGCTCAGGGCCTCACCGTCCATGCCGACGCCGGTGTCCGCGATTTCCACAACCAGGTCGCGTCGCGAATCGGTCGGCGCGTGCTGCTCGGCGATCGTGATGGCCAAACGGCCCTGGCCGGGCATCGCGTGGAGCGCGTTCTCGATGAGGTTCGTCAAGGCACGCGCGAAGAGCGTGCGGTCGATCGACACGACCACAGGCGATGGAGCTGTGCGGACGTCGATCGTAATTCGGCCCGACAGGCCCAGGCGATACGGCGCGACCACTTCATCCACGAGCGCGCGCACGTCAGTGGCTTCCGGTCTGGGCGTGGGCGACGATGCGAAGCTCGAGAACTCGGCCGAGATCTGCCGGAGCAGACGCACCTGCAGCAGGATGGTGTTGACGCATTCGTCAAGCACCGGCGACAGCGGGCGTCCGCGGTCCATGTTGACCCGCCGCGCGTGCTCGGCGGAGAGCTGAATGGGCGTGAGTGGATTCTTGATGTCGTGCGCGACTTGCCGCGCCATGTCGGCCCATGCTTCGAGCCGCTGCGTGCGCTCGAGCTCCGCGCGACGGCGTTGCAGATCGGCCGCCATCTGATTGAAGTCCTCGACGAGCTGGCGGAGCTCGTCGGACGACGTGGCGGCGATTCGGGCGTCCAGCTCGCCGCGGGCGATGCGGCGGGTGGCCCGCGTAAGCCGATTGACCGGGTCCGCAATCCGCTCGGCCATCCAGTAGCCGATGGCGGCGCCGAGAACAATGAACATGACCGCGGCCGATCGAACGCGCCGGTCGAGCTCGTCGATCTGCTGTTCGACCTGTTCCCGGCGGTTGGTGAGCGGGACCGTGACGATGCCTTCGCGTCCTCCGGCGCGAACGGGGGCGGCGGCCACCCGGTACGGGTGATCACCGATCTGCTCGTCACCGACGAAGGTCGGGGCGCGGTCGAGCAAAATGCTCTTGTACACGTCGCCCGGCGTGCGCGTCGAAAGCAGAAACGAGGCGAAGAGATCGCGCGCGCTCGTGGCTTGAAGATGGCCACGGTCGAACAGGTTGACGTCCTCGTCAATGGCGCGCCACACGAGAACCATGATTTGATCGTCGAGGGCGCTGAGCCCGATGAGCTGTGTCGACCTGGAGCGCTCGATGGCCGCATAGTCCTCGACGAGCCGTTGGGCGGTCGTCACCGTGCGCTGAGCCGCTTCCACGCCTCCAGCCGTCAGCTCGTTGGCAAAATACGTACGGATGACGACGGCGAGAATGAGGACCGGCACGACCGTCACCGCGACGAAGGCCAGGAACAGCTTTCTGTAGAAACTTGACCTGACTTCTCTCAGTAGCGCCCGTGCACTCGCCCGCGCGCGCGCCGTCAAGGGCGCCACGATCGTGGCCACCGCCAGCAGGCCGACGTACAACACGCCGACGAGCAGCGCCAGCTCAGCCAGGTTGATGATGTGCCCCGGCCCCGAGATGACCGGGTAGCCAAGCGCGTAGATCTCGCCGCGATCGCTCAGGAAGTACACCCGGAAGGTCTGGCCGCCGCGATCGAGCGTCTCCCAGAACCGGTCACGGGACGCCACGAGGCGGTTGAAGACCCGATCCGGCAGCGTCCAGACCGTCGTACCTGACTCGACGATGGGCGCGCGGCTCCAGCCGTACATCGCGAACTCGACATCGCTCCCCGCCACGGCTTCCGAACGGGCCGGTTGGCCTGTTTGCAACGACTGGAGGTATGGGCTCTGGCTGGCGACGAAGGGCAGGATGCGATAGTCGAGCATGGCACGCACGACGATGGTGCCCAGCATCCGCCCGCGCTCGCAGATCCCGCGGCTCGTCCGGAGGACGTGCCGTTCGCTCGAGCCGAACGGCGACACCTCATCGAACAGGTCTTCCCACGAACAGTAGGGGACGCGTGATCGTGCGGGCACGTACTCGTACTCGGGAAGGTGCAGCGCGAACCGGCTGACGAGCCTGCCGTCCGCGGCGTACAGCTCCACGGCGGAAGTGAGCCGGTAGGCTTGCAGATCGGTGCGCGACCACACGATGAACGCTGCGTCCGACGCCGCGGTCGCATCGGAGGCGGTGAGATATTCGGAAAGAGACGGGATCGCATCAATCTGATCGATGGCACGCTGCAGGCGTCGCTGGAGCTCTTCGCGCTGGCTCAACGCTTCGGGCCCGTACGTGTCTTCGACGAGGTGTTGCTTGGCTTCGATCGCATCGGCGACAAGCGAAGGGTAGACGGCAAGCGCAGGCCCCAGCAGCGCGAGGAAGAACGTGAACAGCCGTGCCGCCTGCGAGGCCCGGCGCATCCTGCGCTCGACGCGGGCGAGGGCGGCCGCGCAAAGGCCGGCGGCCCCCAGGGCCACCAAGAGTGGTGCGGTCGGCAGATCGCGGCCGCTCAGGACGACCACCGTGACGGCGGCCGCCGCGCCGGCCAGCCAGCCGGCCGTGGCCGAGCCACGGGCGCGCGGCGACCGGGGCGCGCGAGAGAACGTCGATGCGGCGCGAGTGACGGTCACGGCCGCCCAGATAGCCGCCGCGTGCATCAGGACGAGCGCGAAGGCCGCCGCGAGGCGCGCAGCCTCTACCGGGTGAAGAGAGAAATGCAGCACGTCGAGTGACGTGTTCGTCACCATCTCGCGAAGCGCGATCTCGTAGGCGGCGAGCACGAGACCAGCAGCTGCTCCGGCCGCGACATGCCGGGCGGCTATGCGGGAGCTTTCACTTCCGGGCGCCATCGCGGGTCGGGGCGGGGCGGTCCGCCGCCGTTCGACGAGGTCCAACGCGATAGCGACCAGCGCGAGCCCGGCGAGCGCGATGAGAAGCAAACCCCAGGGCGAGGTCGCCGCCGCGGGTCCGATGACGCTTCTGCCGACCCACAGCAGGAGGGCGAGCGAGGCAATGCCCAGTGTCGCGAGCGTGAGCGTCAACGCCACGAACGTGCGCACATCCCGTGCGCGGCGCCGAACCTCCAGCAAGGGGCCGGTGCACAGCAGCAACGTCACCGCGAATGTCGAGATCGCCGCCGCCCACGTGCCGGACCGCCAGCGGGCGCGTGCTTCGGCGAGGTCCTCGGGCAACACGTCGGCGTCGGCCGCAATGGCGCCGCCGTGGCTCGAGACGTGGAAGGCAAATGGCGTCGGGGGCGACGGCGTTCCCGCCGGACTCGGGTGCAGCCTGACCGGAACGAGCGATGTCGGGAGCACGAAACCGTCCTGGACGCCGCCAGCACCCTCGACCGCGTGAAGGGACTGTTCGACGACCACCGCCGGGCTGGGGGCGGCGCCGCGGGCCGCCGGCAGCCGCTCGCCGAGCGGTTGGATGAGCAGCAGACGCGGCCCGATGGCGCCGGATGCCAGGAGCCACGCGGGCCGCCCGCTCAATCCTTCCTTCGGCAGATCGAAGACGCGCCCGGCCCACGCGAGTGGCGTGCCATCGGCGCTGTAAATAGTGACGCCCGTCCGGCCCGTTTCCTGATCGCGCAAGGCGAGCGACGTCAAATCGAAGAGTGCCCGGCTGGCTGCCGGGTCGCGCGGCGCGGCCCCCAGGGCGTCGGCGGAAACCGTGACGCGGCCCGCGATTGTCTCAAGCGCATCGGCCGTGGCATCGAGGCGATCGCGAATCTCGATCTGAACGCGCGCGAGAGCCGTCTCGTCCGACGCGCCGAATCGCGCGCGCTCCAAGCCCCAGCCGATGAGGCCGACGGCGACCGACGCGATAAGGCCGGCGCGCAGGATGCGCAGGACGGAATCCACCGTGTTGTTCAAATGTTATAGTGAAATCGAGTGGACCTGAAACATCTGCTCAAGCGCGGTGCGCTCGTCGCAGCGGCCAACTGGCCGGTCATCGCGATTCAGTTCGTCGCCGAGACGACGTTCCAGGTACTGCTCGCGGTGCCGCTCGTCGGCGCGGCGATTCTCGTAGCTATTCTCCTCGGCGCCGACCTGGCCGATGTGCTGCAGGGCGGCCTGCGCGGGATGTTCAGGACCATCGCCAGCGCCTTGATGTCCGAGCCGGTAGCGCTGGTCTCGTTCATCACGGCGTTCTGCCTCGTGCTGTTCGGCGGATCCTGCCTGATGTTCGTGGTCAAAGGCGGAACGGTCGATGTGTTGCAGGCCGCCGACGCCGACGCCGGGCCGATCGAACGCGAGCCGTTGACGCTCGAAACGCTCAGAAGCGCGTCGACATTCTCGCTCCAACGCTTCACGGCCGGCTGCGCGCGGCTCTATCGTCCGTATCTGCGGCTGGGCATCGGTCTGATGACGATCTATGGGCTGTCGCTCGCAGCGTACGTGGCGTTCCTCGTGTTCGGATACCGGTCTGCCGACGAGCGCGGGCGCTTGGTGGATTGGGCCTTCATCGCCGGCCCCGCGATCCTGCTGGTGGCCTGGATCACCGTGGTCAACTTCTTGTACTTGCTCACCCAGCTGGCCGTCGCGGTCGACCGCGTAGGCGTCGCAGAGGGACTACGGCGCGTCGCGGAATTCATCCGCGCGCAGTTCCGAACGGTCGCCTCCATCTTCCTGATCGTCGCCGGCCTGGTGCTGGCGGCGACGCTCGTGTCCGCGCTGGCGTGGTCGGGCGTAGGCCTGATTGCGTTCGTGCCGCTCGTCGGCCTTGCGGTCTTTCCCCTGCAGGTTCTGGCTTTGGTGGTGCGGGGGCTCGTGTTTCAGTATCTCGGGCTCACGGCCCTTGGCGCATACTTGACGCTGTACTCTGCCCACCGATCCAAACGTGACGCCATCATCGCGCTGTCGAGCGAAATGGGACCTCGGCCTGCCGCAAGCCGCGCGCTGCCAAGCTGAGCATTCAGAGATGAGAGCTCGGCACCGGTGAGGTCGTCGGCATCACCGGGTTGGGCAGCGGAGCCATGGGAATCACGGGCGGCTCCAGGCTTCGAATGCTGAGCGTGACGCTGTCGCCCTTCACGACGTTCCGCGTCACGACGGCCAGCATCGGAAGGCCTGATGCGGGATCTTGCAACACGCGGGGCGCCGCGGCGACATCTTCTCCGGCTGCGATGTCGACACCCGGCGTGCCGTCCTTGGCGTTGAACGTTTTAATGACCGGCGACTGCCCCGAGACGACCACCGTGCCGCCAGCCAGCTGCGGCGCCGACGTCGCCCTGAAGGGGAGCGCCTTCAACCAGTGCTGACCGCCGCTCACCTGATTGAGCGCGCGGAGGACGTTGTCGAGCGAGACGAAGTACACGCTGCGTGCATCGGCCACCGGCGCACCAACGATGTCGCCGCCCGTTCGCCACCGCCAGTCGATGCGTCCGTCTTTGGCGAGCAGGCAGTACAGAAAGGTATCCGTGGAGCCGGCGTAAACGCGCTCGCCCAGCGCGAGAATCTCACCCGGCAGGCCGCCGACTTTCCGCTCCCAGATGGGCGCGCCGCTCTCCAGATCCGTCGCAATGACCCGTCCGTCCGCGGTGGGCAGGTACACGCGGCCGGGAACGATCGTGGGCGGACCATGGGGCGGTGAGTCAATGTCGCGCTGCCACATGACGTGTCCATCTGAGGCGCGAAATGCGGTGATGCTCCCTTTTTTGGTCACGCCGACGAGCCAGCCGCGTCCCGCACCGGGTCGTGTTGCGAACGTGTCGGTCAACGAAGCCCGCCAGGCGACGCCCCCGTCGGCCGCCTTCTGGGCCGTCAACGCGGTCGCTTCCACGACGTAGACCAGGTCGTCGGCGGCCACGAGCGGGAGCAGCGGCCGAGACTCGATGAGCCACACCCGACTCCCGGACAAGAGGTCGTAGGCGACAACTCGATCGCCCTCAATCGCGAAGTACGCGCGCGCTTGATCGTAGGCGGGCGGTTCGGTCAAGTAACTGTTCAGCGCGAGCGTCCAAACCGGGCGCAATGGCACCAGCGAGACAGGCTCGGGGGCTTTGACGATGCTGATCAGCGCCAGCAGACTACAACATATTGTGGTGCCACGAATCACGACAACTTATAATAGCTTCCTCCCGCCGTGAACCATCAGACCATCATTGTTCTGGATTTCGGATCGCAGTACACGCAGCTCATCGCCCGGCGCCTTCGCGAACTCTCCGTCTACTCGGAGGTCTGGGCGCCCGAGACGCCAGCTGCCGAGATTGCGGCGCGGCGGCCTGTGGGCGTGATCCTGTCGGGAGGCCCGAAGAGCGTCGCCGACATCGGCGCGCCCCGATGCGACCCCACGGTCTTCGGCCTCGGTCCTCTCGGCATACCCGTTCTGGGCATTTGCTACGGGATGCAATTGATGGCCGATACCCTGGGCGGCACGGTCGCACCTGCCGCCGAACGCGAGTTCGGGCACGCGAAGGTCGATCTGACCCCCAATGGCGGGCTTCTGTTTACCAATGTCCCGCATGAGATCCGGGTCTGGGCGAGCCACGGCGACTACGTGGCCGCCGCGCCTGCCGGGTTCACGATCGCAGCGACGAGCGCGAACGCCCCGATCGCGGCGATGTCCGATCCGGCACGGTCGCTCTACGCGCTGCTCTTCCACCCCGAAGTCGTCCACACGGAGCGAGGGCTCGAGATTCTTCGCAACTTCGCGTTCTCGGTCTGCGGCTGCACGGGCGATTGGACGATGGCATCGTTTGTGGAGGAGGCCACCACCGGCGTTCGCGCGCAGGTCGCGGGCGGGCGGGTCGTGTGCGCGGTGAGCGGCGGCGTCGATTCGACCGTTGCCGCGCTGATCATTCACCGCGCGATCGGGGATCAGCTGACGTGTATCTTCGTCGACAACGGCGTCCTGCGGCTCGAAGAGGCCGTGCAGGTGCGCAAGCGGTTCGAGCGCCTGAAGCTGCCGGTCGTCTTTGCCGACGCGACCGCCTTGTTCCTCGGTCGACTGCGAGGCGTGACCGACCCCGAGCGGAAACGGAAGATCATCGGTGCGACGTTCATCGACGTGTTCGAGGCCGAAGCCGCCAAGCTCGGACACGTGGATTTTCTCGCGCAGGGAACGCTGTATCCTGATGTGATCGAGTCGGTGCCGATCGTGGGACAGGCCGCATTGATCAAGAGTCATCACAACGTCGGCGGGCTCCCCGAGCGGATGCGGATGAAGCTCGTCGAGCCGCTGCGTGAGCTGTTCAAGGATGAGGTCCGCGCTGTGGGCCGGACGCTCGGACTCGAGGAAGAGTTCGTCGTCCGCCAGCCCTTTCCGGGGCCCGGCCTCGCCGTTCGAATTCTCGGCGAGGTAACGCCGGAGCGACTGTCGCTGCTCCGGCGCGCCGACGCGGTGGTTGCCGAGGAAATCAAGCGGGCAGGCTGGTACACGAAACTGTGGCAGAGTTTCGCCGTGCTGCTGCCGGTGCAAAGCGTCGGCGTCATGGGCGATGAGCGCACCTATGAGTACACGGCGGCGATTCGCGCGGTCGAAAGCAAGGACGGGATGACCGCCGACTGGGCGCGTCTGCCTCACGATCTGCTCGAGCGCATCTCGTCTCGCATCGTCAACGAGGTTCGGGGCATCAACCGCGTCGTGTACGACATCAGCTCGAAGCCGCCCTCGACCATTGAATGGGAGTGAAATTAGGCCTTGGTTCTTAGTTCTTGGTGCTTGGTCCGTGTCTGATTTCGTCCACCTGCACCTGCACACCGAGTTCTCCCTCCTCGACGGCGCCTGCCGCATCGACGAGGTGCTCGACCAGGCTCGGAAGCTGAACATGCCGGCGATCGCGGTGACCGAGCACGGGAACATGTTCTCGTCGGTGACCTTCCACGATCACGCGCGCCAGCGCGGGCTGAAGCCGATACTGGGGTGCGAGGTCTACGTCGCCCCAGGCGATCGGCGCCAGAAGACAGGGAACCCGGGCGAGGCCGCGAACCATCTGGTCCTCCTGGCCGAAAATCATGAGGGATATCACAACCTCATCAGGCTCGTCTCGAGCGGCTACACGGAGGGCTTCTACTACAAGCCACGCATCGACAAGGGGTTGCTCGCGGAGCACGCGAAGGGGTTGATCGGGCTCAGCAGCTGCCTGAAGGGGGAGGTCGCCGAAGGGCTGTCGCATGCCCAGGAGAGACGGGCGCGCGACGCCGCGGCCGCCTATCGGGACATTCTCGGCGCTGAGAACTTCTTTCTGGAGATGCAGTGGCATGGCATCGACGAACAGCGGATCGTCAACGCCGGCATTCCGGCCATTGCGAGGGATCTGGGGCTCGGCCTCGTGTGCACCAACGATGTGCACTACGTCCGCGACAGCGACGCGCACCCGCACGACATCCTCCTCTGCATCGGGACCGGCAAGGGGGTCAGCGACCCCAAGCGCCTGCGCTACGACAGCAAACAGTTCTTTCTCAAGACCGCTGAAGAGATGGCGGCGGCGTTCAAGGACTTTCCCGATGCGCTGGCCAACACGGTGCGGATTGGCGAGCGCTGCGAGGTCACGCTGCCTGAGGGCGAAAATCACCTCCCGAACTTCGACGTGCCGGCCGGTTTCACGCTCGACGAGTACTTCGAGCATGTCACGCGCCAGGGGTTCGATGAACGACTCGCGCGTCTGAAACAGCTCATTGCAACCGGAGCGCTGCACCACACGATCGACGAGTACGAGCGGCGGCTGTCGTACGAAGTCGACATGATCAAGAAGATGCAATACCCCGGATATTTCCTGATTGTCTGGGATTTCATCCGCCACGCCCGGGAACAGGGGATCCCGGTCGGTCCCGGCCGGGGCTCGGCGGCCGGCAGCCTCGTGGCTTACTGCCTGCGCATCACCGACGTCGATCCCATCGACTTCGACCTCATCTTCGAACGCTTCCTGAACCCTGAGCGCGTGTCGCTACCCGATATCGATATCGATTTCTGCGAGCGGCGCCGCGGCGAAGTGATCGACTACGTCACGCGGAAGTACGGGCGTGAGAACGTCGCCCAGATCATCACGTTCGGCACGATGAAGGCCAAAGCCGTCGTCCGCGATGTCGGCCGCGTGCTCGAGATGCCGTTTGCCGACGTCGACAAGGTCGCCAAGCAGATTCCCGCCGCGCTCGATATGACGCTCGACAAGGCGCTCGACGAGAGCGAGTCGCTGCGCCAGATGGAACAAAGCGATCCGAAGATCAGGGAGCTCCTCCAGGTTGCCAGGCGGCTCGAAGGAATGACGCGCCACGCGTCCGTGCACGCCGCGGGCGTCGTCATCGCGCCGAGGGCGATTAGCGAGTACGCGCCGCTCTACAAGGGCGCCCGCGATGAAATCGTCACGCAATGGTCCATGAAGGAGATTGAGCGCGTCGGTCTGCTGAAGATGGATTTTCTCGGCCTCAGCACGTTGACCCTGATCGCCGACGCCGTCGCAGAGGTCGAGCGAACGACGGGACGGAAGCTGGCCATCGAGGACCTGCCCCTCGACGACGCGGCGACGTACCAGATTTTCCAGGAAGGCCAGACGTATGGCATTTTCCAGTTCGAGTCGAGCGGCATGCGCGCCATCCTGCGCAAGGCGAAGCCGCAGCGGCTCGACGATCTCATCGCCCTGAACGCGCTCTACCGGCCGGGGCCGCTGCGCAGCGGGATGGTCGACGATTTCATCGCGCGCAAACAGGGCAAGACGGAGGTCAAATACGAGCTGCCGCAACTCGAGCCCATCCTCCGCGAGACTTACGGCGTCATTGCGTATCAGGAGCAGGTGATGCGGATCGCGAGGGAACTCGGCGGGTTCACGCTCGGCCAAGCCGACATCCTCCGAAAAGCGATGGGGAAGAAGAAGGCCGACGTCATGCAGGCCCAGCGGGCAAAGTTCGTGAGCGGCGCGAACAAACGCGGGATCAAGGAGAAGCGCGCCGGGCAGATCTTCGATCTGATGGAGCACTTCGCGGGCTACGGGTTTCCGAAAGCGCACTCGACGACCTACGCGCTGTTGGCTTACCAGACCGCTTACCTGAAGGCGAACTATCCGTGGCAGTTTGCGGCGTCACTCTTTACGATTGAAGCGCAGAATACGGACAAGCTCGCCATGTACATTGGCGAGGCGCGCGAACGCGGCGTCCCGCTCCTGCCTCCCGACATCAACGAGAGTCAGCGCCGGTTCACCGTCGAGGCCGGCGGCGTGCGGTTTGGACTGACGGCGATCAAGAACGTCGGTGACGGGGCGATCGACTCATTGCTGAGCGTACGCGCCACGCAGGGCCGAATCACGACGCTTGCCTCGCTCTGCGAGGATCTGGATCTTCGCCTGGTCAACAAGCGCGTCTTCGAGAGCCTCACCAAGGCGGGGGCATTCGACTCGCTGGCGAAGGGCACGGGGTACGCCGGTTTGCCGTCTACGGCGTTGAGATCGCGACTGATGGCGGCCATCGACCCTGCCTGCGAGACGGGGGCTCGGCTGCAGCGCGATCGCGATCAAGGCCAGGCTCAGCTGTTTACGGGTTTTCTGGACGACGATCGCGGGGCGGGAGACGGCCCTTCCGCCTCCGGCGGAGCGTCTCTACCTGACGCCCGGCTATGGACCGAGACCGAGCAGCTCGCCTTCGAGAAGGAGACACTGGGTCTGTACTGGAGCGGACACCCGGTCGATCGCTACGTTCCGGCGTTGAAGGAACTTGGCGCCAAGTCAGTTGCGGAACTGGCTGAGCTGCCGCCGCCGGCGCGCGATGGCGCCTGGGGTGCTGTCGTCTCCAAGCCGATTGAGCCTGATACGAGCATCGGTGGCATCATCGCCGCGTGCCGGCAGCTCAAAACCCGGAAGGGCGATCGCATGGCGGTTTTCACGCTCGAAGACTCGCAGGGCGGAGTCGAGATCATCGCGTTTCCCGAAACCTACCAGCGAAGCGCGGCGCTTATCGAACCGGGGGCGATGGTACTGGTTCGCGGCAAGCTGGAACGAAAGGCGGATGAAGATGACGAGACGGTGCGAATGGTGGCGACCGAGATCGCGCCGATCGAGTCCGTGCGCGAACGGATCGCTCGCGAAGTCGCCATCCATCTGCGCCAACCAGCCGATCGAAGCACTCTCGAAACGCTCGGGGAGATCTTCTCGCGCCATCGTGGTGATCGGAAGGTCTCGTTCGAGGTCGAGACCGGAAGCCCGCCGAACCGGCTTCGCGTGAGAGTCGACGTCAGCGCTCAGATTCGCGTGCGCCCATCCCCAACCCTCGTCGCTGAAGTCGAGCGGGTCGTGGGCGCTGGAACCGTGGAGCTGCGGTAAATGCCTCCCGAGACGCTGCTTGACTTCGAGGAGCCGATCGCCGTGCTCCTCAAAGAGATAGAAGCGCTCACGCTGCTCCCTCATACGGATGCCCGGGATCGCGAGATCGAGCAACTGCGCCGGCGCATCGGGTCGGTACGCGCCGAGCTCTATCGCTCGCTCACCCCCTGGCAGCGCGTGCTCGTCGCGCGCCATCCCAATCGGCCCGCTCTGGAGCAGTACATCAGCCGGCTCTTCACGGGCTTCACGGAGATCCACGGGGACCGGCGCTTTGCCGACGATCATGCGATCTTGACCGGCTTTGCCGACTACAAGGGCGACCCCGTGCTCATCGTCGGGCACGTGAAGGGGACCGACACGAAGGAGAAGATCTTCAGGAATTTTGGCTATGCGCGACCGGAGGGCTACCGTAAAGCGATGCGCGCGATGCACCTCGCCGCGAAGTTTGGCCGGCCAATTCTCGTATTCGTGGATACGCCAGCCGCCTACCCTGGGATCGATTCAGAGGAGCGCGGGGTCGCCGAGGCGATCGCTGTCAACCTGCGCGACATGATGACGCTCGACACGCCCATCGTCGTGACGGTCAGCGGCGAGGGTGGAAGCGGCGGCGCGCTCGGCATTGCGATTGGCGATCGCATCCTCATGCAGGAGTTTGCCATCTACAGCGTGATCCCCCCCGAGGGGTGCGCCGCCATTCTGTGGCGCGATGCGGGCAAGAAAGTCGAGGCCGCCGAGGCGTTGAAGTTGACGGCGCCTGATCTGCTCGAGGCCGGCCTCATCGACGAAATCGTTCCGGAGCCCGTCGGCGGCGCGCACACCGATCCGGACGCGGCGGCCGCGCTCGTTGACAGCGTCCTGACGCGGGCGCTTGCCGCGGCGCGCGCATTGGACTCCAACGCCCGCCTCGAGCAGCGCTACGCGAAGTTCAGGTCGATGGGCAAGCTCGGCCCGGATTTCGTCAATGACGGTGGTTAAGGCAACGATGAGGCCCATTGCCCTCAAGTGGCACACCCTCGCCTGCGATGCCCCGGCCGCGGGCCGTCTCGCCGCCGCCTTGAGGGTCGATCCCATCGTTGCCAGGCTCCTCTGCCAGCGTGGGCTGGCCGACCCGGAGACGGCGGCGCGGTTTCTCCGCCCATCACTCGATCACTTGCACAATCCGATGGCGCTCGCCGACATGGGCGTGGCGGTCGATCGCATCATGGCGGCCGTGTCGCGAAAGGAGCGGATCGCCATTCACGGCGACTACGACGTCGACGGCGTCACGTCCACCGTGATTCTCCGGCGCGCCCTCGAGCTTCTGGGAGCCGACGTCGTCCACTTCATTCCCGAGCGCTTGAAGGACGGATACGGCTTGCAGCCGGAGGTCATGGATCGGTTGTTCGCCCAGGGCGTGCAGCTCGTCGTGTCGGTGGACTGCGGGATCCGCGCCGCCGAGGCGGCTCGGCGGGCCGGCGAGCTGGGAGTCGGCCTGATCATCACGGACCATCACGAGCCGGGCCGTGAGCTGCCGGCCGCGCTCGCGGTGATCAACCCGAAGCGCGGGGACTGCGCGTACCCCGACAAGTGCCTGGCGGGCGTCGGCGTTGCGCTGAAGCTGGTGCACGCGCTGCTCCGCCGGACCGATCGCGAGCACTGGCTGCCCGGTTTCATCAAAGTTGCCGCCATTGGAACGTTGGCGGACGTCGTGCCGCTCGTCGGCGAGAATCGTGTCATCGCGAAGCTCGGCCTGGAGCTCCTCTCCCGCGGTCCGCACAAAGTGGGCCTGCGGTCGTTGCTGGATGTCTGCGGCCTGACCGGCAAGACGATCGACAGCCATCACATCTCGTTCATGCTCGCGCCGCGCGTCAACGCCGCCGGGCGCATGAGCACGCCCGACATCGCGACGCGCCTCCTGCTGGCCTCTGACGATGCGCTGGCTGAGGAGGTGAGGCAGCTCGCGATGCAGCTCGACACAGAGAACGTCCGCCGCCAGGAGGAAGAAGCTGAGATCCTGAACGCAAGCAAGAAAATCATCACGTCGGACCCAGACATCGGCGCCCGATCGGTCCTCGTCGTCGCCGGCGACGGGTGGCATCGCGGCGTCATCGGCATCGTCGCCTCGAAGCTCGTCGACACCTTCCATCGGCCGGTGATTGTGCTGTCGGTCGAAGACGGCGTCGCCCACGGGTCGTGCCGCAGCATTCCGGCCTTCGACATGCTCGGTGCACTCGAGCGCTGCGCCGGACTGTTCATCCGTTTTGGGGGGCACAGACAGGCCGCAGGCCTTGCGCTCGAGGCATCGCGGATCAAGGAGCTGCGCCGCGCCATCAACGATGTCGCCGATGAGACGCTGGGACCCGACGACCTCATGCCGTGCCTGCGAATCGATGCGGACCTGACGTTCCGGGCCATCACCGGCAGCGTCGCCGCGGGCGTCGCGTCGCTCGCGCCCTTCGGAGCCGGCAATCCTCGCCCGGTGTTCGCGGCGCGCCGCGTGGAAATTATCGACGGCCCGCGAAAGCTGAAGGAGCGGCACCTCAAGATGGCGCTCAAGCAGGAAGGCCGCATCTTCCGGGCCATCGCGTGGCGGGCAGCCGAGCGTCATGACTACCTCGCCGAGCACAAGGCCGCGATCGACGTGGCGTTCTCGCTCGAGCAAAACCAGTACAATGGTGAGAGCTACGTCGAGCTCACGCTGGCGGATCTCCGGAAATCCGAGGACCTGAACCGCTAGTTGTTGGTCTCGGACTGACGCACCTTGAGGAAGAACGCGCGTTTCATCATCGCCGTGTTTGGCGTGGTGTTCGCCCTGTTTGTCGCGGTGCAGTTGATGCGCGGCGGCCGCGCGGCGCCTGCCGCGACCGTTCGGTCCGACCCCG
>Ga0182038_10000628_pt1 | contig 18022 bp, 20 predicted proteins | sample sta12Can44000108_FD_125976 | JGI IMG/M metagenome (GOLD analysis project Ga0182038, IMG submission 125976) | Lab enrichment of tropical soil microbial communities from Luquillo Experimental Forest, Puerto Rico - statanox.12C.anox.44.000.108 | ecosystem: Environmental > Terrestrial > Soil >...
AGCCTGACGTTCATGGCGAAATACGATGAGCGCGAAGGGAATTCCTGCCATATCCACCTGTCGCTGCGCGGCAGCGACGGCTCCGCGGTGTTCGCCGACAACGGCGGCCCCCACGGCATGTCGGAAACGTTTTGCGGTTTCGTCGGTGGCCTGCTGGCGACGTTGCGTGAGTTGACGCTGTTCTATGCGCCGAACATCAACTCCTACAAGCGATTTGCCGACGGCAGCTTCGCGCCCACGGCGGTGGCCTGGGGTCTGGACAACCGCACCTGTGCGCTGCGGGTCGTCGGTCACGGGCCCAACATGCGGGTCGAATGCCGGGTTCCCGGCGGCGATGTCAACCCTTACCTCGCGGTGGCGGCGCTGATCGCCGGCGGGCTGCACGGTATCGAACGGGGCCTGGAGCCGCCCGAGCCGTACGCGGGGAACGCGTACGAGGCACCCGGCGTCCAGCGGCTGCCCGCCACGCTGCACGAGGCGGCCACGGCGTTCGGGGAATCAACGCTCGCACGGGAGGCGTTCGGCGACGATGTTGTGGCGCACTACCTGAACAACGCACGCGTGGAGCTGACGGCGTTCGACGCGGCGGTCACCGATTGGGAGAGGATGCGTGGTTTTGAACGCCTCTAGGCGCCCGATCGTGGGCCTGACGACCTATCTCGAGCAAGTGCGGACCGGGATCTGGGACGTCCGCGCCGGATATTTGCCTGCCGACTACTTCGAGGGCGTCATCCTGGCCGGTGGTACTGCGGTGCTGCTGCCCCCGCAGCCGGTGGACGCAGTCGGCGGGGTGCTCGGGAGCCTTGACGCTCTGGTGATCACCGGCGGTTATGACCTGGACCCCGGGGCCTACGGCCAGCAGCCGCATCCGACCACCGACCAGCCGCGCGCCGCACGCGACGCTTGGGAGTTCGCGCTCTTGCGGGGTGCACTGGACCGGGGGCTGCCGGTGCTGGGCATCTGCCGCGGCGTCCAGGTGCTCAACGTCGCGTTCGGCGGGACGCTGCACCAGCATCTGCCGGACGTCCTCGGCCACAACGGGCATCGTGCGGGCGACGGGGTGTTCACCAGGTTGCCGGTCCGTACGGTGGCGGGCACCCGGCTGGCCGGCCTGCTCGGCGAGTCCGCCGAGGCGCCGTGCTACCACCATCAGGCCATCGACAAGGTCGGCGAGGGCCTGGTGGTCAGCGCCTGGGACCGCGACGGTGTGGTCGAGGCGCTGGAACTGCCCGGCGACAGGTTCGTGGTTGCGGTGCAATGGCATCCGGAGAAGTCGCTCGAGGACCTGAGACTTTTCGAGGCGGTGGTGGACGCGGCGCGTTCGTATGCAGGGCGCGGATGAACACCGTGCAGCTGATCAATCCGGCGACCGAGGAGGTGCTGCGGTCGGTCGACCTCCTCGATGCCGCCGCGGTCGACGATGCGGTGCAACGGGCGCGGGTGGCCCAGCGGCGCTGGGCGCGGTTGTCGCCGGCGGAACGCGCGGCCGCCCTGCGGGCGTTCGCCGCCGTCGTTGATGCCCACACCGACGAACTGGCCGCCCTCGAGGTGGCCAACTCGGGACACCCCATCGCGTCGGCCGAATGGGAAGCCGGCCACGTCCGCGACGTGCTGACGTTTTATGCCGGTAGCCCGGAACGCCTGTCCGGCAAGCAGATTCCCGTCGCCGGCGGGCTCGACGTCACTTTCAACGAACCGCTGGGCGTGGTCGGCGTGATCACGCCGTGGAACTTCCCGATGATGATCGCGTCCTGGGGCATCGCGCCGGCCCTCGCGGCCGGTAATGCCGTGCTGGTCAAACCCGCCGAATCGACGCCGCTGACCACGATCCGGCTCGGCGAGTTGGCGGCGGAGGCCGGGCTCGACAACGACCTGCTGCAGGTGCTGCCGGGCAAGGGCGCGGTGGTGGGGGAGCGGCTGGTCACCCACCCGGACGTCCGCAAGGTCGTGTTCACCGGCTCCACCGAGGTCGGCAAGCGAGTGATGGCCGGCGCGGCGGCGCACGTCAAGCGGGTGACGCTGGAACTGGGCGGCAAGAGCGCCAACATCGTCTTCGCCGATTGCGACCTGGAACGCGCCGCGGCGACCGCCCCCGCCGGGGTGTTCGACAACGCCGGGCAGGACTGCTGTGCGCGCAGCCGGATCCTGGTGCAGCGCAGCGTTTACGACCGATTCATGGAGCTGCTCGAACCGGCGGTGCGCGGCGTCGTCGTCGGGGACCCCGGATCACACGACACCGAGATGGGTCCACTGGTCTCGGCCGCGCACCGTGACAAGGTGGCCTCCTATGTGCCTGATGGTGCGCCCGTCGCGTTTCGCGGCACGGCGCCGACCGGTCGGGGATTCTGGTTTCCACCAACGGTTCTCACCCCGCAGCGCACCGACCGCAGCGTCACCGAGGAGATCTTCGGCCCAGTCGTCACCGTGCTCGCCTTCGACGACGAGCACGACGCCATCACGCTGGCCAACGACACCGCCTACGGGCTCTCGGGATCGATCTGGACCGACGACCTGTCCCGCGCCTTGCGGGTGTCGCGGGCGGTCGAGTCCGGCAACCTGTCGGTGAACTCGCACTCGTCCGTGCGCTACAACACGCCCTTCGGTGGCTTCAAGCAGTCGGGCTTGGGTCGCGAGCTCGGTCCCGATGCGCCAATGCATTTCACGGAAACCAAGAACGTGTTCATCGCGATCAAAGAGGAGGGCTAGCGTGGCGGTCGATCTGTCCCGACGGCTGGCGGGCCGGGTGGCGGTGATCACCGGCGGTGGCAGCGGCATCGGATTGGCCGCCGGACGGCGGATGCACGCCGAAGGCGCGACCATCGTCGTCGGCGACATAGACGGCGACGCGGGTGCCGCGGCGGCCGCCGAGCTGACGGGCTTGTTCGTGCCAACCGATGTTTCCGATGAGGCGGCGGTCAATGCGCTGTTCGACGCCGCGGCCGAGTCCTACGGCTGGGTCGACATCGCGTTCAACAACGCCGGCATCTCACCGCCCGACGACGACCTGATCGAAAAGACCGAACTCGAGGCGTGGCAAAAGGTGCAAGACGTCAACCTCACATCGGTGTACCTGTGCTGCCGGGCCGCGTTGCGGCACATGGTGCCCGCCCAGAAGGGCTCGATCATCAACACGGCCTCGTTCGTCGCGGTGCTGGGATCGGCGACGTCGCAGATCTCCTACACCGCCTCCAAGGGCGGGGTGCTGGCGATGTCACGCGAGCTGGGCGTGCAATTCGCCCGGCAGGGCATCCGGGTGAACGCGCTGTGCCCGGGACCGGTCAACACCCCACTGCTGCAAGAGCTTTTCGCCAAAGATCCCGAGCGGGCCGCTCGGCGGCTGGTGCACGTGCCGTTGGGACGCTTCGCCGAACCCGATGAAATCGCGGCTGCGGTGGCCTTTTTGGCCAGCGACGACGCGTCGTTCATCACCGCCTCGACCTTCTTGGTCGACGGCGGCATCTGCTCGGCCTACGTCACCCCGCTCTGACTAAGACGCCGCTCGCCGTCGCGGCCGTTGTCCAGGCGGGTGGCACCGACAGCTTCCCGATCAACGCTCCGCGACCGAGGTGCGCGATCAACGCCGCGCTGCCGGGTTTCGTGAAGAGCGAGCACAACGCCGCTTGCTTGTTGAGAACATTCAGGTGAGTGATGGCGACGCCCGACGGTGCGCACAACGAGCTCAGTTTCGACAGTGACGCGGTCGCCGACGAGAGCGACACATCGAACGATGCCATCGGCGACTGCGAAAGCGCCCGCAGCGCATGGGGAATGGTTGACATCACGTGGGAGCCGGCCGATACCACATCCGGTGCCGACTTGAGCACCCACGTGCGTGCGGCGGCGGCCCGGTCAGCCGGCGGCGAACTGAACGGTGTCATCGCCGCCGCGTTGGCCGAGGCGCCGGCGTAGGCGCGCATGGCATCGGCGTCCTGGGCCCACATCCGTTCGTACTCGGCATCGGCGTCCGCGATAGCCGGGCTGTTTTGGCCGAGGCAGTTTCGGAAGGCCAGCGACCTTCGCCGCGCGCGGTTGGCGTCGATCACCCGTGGGGGAATGGTTGCCGCCAACGCCGTTTGATGGGCACTCGCCGCCGCCGCGGCCTGGATGGCCGCGCGCTCGGCGCATGCGGCGGTGGCGGTGAGCCAGTCTATGTAAGGGGCTGCGGCTTCGACGGCCGCGGTGTGTAGCCGGGTGGCCAATTTCCCCCAGGCCGTTGCGGCCTCGGTCATCGATCCCGAGCCGGGACCCACATACATCAGCCCGGAGTTGATCTCCGGCGGCAGCATCGCAAAGCTCATCACATCTCTATAGGCGCGGCGGTTACAGACCTGGTGCCACACGCGCCACACGGCTAGCGTGCGGCAACCAATACACGATTCGCGAATCCAATAGCGCATGTGCTATTCGCGTTCGAAAGTCAACTATTGGTTCGCCGAGCAGCGCTCTGGAGACATGAAAGCGATCAGCGGAATGGCCATTTCGGCTGGGGTGGCCGCGCCGTGAAAACCGATGAGGCGAGCCGTTTCCGGCGGCTCGTGGCCGGTGGCCAGCACGGCTGCGTCGCCGATGCACACGACGACGACATCGCCGATCCGCGCCAGGTGCCCCGGGTTGACCGGCCCGAACATCCCCGTGGCCACGGCCTGCTCGCGGCTGTATACCTGCACCCGGCCCTCCAGCACCTCGCTCCAGGTGGCCTGTACGTCCAACGCGGCCCCCGGCTCGGTGTGCAGGTAGCGCACCCGCGGCTCGCCGGCGACCACCCGCACCCCCGCGGCCAGCCGTGGGTCGGTGTCGAGGTCGGCGCGCGCCTCCGGCGGGACGTTGAGACCGCCGTGGTCGGCGGTCACGAGCAAAGCCGCGTTCGGCGGCAGGTTCTCGACCAGGCGGGTGAGCAGCGCGTCGACGTGGGCGGCCGCCGCGTGCCATTGGGGCGATCCGATACCGAACACATGGGCCGCGGTGTCCAGACCGGCCGTATACCCATAGACCAGGCCCGGCCCACCCTGCAGCTCGTCGGCCAGCTCCCGGGCGTAGTCGTCTGTCTTGTGTGTTGGGCGAAAGCGGGCGCCGCGGTACGCCGCGTCGGTCAGTCCGCTGCCCATGAAGGGGGCCGGCAGCACGGCGCGCGCATCGACGCCGGCTTGTTGCAGCCGCCCGAACCAGGTTGGCAGCGGCTGCCATTCGGTGTGGGGCGGGTCGTCGCGCCACCGGATGTGGTTGAGCACCCTGTCGGTGCCGGGCACGTTGAGCGTGAAACCCAGGATGCCGTGCTCGCCGGCCCGGGCTCCGGTACCGAGGGACACCAGGCTGCTCGGCGTGGTCGACGGAAAGGTGCAGCTGAGCTCGCTGAGCTGTCCGGTGTCGCCGGCCACGACGGAGGCGAGCAGCGGCGCACTGGCGGCCAACTCCGGCAACAGGTGCCAGCCCATTCCGTCCACCAGCAAGAGCGCGACGCGATCGACCCGATCGCCGGCCCAATCCGCCAACGCCAGCTTGTCGATCGCATCCGGGACCCCCAGCAGCGCGGCCGCGGCGGGCAGCACGTCGCAGATGGAACCGGGCACGACGGTAAGTCTGGCACGAAATCAAACGTGCGCCAGCCAGTGTTCTACGGTGGCGCCATGACAGAACAGCCGCATGCGATCACGCTCTCGTTCCCACCGCGCGCAGTACAAAAAGTCGTCAACCCGATCATGCGGTTCCTGCTGCGCACTCCGGTAATGGGCGCCGCGCGCAGGCAGCTGATGGTGATGAGCTTCAACGGACGCAAGACAGGGCGGAGGTACTCATTTCCGCTGAGCGCCTACCAGATCGACAAGGATCTGTATGCCCTGAGCGACGCTGCCTGGACCCGGAACTTTCGCGACGCTGCGACCGCCCAGGTCTTGTACGACGGGAAGACGACGAGCATGCGCGGCGAACTCATCCAAGACCGTGCCGCTGTCGCCGATCTCTACCGGCGCTTCGCCGAGAGCAAGGGCGTCAAGAACGCACAGCGCATGATGGCGATGAAGTTCCGCGATCGGCACATGCCGACGCTCGAAGACTTCACCGAGGCCGTCGAGCAGAACCACCTGGTCGCGATCCGGTTCACTCCCTTGGACTAGACGTGCGCGAGCCGTTGACTGGTCACCCGGAGCTGACGGTCCGTGCTGTCGGCGAGCGCGCGGATCTGCTCCGGTGACAGGCGCCCGCACAGCCGGCCCCAGTGCACGGCGACCTCGTCGCCGACGGCGACACCGGGCACCGCGCTGTACCCGTCGGCCCAGACGTCGAGCGGACGCGTCGCGGGTTCGGACAGCGTCAGCGCCTGGCCGTCCCACACCAGCCGCTGACAGCTGACCTCGACGTCGTCGCCGGTGCGGGAAACGACTGTCCCCCAGGTGATCCGGCAGTTGTCGAGCACGCTCAGCGGGTGTTCATCCATGCCCCGTCCCAAGAACCGCGTCCACGGATACACGCCGAACACGTGGAAACAGTGGTTGGCGGCGGCCTCGCGGGCGAGGCCCGCGGTGAGGTGCGACCAGTAACGGCCCGCTTGCGGGCCGATGATGGCCAGCAACGCGTCGAAGAAGTCTTGCGGGTCCAGGCCGGCGCCGACGCCGCCGCCGAGCCAATACGACTCGACGAGCCGATAATCCAGTGGGTCGGCGATGCCGGTCAGCCGGGACAGCACCCGCAGGTACGGCCACGCCCCGGAAAACCTGGTCGCCGCGCTGCGCACCGCGTCGACCGAACCGTCACGCAGGGTGGCCCCCAGCGGGGGCCCGCAGTAGCCCAGCGCATTGGGGGCATACGCGTAGCGGGCGAACATCTCGACACCGCGCTGGATCACGCTGTCGCTCAAGCGCGCCCCACCAGCTTGGCGGCATCGCGGTGCATGCGGCCGAAGTTGTAGTAGGCGGCACACGCCCCCTCGGGGGACACCATGCACGTTCCGATCGGGGTTTCCGGGGTGCACGCGGTGCCGAAAACCTTGCATTCCCAAGGCTTGAGCACCCCCTTGAGCACCTCACCGCACTGGCAGGCCTTCGGGTCGGCGACCCGCACGCCGGGCATCGCGAACCGCAGCTCGGCGTCGAACTCCGCGAAATCGTCGTGCAGCCGCAGCGCGCTCTGCGAGATGAACCCCAGCCCACGCCATTCGAAGTGCGGGCGCAACGCGAACACCTTGCCCATCAGCGCCAGCGCGGCCGGATTGCCGTGCTCGGGCACCACCCGCTTGTACTGGTTTTCCACCTCGCACCGGCCCTCGCGTATCTGGCGCAGCAGCATCGCGACCGCCGCCAGGATGTCCAGCGGCTCGAATCCCGCCACCACCAACGGCTTTCGGTACACGTCCGGCACGAACCGGTAGGGCCGGTTGCCCACCACCGTCGACACGTGCCCGGGGCCGATGAAGCCCGAGAGCCGCAGATCCGGCGACTCGAGAATGGCCTTGATCGGCGGCACGATCGTCACGTGGTTGCAGAACACGCTGAAATTGGGCAGGCCCAATTCGCGTGCCCGCACCAGCGTCACCGCCGTCGACGGTGCGGTGGTCTCGAAACCGATGGCGAAAAACACCACCTGCTTGTCGGGGTTGTCGATCGCGATCTTCAGCGCGTCCAGTGGCGAGTAGACGAACCGCACGTCGGCACCGCGCGCCTTGGCATCCAGCAGGCTGCCGTTGGACCCGGGCACCCGCATCATGTCGCCGAAGCAGGTGAAGACGACGTCGGGTTGGCCGGCCAACCACATCGCGTCGTCGATGCGGCCCATCGGTATCACGCAGACCGGGCAGCCCGGGCCGTGCACCAGTTCGACATTGTCGGGCAGCAGGTGTTCGATGCCGTGCCGGTAGATGGTATGGGTGTGCCCGCCGCACACCTCCATGAACTTGACCTCTCCGCCGCCGTCACCCGCGAGGTGCTCGATGGCGCCCAGCAGCTTGCGGGCCGCGGCGGGATCACGGAACTCGTCAACGAATTTCATGTGCGCTTTCCCCTTTTAGACGATGGCCGACGAGTCGAAGGCTTGCATTTCGGTGGTATACGCGTCACCGAGTTTCTGGATGGCGGCCAGGGTGAGCAACGCCTCGGTCTCGTCGATCTTGGCCATGGCGAACCCGACGTGGACGAGCACCCAGTCGTCGGGCTGGGGCATGTCGTCCTCGAGCAGCCGCACGCTGATCGTGCGCTGCACACCACTGACGTCAACCTTTGCCAAATAGTTTGCGGGATCGGTGATTTCGACGATCCGGCCGGGAATCCCCAGACACATTCGCGTTTCTCCTCTTTCTCTAACGAGGGCGTTTCAGCAGATCCGTGGCAGCGGGTCTCCGACGAGCATGTCGACGATCCGCGTTCCGCCGAACCCGGTGCGCAGCACCACGCTTTCCGCCGGTTCGGTGACGATTTCCCCGACCTCGGCCGCATCGGCGCCCAGGGGATGCGACCGCACCGCGGCCAGCCCGGCCTCGGCCTCCTCCGCCGCGACGACGGCGACGAACTTGCCCTCGTTGGCGACGTAAAGGGGATCGATGCCGAGCAACTCACAGGCGCCATTGACCATGGGCCGCACGGGTAGTCGCTCCTCCTCGAGCAACACCCCCAGGCCGCACGCCTGGGCGAGTTCGTTGCACACCGTGCCGACCCCGCCCCGGGTCGCGTCCCGCAGCCACCGGGTGGACGGCGCGGCCGCCATCAGCAGTTCCACGAGCGGGCTGACCGAGGCGGTGTCGGACGCGATGTCGGCCTCGATGGCCAGGTCGCCGCGGGCGAGCATGACGGCCATGCCGTGATCGCCCATCGACCCCGACAACAGCACCTTGTCACCGGCGCGCACGGACCCCGCCGACAGCGTGCGCCCGGCGGGAATGACACCGGCCCCGGTGGTGGTCACAAACAGGCCGTCGGCGGCGCCCTTGGGCACCACCTTGGTGTCGCCGGTGACGATCTGCACACCCGCGTTCGTGGCAGCGGTCGCCATGTCGGCGACGATCTCCTTCAATTCGGCGATGGGAAAGCCCTCTTCGAGCACGAACGCCGCCGCGATCCAGGACGGGACGGCACCGGCCATCGCCAGGTCGTTGCAGGTGCCGTGGACGGCGAGTTCGCCGATCGAGCCGCCGGGAAAACGCCTGGGCTGCACCACGAATGAATCCGTGGACATGGCCAGCCGCTCGCCGCCGGGCAACGTCAGGACCGCGCCGTCGCCCAGCGACTCGAGCAGCGGGTTGCGGAAGGCCTCCATGAACACCGCATCCACCAGCGCCGCGGAGGCCTTCCCGCCGGCCCCGTGCGCCAGGGTGACGTGGTCGTCGAGCAACCGGGGGCGGCGCCTGCGGAACGACTCGATCCGCTCGATGACCTCGCCCTCGGCGAACCGCGGTCCCGACGACAGGTATTCACCCGCTGACTTGCTCATGCGGCCCCCAAACCTTGATCGCCGAGACGTTCATGCACCGCCAACCACAGCCGATAGCCCAGGAGCGCTTGGGATTCCTGGATCCGGTGCACGCTTTGCGAACGAACGATGAAGCAGGCGTCCACGTTCGGGTCGTTGGCGAAGGCGCCGCCGTCGTAGCCGGCGAAACCGATGGTGTACAGGCCCCGCTGGCGCGCCTCGGCCAACGCGGTGAGCAGGTTGGGCGAATTGCCGCTGGTCGACATCGCGATCGCGATGTCGCCGGCCTTTGCGCGGGCGATCAGCTGGCGGGCGAACACCAGCTCGAAGCCGACGTCGTTGCCCAGCGCGGTCAGGATGGCTTGATCGGCGGTCAACGACCACGCGGGCAGGGTTTTTCCAGGCGCGCCTAAAGGCGGCCGGGCGAACAACCTCGCCAAGGTGGTGGAATCGGTGCAGCTGCCGCCGTTTCCGAAGGTGAACAACCGTCCGCCCGCAGCGAAGCGCTGAGCCATCTCGGTGGCGGCCCGCTCCAGCAGGTCGGCGTTGGCTTCCAGCGTGGAGCGCCGCAGCGCCAGGCTCTCGGCCGCTTTTGCCTGCGCCGACGCGGCCAGGTCTGCGAGCAGCGATTTGGGGTCCTCCTCTTCGGCGTCGATGAACGGATAGAGGAAGTTGGTCGGTTCGTCACTCATGAGCGACCCTCCTTTTCGTCGTCGACCCGGCTGATCGCCGTGCCGGCGTGCACCAGGATCAGCTCGCCGGCGTCGACCGGGTCGACAAGTGCGGTCACCACCGTCTCGACGCCCCGCGCCGTGCGCACCGGGGCCTGCCCGTTTTTCGACGCGCTCACCACCTCGCCCAGGCGACCCTCGTCGCTGCACGTGACGCAAACTTCCTCGGAGCATTCGGGTTTCAGCAAACCCGAGTGCTCGAAGCAGACATGGGTCAGCTCCCACAGCAGGTGATAGAAAAGCACGAAGCCGCCGGTCGCCGGGATCCGGGGATCGGGGTCGTCGAGCCAGAGCACGTGGTCGGCCATTCCGGCCGCGGGCCGCTCACCACTGCCGATCCAGATCGTGGTCGCGCCCCACGCCGGGCCGCGACGCATCACCGAGCGCACGTCGGGTTCGTCCGCGCCGGACACCGCGACGACGATGTCGCCGGGCCGCACCGACACCCGCACGAGATCCACCAGGTCGGGCCCCGTCAGTGCCACCGCGGGCAATGCCCGTTTGCCCATGATCACCGGGTGCACGAACTCGACCGCGATGTGCAGCGCGTGCGGCTCCCACGACGGCGCGATCGACCACATGGTCGCGCCCGCGGCGAAACGCTTGGCCAGCGTGAACGCGGTGGCGGCCAAGTCCTCGGCCAATTCGGCGCCCAGCCCGCGATTGAGAACCGTGTCAGATGCCGGAGTCATAACTCATCCTCCCTCCAGCCCTCTTCCAAACCCGTCAGCATCGAGATCGCCGCCTGACCCAGTGCGAGCCCGCCATCGTTGGGCGGCACGGTGTGGTGGGTCAGCACCTCGAATCCCGCCAGCTGCAATCGCTGACGGCAAGCGCGCAGCAGCAGCACGTTCTGGAACACGCCGCCGGTGAGGCCCACGAGTCTGACCCCGCCGGCCACCCGGGAGACCACCTTGGCGACGGCGTCCACGACGGCCTCGTGGAACGCCGCGGCCAGCGGCGCCGGCTGCGTGCCGGCGTACAGGGCCGCCACCAGCGCTTGCACCATGGTGGCGGGATCGATCACCCCGTCGGCCCGCACGGTAAGTGGCAGCGACGGCCCGATCCCGTCAAGATTTAGATCGGCCGACTCCGCGAGCGCCTCGAGCTCGATGGCGGCCTGGCCTTCGTAGTCGATCCGGTGGCGCACCCCGAGCAGGGAGGCGACGGCGTCGAACAGCCGGCCCATGCTCGAACACGGCACACATCCGACGCCGCTCTCCAATTGCGAACGGGTCAGGCGCAATTCGTCTTCGGTTGCGGCGGCGACCGGCGCCAGGTCCGGGGTCCAGTCAATGCCGGCCATCCACAACTGGGAGAGCGCCATCCGCCACGGGTTGCGCACCGCTGCGTCGCCTCCAGGCAGCGGTACAGGTAACAGGTGGCCGACGCGAACGAATCGGTGGCTGTCGGTGCCGAGAGCGAGAACCTCTCCGCCCCAGATGGTCTGGTCGCAGCCATAGCCGGTTCCGTCGAAGGAGACTCCGACGATGGGTTCACCGATGCGCCCGTGCTCGGCAAGCAGCGAGACCACATGCGCGTGATGATGCTGGACCAGATCCAGCGGCAGGTCGCCCGCATGGCGCTCCGCCCAGCTTCGGGTGTGGTATCCGGGATGCAGATCGGCGGCCATTCGCGCCGGCCTTCCGCGTATTTCGCTGAGCTGGTCCACCGCGCGTTCGAACGCGCGCAGCGTCTCCCAGGTGGCCATGTCGCCGATGTGACCGGACATGTAGGCGCGCGAGCCGTCGGTAAGACAGAACGTGTTCTTCAGCTCCCCGCCCACGGCCAGTACGGCCGGGCCGGCCCGCCCGATATCGACCGGTAGCGGCGCATATCCGCGGGATCGGCGGATCGGCAGTTCCCGGGCCCCTTCCCGGTCCCTGACGACGCGCACCACCGAGTCGTCGCACGGCACGTGGATTGGCCGGTTGTGCTCGAGGACCGCATCGCAGAGCGCCGAAAGCCGTTCGGCGGCATCGTCGTCGGTGAAGCAGATGGGTTCGTCGGAACGGTTCGCGCTGGTGAGCACCAGCGTGTCGGGTACCCGCTCGGCGGCGCCGGGGGCGGGTGCCAGCAGCAGGTGGTGGATGGGGGAGTACGGCAGCATCAGCCCGAGGAGCGGGCTGCCGGGCGCGACCGCGTCGGCGACGGGCGCGCTTATATTTCGGGGGCGCCGCCGCAGCAGCACGATCGGGCGTGCGGGACTCGACAGCACCGCGGCCTCGGCGTCGTCGACGTAGGCGTAGCGGCGAGCGACCTCGAGATCCCGGACCAGCATGGCGAAGGGCTTGGCGCCCCGGGCCTTTCGCGCCCGCAGCGCGGCGACCACGGCCTCGTCATCGGCGGTGCAGGCCAGGTGGTAACCGCCGATGCCCTTGATGGCGACCACCTCGCCCGCGGCCAGAGCGCGTTGGGTGGCGGCCAGTGCGGCATCCGATCCGTTTACCTTTCCGGCCCGCGTCCGGAAGAACAGCGACGGCCCGCAGTCGGGACAGGCGATCGGCTGCGCGTGGAACCGGCGATTCGCCGGATCGTGGTATTCGGCCGCGCACCGCTCGCACATGGCGAAGGTCGACATGGTGGTGGCCGGACGGTCATACGGCAACTCGCGGATGATGGTGAACCGCGGCCCACAATTTGTGCACGTCACGAACGGGTGCCGGTAACGCCGGTCGCGCGGGTCGAACAGCTCGGAGACACAGTCGTCGCACACCGCGATATCGGGCGGGATGGGTGTCCTGGGTGTCTTGGCCCCGGTGAGCGTCCGGCTCTCCACGATCCGGAACTCGGGTGCGCACGCGCGGTCGGCGGTGAGGTCAATAACCGAGACCGCACTGATCCGCGCCAGCGGCGGGGCCTCGGAACGAAGCCGACGACCGAATTCGTCTACGCGGGCGCGTTCGCCCTGCACCTCGACGAAGACCGCACCCGAATCGTTGCCGACGAACCCCGAAAGGCCCAGCTCGCTGGCGATGCGGTGGACGAAAGGACGAAAGCCAACCCCCTGAACGACACCGGTTACGGTGAAGTGCTGCCGGACGTCGGACCGCAGCATCAGGGGGGACTCGGTCATCTCAACCGCCCCCCGGGCCGACCGTCGGATCGGTGCGTCCCCTACCCATCAGCTCGAGGCCGGCCATCGCCTGCTCCGCCCCGGCGCGGTCCGTCTTCTCGACGGCGAAGCCCATGTGGATGATGATCCAGTCACCGGGCGCGAACGTCTCTTCCGGCAGCATGCCGACGTTGACCTTGCGCTGCTCGCCGGTCACGTCGACGAGCGCGAGCTGTCCCTCGTAACCGTCCAGCATCCGGATCACTTGACCGGGAATCCCAAGGCACATGGCTCAGCAGTCCCCTCGCAACGCTGGTTGCCCGGTTGCGGCCGTAGGCGTCCGCAACGCCGCGACGATTTCCTCGACCGCCCGCGCGGCCCGCGGGACGGCCTTGGCCACGGGCTCGGTGAGCCCGATGCCTTCCTCGACGCTGCCCGCCTCGCAGCCGACGACGACCGTGTAGGGCGGGCTGCCGCCCAGCGCCCGCAGGCTGGCGAACACCGCGGCCGGATCCATGCCGTGAGCGTCGACACCGGTTGTCGTGAAACCGGATTCACGGTCGGCCGCGGGTACGTCTTCGGGGTCGGCCTGGAAGACGTGCAACATACCGGGGTTGCCGCGGCTGGGTACCGCGTCGACGAGGACCAGCGAGTCCCATTCCTCGAGCAGGTCGTAGGCCAGGTGCATGCCCCTGATGCCGTAGTCGATGACCCGGACACTCGGATCGTCCTGCCGGATTCCGGCGTTGCGGACTACCTCCGAGCCGAATCCGTCGTCGCCCAAGAAGATGTTGCCGATCCCAGCTACCAGGATGCGCGCTGTCATTAGGCTGTCCAGTTGATTACATCCGCCTCAGTTTCAGGTAGCGGCGGGCGTCGGGCAGCGACACCAGTCCGAGCCCAACCCCGACCAACACCAAAACCGCGACGATGATAAGGAATAACCAACCCAAGACTTCCATTTCGAACTCCTTTCAGGGGTTTACGGGTTGCTCAGCTTCGAGCGGCTCTATTTCGTCGGGCGAGAAGTACAGATAGCGGCCGTACCAATCATGCAGTTCGGCTGCGGGGTCATCGTCGACGACCACCCCGACGTGCTTTCTGCCCTCCACATCCTCATGCACCGACGTGACGCGGGCGGTCTTGCCGGCGATGAAGATGTCCTGCGCGTCGGCGTTGCGCCTCGGCCGCAACCGGACCAGGCTGCCGCGGGCGACCCGGACTCCGTTCACCAGTACCGCGTCGATTTCCGGGCGAACGGCGTTGTCGGCCAACGGATCCCACCAGTCAACTCCCTCAGGAATCTCCGGGACCAGCCCCGCCGGAGTGTTGAGCGCGTGCGGATCACGCAGCACACCGTGCAGGCGCGCCATCGCCTCGGGCGACATGGCGTCGCACTGGTCGACGATCCGCGCGGCCCGCGGGTCGGTGGCCCGGGCCTGGGCCTTCTCCTCGTCGGTCATTGTCATCACGCGCAGGGTGAGGATCTCGTCGATCTCCGTGCAGTCATACAGGGCGGTGTTGCTCTGTTCGGCAACCTCCGGGTGATCGTAGAGAATGATCGGCGAGATCAACAGGATGTCCTGGGTGCCGATGGGGCCCGCCAGCACGGGGAAGCAGCGGTGCCGTCTGCACCGGGACACCGCATCGGTGGCGTGCGGCGGCGGCTCGAGCAACGAAACGAACTGACCGCCGACCACCTCGGCGATGATGTGGGTTCCGATCATGGACCGTGCGATCACCGAATCTTTGTCGTCGGCCCCGCCGTCGACGCTGGCGCCGACGTTGCTGACCCGTACCGAGACCCGGCGCAGGTCGCCGTCCGGCTCGCTGGCGACGGTCAGGGCGCCACGCACCTCCTGCCGTTCGCGGACCAGCCGACCGCCGGCGAGGAGCTCAACGTCGGTTGCCGCGTCTGCCAGCACCGGTAGCGTCCGGGGCAGGTCATCGAATGCGAGGGGGCCGAAGGACAGCTCACATTCGACCGCCTCATCCCAGGTCAGCCACGACCCGGCCGGGGTGATCAGCTCGTCGACGGGCTCGAATTCGCCATGGGTGAACTCGCGCTCGGCGCTGCGGCGCTGCAACTGCAGGAACCGCACCACCAGGGTTATCGCCTGAGCCCCCTCGACCAGAAAGTCCGCCGCGAGGGTGTCGTCTTCGCCGAGGCCCGCGTCCGCGGCGCCGGGCGGGCCCAAAACGCCGAACTGCCAACGTGATTGATTCTTGCTCGACGTCCCGCGGTACGGGTAGAGGAGATAGCCCTCGTAGAGCACGGCGTCGGCGACGGCGCGGGCGCGGTCCCAGGTGGAGGTCATTGCGCCGTCTCCCGGTCGGTGTCCAGCAGCGAGGTGACCGCGTGGTCGAAGTCGAGCAGCCCTTGCGCCGACTTGTAGGCGGCCAGCGCCGTTATGGTTTCGTGGCTCAGCCGCACCCAACCGGTGTTCGGATAGTGCTGCGCGATCAGCTCTTGCCAGACCGTAACCGGCATGTCGTAGCGATACTCGCAGTCCCACGGCACCTGCTGCACGGAGAAACCGCGTTCGGCCTTGACGAAAATCGTTCCGCTGAAAAGGAACTGGAGCGGCAGCGCACCTTCGCGCAACGCGTGCAGGTACTTGGCGGCGGCGACCTCGAAGTCGTAGGTGCAATCCAGCGGAAGGGCCACCGTCGTGTTGCCGGCGAAGCCCGGCACCATCGCGGTGCAATGCTGCCAGAGGAACGTGCGTTGGGTCTGGGCCCAGCGTTCGCGGGGCCCGAACAGGTCGAGCAGCCCGGCGGCTTCGGCGTCGGAGTAGGAACGCCGCAGCGGCTCGATCCGGACCTGGCAGCGCAGCGCGATCGCGTGCACCGGGTCGTCTCCGCCAGTGGCGATCCCGACGCGCGCGGTCAGCACGGGGCTGACGGCGTACGGTTCGGGCGCCACGTCGAGAACCGCGAAGTTCACGTCCACGTGCTGTTCGGTCATGGCGACGTCCCGGGCGGCGTTTTTTTGGCGCGGGCTTGGATGTCTGAAAAGAAGCCGTCGATGAACGCCCGAGCCTCCTGGCCACCGTCGAACCCCCGCCAGAGCAGGCGCAGCCGTCCGACGAACTCGTAGCAGGTGTCGATCGGGACGAGATAGGTTTGCGGCTGGGCGTTTTCGGCTTCATCGTTCTGGGGGACTCTCACCAGCAGCGCCTCGACGTCGTCGGCCAGCAGGCCCACCCGCGGGTCGGCGCCGGCGATGGCGTTCCAGGCTTCCAGATCCAGTTGGGATTCGCATGCCCCGGCGGGGCCGGGATAGAACGCGACGGTGCGCCCGAGCGCGGAGTTGGTGAAGAAGAAGGCCATGCCGACCGGGATCTGCAATGCCTCCCACGCGCGGCGGTCGAGCGCGAAGTCGTCAAACGCCAGATAGCGGTCGGGCACCGCCCGATAGCGCAGCTCGGCGTTGTTGTCGGTGAACAGTAGATAACACGCCCGGCAAACGCACATCAACTGCCGGCCGGCCACGTTCACCACATGCTGGTGCTCGTCGGCAATCGCCTCCGAGCACATTTCGCACCGTTCGCCGGCCGCCTCGGGGGCCTGCCGGTCGCTTCTGATCCGCGCCAGCACGTCATACGGACTGGTCATGCCGAGGCCCCTATCGCGTCGTCGCGCAGTGCCACCGACAGCAGTCCGTCGCGGGTCAAGAGCGGAATCGGGTCCAGGTGGTGTCCCGACCCCGCGGGCACACCGGCTCCGGCATGCACGGCGTCGAAATCCGTCTCACAGCGCGGACAGCGCAGCAGCGGACCGTGCAATTCCGAACCGGCCAGCGAGTCGTCACAAACCGGGCAATGGTCGCGGTAGGCGAACGTCTGGTCGTCGACGCGGCACGCCAGGATCGTGGTCTCGGCGATGACGAAACCGGCGACTTCGCCGCGCCCGAGCTCTGCCAGCTCGGGCGCCGGATGCCACGTGGTCGTCCCGTGCCCATTCGAATGCACGTGCGCCAGCAGCGATTCGGTGGGAATCACGCTCGGGCCGCCCTTGGGTTCGGCCGTTACCACCTCGATCGAGGAGATCTCCGGCGCGGCCGCCCGGACCGCGTCTTCGACCGCCAGCTCTAACGTGACGGCCGACGACGGGCAGCTCTTGCAGCTGCCTTTGAACGCCAGCCGCAGCACGGCTCCGTCGGGCCCGTCCGCCACCTCGAGCAGATCGACGTCGCCACCGTGGGAGCCGAGGTAAGGGCGGACCCGGTCCAGCGCGTCGGACACCCGCCGGTGCACGTCGTGCGGGTGCAGGCCGTGGACCAGGAGCAGGCTGGCCACCAGGTCGTCGGTGGCCAGCCGCTCTATCAGGCGAGGGTCTTGCCCAGCATGTTGATCCAACTCGGACATGATGTGTTCGAGCGCGGCCCCGTAAAGGCCGACGACCTCGCGGACCAACTGCTGGGCGCGTTCATACGCGGCGGCCCCGCCTGCCGCGCAGGAATCCAGAAGTGTCTGGATCCGATCGCCCGCTGTACGCCATTGCGTGTCGTTCTCGGGGGTTTCCGGGCGATCCGCCATGTCACTCCCCGACGGGCGACTGCGTTGGTGTGTGCAGTCTTTCGAGGGTCTTGCCCTTCCCGAGGTACATGTGTACGCCGCAGGGCAGGCACGGGTCGAAGCTGCGCACCGTGCGCATGACGTCGATGCCCTTGAAGTTGTCCCTGCTGTTCTCCTCGAAGATCGGCTGACCCTGCACCGCGTCCTCGTAGGGGCCTGGCGTGCCGTAGCTGTCACGCGGGCTGGCGTTCAACGGGGTGGGCGGGTACGGATGATAGTTGGCGATCTTGCCGTTCCGGATCACCATGTGGTGGCTGAGCACGCCA
>Ga0182038_10000629_pt1 | contig 18010 bp, 12 predicted proteins | sample sta12Can44000108_FD_125976 | JGI IMG/M metagenome (GOLD analysis project Ga0182038, IMG submission 125976) | Lab enrichment of tropical soil microbial communities from Luquillo Experimental Forest, Puerto Rico - statanox.12C.anox.44.000.108 | ecosystem: Environmental > Terrestrial > Soil >...
CTGTTCATAACGCCCCAGTTAAATGCACCTTCTACTTCTGCACAAACACGTACGCAACGTGTACACATAATACAACGGTTGTGGTCCAGCACATACCATGGATGAGAAGTATCCACATCGCATTGAGGAAATAAATATGGATAACGTATATGATCCATCTCAACATGGTATCCTAAATTTTGCAATTCGCATTTACCATTGGCAACACAAACAGAACAAACATGGTTTCTTTCTACACACAACAATTCGGTTGTTATTCTTTGATATCTTTTCAGTTTTTCACTTTCTGTTTTAATCGCCATATTGGCTGCAACTTTTGTGGTGCACGCAGGTAACAGTTTATTAATACCTTCCACTTCCACTAAACATAAGCGGCAGGCACCAATATCAGATACGCCTTCCAAATGGCAGATAGTAAGTATTTCAATTCCTAATTTTTTGCATGCACTTAATATGGTTGAATTAAATTCAACTTCATAAGGTTTATCGTTAATCTTTACTTGTATTTTGTTGTTCATATCAAAAAGTATTATGCCTTTTGAATTTTTTCTTCGTATTCGTTTCTAAAATATCGTATGGTACTTAACAATGGATTTGGTGCAGATGCTCCTAAACCGCAAAGGCTTGTTTCTTTTACATAAACGGCTAGCTCTTCCAATCTTTCCAAATCTTTTTTAGTACCCTTGCCTTCAAATATTTTCTGGATAAGGTCGTGCATCATTTTAGTGCCAACCCTGCATGGTACACATTTACCGCAACTTTCATCCATACAGAATTCCATAAAAAAGCGAGCCACATCAACCATATCTGTTTGATCGTCCATTACAATTAAACCACCCGAACCCATAATAGAACCAAGACTTGCCAGAGATTCATAATCCAATTTTACATCCAGATGCTGCAATGGAATACAACCACCGGAAGGCCCGCCGGTTTGAGCAGCTTTGTATTCTCTGTCGTTAGGAATACCACCACCAATATCAAAAACAATTTCGCGTAAAGAAGTACCCATCGGCACTTCAATTAATCCTGAATATTGTATTTTTCCTGCCAGCGCAAATACTTTTGTTCCGGCACTTTTTGCAGTTCCTATTTCGCTAAACCAATCGCCACCATTTAATATTATTTGATGGATGTTGGCATATGTTTCCACATTATTAATTAAAGTGGGTTTGCCCCATAAACCTGATTCTGCAGGGAATGGCGGACGAGGTTTTGGTGTGCCGCGTTTTCCTTCAATAGATGCAATCAATGCAGTTTCTTCTCCGCATACAAAAGCACCGGCACCGATTCTTATTTCAATATCAAAAGAAAAATCAGTTCCTAAAATATTTTGCCCTAATAAACCTTTTTGTTTTGCATGTTTAATAGCGGTTTCAAAACGTTTAATAGCCAATCTGTATTCACCTCTTATATATGCATAACCTTTTGATGCGCCAATAGCATAACCGGCAATTAGCATTCCTTCTAAAACACAATGCGGATTACCTTCCAAAACACTGCGATTCATAAATGCACCAGGATCGCCTTCATCACCATTGCAGATAACATATTTTTGATCGTTTACATATTTATAAACGGTTTCCCATTTTTGCCCTGTAGGAAATCCGGCTCCGCCTCTTCCTCTTAAACGACTATGTTTTACTTCGGATATTACTTCTTCCGGACTCATTTGCAACAAAGCTTTACCCAATGCTTTATAACCATCAACTGCTAAGTAATCTTCAATATCTTCCGGATTAATATTGCCGCAATCCTTTAAAATTATTTTAGTTTGTTTTTTAAAGAAAGGATCTTCTTCCGCGTTGATAAAAGGTTCAGGTCTTGTATCGGCGAATAATAATAATTCTCTCAGCGGTTCTTTATTAATAAATTGCCCCTGAACAACATCTTTAATTGTTTCGCAGGTTATTTTTTGATAGATGGTATTATCAGGATTTACTTTTACTAACGGGCCTTGGTTACAGAGCCCCATGCAACCGGATAAAGAAGCTTCTACTTCGTTTTGTAATCCTTTTTCAATAATAACTTCTTTTAAAGCCTTTAAAACGGCCTCGGAATCAGAAGCCATACAACTGGTGCCGCAACAAACGAATATTTTATGTTTTATTTTTTGCCTTTTCTCTTTTGCCGAAGCAATAAGATCAACTAATTCTTGTCTGTTCATATACTTTGCAATTTTGCCTTAAGAGTAGATGCAATATTTTCGGGTTTTACTTTAGCTTGTACTTCGTCGTCTATCACAACAGCAGGAGCCAAGCCGCATGCTCCTATACATCTTGCAACCTGAAGCCCTAATTTGTTATCAGGCGTAACTTCTCCGGGTTTAAGCGTAAATTCTTTTTCAATTTCGTTTAATATCTGTTGTGCACCTTTAACGTAACATGCTGTTCCGGTGCAGATTAAACAAGTATGATCTCCTTTTGATTTGAGAGAAAAGAAATGGTAAAAAGTAACTGTTGAAAACACACGAGACGGTGGCAGACGCAGCTCTTTACTAATGTAGTGCAATACATTGATAGGTAAGTATCCATACGCATTTTGTGCGGTGTGCAATACCTCTATCAATGCATCGGGCTTATAGTTTTCTTTTTTTATTTTAGCTGCAATAAGTTTAACACGCGGGTCTGTTTTAGGCAGCTCAACGATACCACTTGATGAAACATTTTTCATGTAGCCTCCTGTAGAATATTATATAGCAAAAGTTAGTAATTAGAATTAAACCGATTGAAATGAATCAACAAATTTTATTCTTTGAGCCGAAGCTATAAACAGTTGATAATGTTTCTTATGATATTAATCATTTAAAAAAAATATCTTATCGTTTAAACTTTAATTAAAGTTGTTTATTTTTCTGAAAGTGATAAATACTAATATCCAAACACAGTTAATTAATTTCTGCAGATGGCAGAACAATAATAAATTTGCACTCCTCTTATTTATTAAACACTTGTTTGTATGAAAAAAAACGTATTGCTATTGCTTGCAATTTTGTGCTTTTTGTATGGTACGGCACAAAATAAACCCACAAAAAAAGTTCATTATTATGTTACCGCAGATAAAACAGATTTGCGTTTAACATTATCCGGTAGTTTAGATTTTTCGGCTTTAAATCAGCCATTAGAAACACAACCATGTGTTTTTATTGATACCACAAAAATTTTTCAAACACTTGTTGGTATTGGTGGTGCACTAACTGATGCTGCTGCAGAAACTTTTGCTAAACTGCAGCCTGCAGAACAAGAACAATTATTAAAAGCATATTATGATAAAAAAGATGGTATTGGTTATTCGTTAGGAAGAACACATATTAACAGTTGCGACTTTTCCAGTCACATGTACACTTATGTTGCAGATAACGATACTGCTTTAAAAACTTTTTCTGTTAAACCGGATGAACAGTTCCGCATTCCTTTTATTAAAAAGGCAATAGCTGCTGCAGGCGGAAAACTTACATTGTTTATTAGCCCGTGGAGCCCACCGGCCTGGATGAAAACCAATAACGATATGTTGCACGGTGGTAAATTAAAACCTGCATTTTACCAGTCATGGGCAAATTACTATGTAAAATTTATTAAAGCGTATGAAGCAGCGGGAATACCTGTTTGGGGATTAACGTTACAGAACGAACCTATGGCTACGCAAACATGGGAATCTTGTATATACACTGCAGATGATGAAGCTAGTTATATTAAAAAATACTTAGGCCCAACATTACAGAAAAATAACTTGAGTGATAAAAAATTAATGATATGGGATCATAACAGAGATTTATTATTTCAACAGGCTTCTACCATTTTACGAGATAAAGAAGTGGCTAAATATGTTTGGGGCGTTGGTTTTCATTGGTACGAAAACTGGGCCGGCGGCGAAAACACTTTTGATAATGTAAGGAAAGTAAAAGATGCTTTCCCTGATAAAAATATAATGCTTACCGAAGCTTGTAATTTTCCTTTTAGCTGGGAACATATTAATGATTGGAACTGGGGTGAAATTTATGGTAAGAATATGATCAATGATTTTAATAATGGTGCAGTTGGCTGGACCGACTGGAATATTTTATTGAATGAAAATGGCGGCCCCAACCATGTAGAAAATAATTGTTATGCACCTGTGCATTGTACAAAAGATGGTAAGCTGCATTTTATGAATTCGTATTATTACATCGGCCACTTTTCGAAATTTATCAGGCCCGGTGCTAAACGAATTATTACATCCAGCAGCCGTGCACAGTTGTTAACTACTGGGTTTAAAAATGCTGATGGAAAGTATGCAGTTGTAGTGATGAATGCAGGAGATAAAAAAATGGATTTTTATTTATGGATTAATGGGAATGCTGCTGCAGCAACTGCTTTGCCACATTCTATTGCTACTTATGTAATTGAATAATTTTTTTACCAGTCTGACGGTCTCCGTCTGACTGGTTTGTAATAAAATGCTCTTGTATTACTTATAGGTTCAATGATAACACAGAAAAAAGCAATTAATTTCTTATCTCAAACTTATGTTAGGTTATAATTTTTAAATATTAAAATTATACCTTATTAATTTCTAATGAACTGTATGGAACAAAGGCTTTCGATGATTATTCATTGTTCACTGTTCTTGTTATTGCCTTATTGCCTTGTTGCTCATTGCCTAATTGTACAAGTGTGCGACGCAACAAAAGCTCAATAGATTTACTTATTGCCGGTAACAAAAAAATAAAAATTACTTTTTCTTTTTAGATAGCTGTGTAGATTCTCTAATGTAAATATCTGTAGGCAAAACAATTTGCTCGAAATCCGTTACCGGCCTTTTGCTTTCAATCATTTTAATTAAAAGATCTGTTGCAATACGGCCCATTTCGAATGCCGGCTGACGTATTACCGAAAGCGCCGGTGTTAGTAGTTCTGTAAAATCAACATTGCTGAAACCAATTACACCAAGGGTTTCGGGGATGTTTATTTTTTTGAGTTTGCAATATTTTACAAAGCTGGTAGTTAATTTGTCTGATGCAGAAAAAATAGCATCGGGCTTTGGTTTTAATTTCATTAACTCGTTCATCGCTTGTTCTACTTCTTCGTAACTCATTCCGGCATGGCTGCAAACTTTTAAATATTTTTCGTTGAAAGGAATTTTATAATCTTCCAATGCTTTTTGATAGCCTGCTAATCTTTCTTTTGTAATAGATAATGAAGAACCGTTTGCGAGAATGGCTATGTTTTTAAAACCACTTTTTATTAAGTGTTCAGTAGCATCGTAAGCACCTTTAAAATTATCTACATAAACTTTATGCGTTTCAATAGGAGCTATAATTCTATCGAAGCTTACAATAGGAAAACCACGTTTGTATAAATCGGTGATATGATCGTAATTTTCTGTTTCAACAGAAACGGAAACCAAACATCCGTCAATAGAACGGGATGAAAGAAATTGCATGTTAGAAACTTCTCTTTCGTAACTCTCCAAACTTTGGGTAATCATTACATTGTACCCTTTATTGTGGGCGATAGATTCAATACCGTTAATAGTTTGGGAAAAGAAGCTGTTGGCAATTTCCGATACCACAACACCTATGGTTCTGCTTCGTTTTTCTTTTAAGCTTAATGCAATGGGGTTAGGCCTGTAATTTATTTCTTTAGCGTAGTTTAATACCAGTTGCTTGGTTTCTTCGCTTATCTCGTAACTATCTCGCAAAGCACGGCTAACCGTTGAGGTTGAAAGTCCGAGTGCTTTTGCAATATCTTTTATGGTAACGGCTTCAAATTTCATGGCAGGTAAAATTAGCCTAACGGCGATAAATTATACAGTAGCAATCAAAAAAAAACAGGTATTAAAATTATATTTTCAAATTTAATGAAAAAGCTGCCGAAAATGGTAACGTTTGCGTAAATAAAAGAGATTGAAGTGAATAGAATGAATAAATATCTGTGTACACTTGTTATTGATTTCAATAGATTTTATACATATTCCAATTCCAACGATGAAACGATTGAGCCCATTTTTGTCAGCATTTGCTTTAAGCTTGTTTTGTACACAAGTTTTGTATGCACAAACATTACCTGCAGTTAAAAAAACACAATTTAAAAAAGATACCATCAATATTAAAGCTTTTGGTGCAGTTGCAGATGGCATAACACTTAACACAAAAGCAATTAATAGTGCTATTGATGCTTGCAGTAAAAAAGGCGGCGGTGTTGTTTTAGTGCCGGGTGGTTATTGGTTAACCGGCCCTGTGGTGTTAAAGAACAATGTTAACCTAAGTATCAGCAGAGATGCTGTTTTACAGTTTACAAAAGATATGTTGCAATATGCTTTGGTAGAAGGCAATTGGGAAGGGTTGCGTGCAGTAAGAAACCAATCTCCGTTATCTGCAACCAATGCAGAAAACATTGCAATTACGGGTAGCGGCATTATAGATGGCAATGGCGATGCGTGGCGTATGGTTAAGAAAGATAAGCTGAATGAAACACAATGGAAGAAATTAGTTTCAAGCGGTGGTTTGGTAAGTGAAGATGGTAAAACATGGTATCCTTCCGAACAAACATTAAAAGGATCAAAAGCAAAGGAACCTGGTGTGTTGAAAGATGGAAAAACAGCGAAAGATTTTGAAGATATAAAAAGCTTTTTACGCCCTAATTTGTTGGTGCTTACCAATTGTAAAAGAGTTTTGCTGGAAGGTGTAACTTTTCAAAATTCTCCTGCATGGTGTTTACACCCTTTATTGTGTGAGGATATGATTGTAAGAAATGTGTATGCAAAAAACCCTTGGTATGCTCAAAACGGAGATGGCATTGATATAGAAAGTTGTAAAAACTTTATTATAGAAAATTCAACTTTTGATGTGGGTGATGATGGTATTTGTATTAAAAGCGGAAGAGATGAAGAAGGCAGAAAAAGAGGCAAGCCAACTGAAAACGGTATTATCAGAAACTGTATTGTTTATCATGCACACGGCGGATTTGTAATTGGAAGTGAAATGAGCGGTGGTGCAAAAAATCTCTATGTTTCTAATTGTACCTTTAACGGAACCGATATTGGTTTACGTTTTAAAACTGCACGTGGACGTGGCGGTATCGTTGAAAAAATTTATTGTGATAATATCAGCATGAAAGATATCGTTGGCGAAGCTATTTTGTTTGATATGTATTATATGGCAAAAGACCCGGTGCCCTTAGCAGGCGAAAAAAGAGAAGCGCCAAAAGTGGAGTTATTGCCTGTAACTGAAGCTACGCCTCAGTTTAAAGACTTTTATGTTAAAAATATTATTTGTGACGGTGCAGAAAAAGCCATTTTTGTTCGTGGTTTACCGGAAATGAGTATTAAAAATATTAATCTTGAAAATTTAGTGATTCAATCAAGAAAAGGAGTGGATATTCAGGAAGGGCAAAATATTAATATTAGAAATTTGAAATTGATTTTGCAGGATACTAAACCGGTTATAAATATTTTAAATAGTTCTGCCGTACATATTTCAGAGCTTAAATTTAACGATGCAGAATTATTAGTGAGTGCGTTGGGAGAACGTACTGCAAACATTGTTTTTAAAAATGTAAATACTGCCAAAGCCAAACAAAAAACAGAAATTGGTACAGATGTTAAAGCAGGTGCAGTTATTGTTGAATAATTTTTATTGATGAATGATGTTATGGTGTTTAAGTGTGCGACGCAACAATTGATGCCATGATAAAACTAAAGCTGGTAACATGAAAAAATGGATTGTATTTTTTTTCGCTTCGATTAGTATTGGCGCAGTTGCTCAGCCATTGAGCGAAAAAATGGCTGCTACTGTAATGAACACCTGGAAAGATTCTTTTGCTGTTAACGGAAATAGTGCAAAATGGAGTTATGATATGGGCGTTGTGTTGAAAGGTATGGAAGGCATTTGGTACAAAACCGCAAACCCGGTTTACTATAATTATATTCAGCAACAAATAGATCATTTTGTTGGCGCAGATGGAACGATTAAAACTTACAAACAAGACGAGTTTAATATTGATAACGTAAATAACGGTAAAGCCATTTTGTTTTTGTTTGAAGTTACAGGCAATGAAAAATATTGGAAAGCTGCAACAGCTTTGAGAGAACAATTAAAACACCATCCAAGAACTAATGAAGGTGGCTTCTGGCACAAGAAAACATATCCGTATCAAATGTGGTTGGATGGTTTGTATATGGGCGAACCGTTTTATGCACAATATGCATCTTTGGTAAATGATACTGCTGCGTTTAATGATATTGCCAATCAGTTTATCTGGATGGAACAACATGCACGTGATGCTAAAACAGGTTTGTTGTATCATGCATGGGATGAGAGTAAACAACAAAAATGGGCGGATAAAACAACCGGGCGTTCGCCGCATATTTGGGCAAGAGCAATGGGTTGGTATGCAGATGCATTGGTAGATGCATTGGATTATTTTCCTGCCAATCATCCGAAAAGAAAAGCATTGATTGATATTCTAAACAGGTTGGTGAATGCAATTGAAAAAGTGCAGGATAAACAAACCGGTTTATGGTTAGATGTGTTGGATGTTCCTGAAAGAAAAGAAAATTATTTTGAGGCATCTGCTTCTTGTCAGTTTGTGTATGCAGTTGCTAAAGGTGTTCGTAAAGGTTATTTACCGCAACAAAAAATTGCGGTTGCTAAAAAAGGTTATGACGGGATTGTAAAGAAGTTTATTAAAGAAGAAAATGGTGTAACCAATTTATCCGGAACGGTTAAAGTAAGCGGGTTGGGCGGAAACCCTTACAGGGATGGAAGTTTCGAGTATTATATGAGTGAGCCTGTAATTGTAAATGATGCAAAAGGTGTGGGTGCTTTTTTATTAGCAAGCAATGAAATGGAATTAGTGCCAACGTTAAATACAGCAAAAGGAAAAACTGTTTTATTGGATAGTTATTTTAATTCTGAGAAAAGAAAAGACATCACTGGTATTGAAAAAAGCTGGCACTATAAATGGGATGAAAAAGATAATGGCGGGTTTTTCTTCTTCGGAAATTTATTTAATACCTATGGAGCGCAAACCAAAACTTTATACGATGCACCAACCGCCGCTAACTTAAAAGGCAATGATGTATATGTAATTGTTGATGCTGACAATTTAGGGGATAACCCAACACCCAATTATGTGCAGCCAAAAGATGCAGAAGCTGTTTATAACTGGGTAAAAGCAGGTGGGGTATTAATTATTTTGCATAACGATAAAGGCAACGCGGAGTTTGAACATTTTAATACGTTAACGGAAAAATTCGGGATACATTTTAATGAAGATAGTCGCAATCATGTTGATGGTAAAAAATTTGATATGGGTGCATTGTATATTAAAAGCGGTGACCCGATTTTTAAAACTGCAAAAAAAGTTTATCTGAAAGAAATAAGCACATTAAAATTATCTGCTCCTGCAAAAGCAACTTATACGGATAATAATGATGTTTTGATGGCAATAAGCAAAGTTGGTAAAGGAACTGTGTTTGCTGTTGGCGATCCCTGGATTTATGATGAATATACCGATGGTAGAAAATTGCCTGCCGACTTTGATAATTTTAAAGCTGCTACAGATATTGTAAAATGGGCTATTACTCAAATTCCAACTCCGGCAAAAAAATGAGAGCACCTAAAACGATAGTAAGACTTGCATGTTTATTTGCTTTGATCATTTCTTCATCAAACATCAATGCACAAGATTTGGTTGCCGATAATATGTTGATGTTTCAAAGAGAATATGGCGGATGGCCTAAACACTATCATGAAGATAAAATCGATTATAATAAAGTTTATGCGGAAGTAGAGAAAGCCACCATTATTGATGAAGCCGGATTGAACGATGCAACTATTGATAATGATGCCACATCTAAAGAAATAAAATATTTATTGAAGGCTTATAAAACTTCACACAATAAAAAATATTTGGATGCTGCAGAACGTGGCATTAAATATTTACTGAAAGCTCAATATGCAAATGGCGGCTGGCCGCAGTTTTATCCCGATTTAAGTTCTTATCGTCATGAAATTACATTTAACGATAATGCAATGATTAATGTAATGAATCTGTTGTACGATTTAAGTTTGCGCCAGAATAATTTGGAATTGGTTGATGTAGCTCTTGTTAAACCTGCAGCCGATGCGGTAAAAAGAGGTATTGATTGCATTTTAAAAACGCAAGTAAAAATAAAGGGCAAATTAACTGTTTGGTGTGCCCAGTATGATGAGGTTACTTATGCACCTGCAAAGGCAAGAGCTTATGAATTACCATCGTTAAGCGGAGAGGAAAGTGTGGGTATTATTGAGTTTTTGATGCGATTGCCGAACCCGTCTGATAAAATAAAATTAGCTGTTACAAGTGCAGTGAATTGGTTTGAAACATCAAAACTTGTTGGTGTAAACTGGGTGCATAAAGAGGATGTTTCTGCACCAAAAGGATTTGATAGGGTAGTGATTAAGGATGCTGCAAATACAATGTGGGCAAGGTTTTACGATTTAAACACCAATGAGCCGTTTTTTTGCGGAAGGGATGGTGTTAAGAAAAAAAATGTATCCGAAATTGAATATGAAAGAAGAACAGGTTATGCATGGTATGGTGTATGGCCCAAAGAGTTAATTGAAAAAAAATATCCTGAATGGATAGCGAAAAATAAATAATGAAACGGGGTTGGAAATATTTTTTAGTAAGTAGTTTTTGTTTATTGAACCTATTTGTTAGTGCACAAAAAATTGTTGTGGATGCAAGTGGCAAAGGAAATTTTATTTCTATACAAAGTGCAATAAACAGTTTGGCTAAAGATTCTTCTGCACCGAGAACTATTTTTATAAAAGCCGGGATTTATAAAGAACAAATTTTTATTGAAAAAAATAATGTTGTTTTTGAAGGCGAGGATAAACAAAAAACAATCATTACGCAATCCATTGCCAGAGATATTTTTCGTTGCGAACATGTGGACGATTGGGGTGTTGCTACAATTAACCTTCGTGGAAACGATTTAACTTTTATCAATCTTACTGTGCAGAACAATTTTGGTTTCGAAAACGAGAAGGAACTTGTTGTTACATGTGTTGCAGATACATCGTCAGCTCATCAAAAAAAAATCAGGAGAGACGGTCATCAGATGGCATTGCGTTCTTTTCAAACAACAAGACTAAAAGTAATTAATTGTGTGCTGAAAGCTTTTGGCGGTGATACTGTAAGCCCGTGGAACGTAGAAGACGGTATGTTTTATTTTAAAGATTGTGTGATGGAAGGCGGAGTGGATTTTTATTGTCCACGTGGATGGGCTTGGGCAGAAAACTGTGTTTTTATTGCAAATACCGGTCCGGCAAGCATTTGGCATGATGGAAGTAAATATGAAGATTCTAAAACTGTTTTAAAGAATTGTGAATTTAAAGGGTATGATGGCTTTATGTTGGGAAGATATCATAAAGATGCTCAGTTTTATTTAATAGATTGCCGTTTTGATGCAAACATGGCAGATAAGCCGATTTATCTGGTTGCTACATCAAATAAAATTCAGTGGGGCGAAAGGGTTTATTATTATAACTGCCATAAAAAAGGCGGTGATTATAACTGGTTTGCAAACAATTTAGCGAAAGCAAAAGGTGCACCTACGTATGAGGATATGAATGCAAATTGGGTTTTTGGGAACAGGTGGAACCCTCTGAAATAATGCTATAAAATAAAGCAGCACACTACAGGTTAGTTGGCAGTTTTAGTTTGAGGAAATTTACAAACCTGCAGTTTTTTAGAATGGTAAAAAAAGTTGCTATGAAAATAAACTGTTGAAACGAGCGTGGCAACAGATGTAGCACAGGGTTGATGGCGGTGGTAACAAAAAAATATTTTTAGTTGATGTATAAATGATGATGTTATGAAAAAATTTCTGGATGAAAATTTTTTGCTGAGCAACGAAACCGCTAAGCAACTATTTCACGATTATGCTAAGCAAATGCCGATAATTGATTATCACTGCCATTTGCCTCAACAACAAATTGCAGAAGATAAAAATTTTGAAAACCTTACCCAGATTTGGTTGTATGGAGATCATTATAAGTGGCGTGCTATGAGAACGAATGGAGTGGATGAAAGGTATTGCACAGGCAATGCTCCCGATTTTGAGAAGTTTAAACAATGGGCTGCAACGGTTCCGTATACGTTGCGTAACCCGTTATACCATTGGACACATTTGGAATTGCAGCGTTATTTTGATGTGCATGATATTTTAAATGCAGATTCTGCAAAGAAAGTATATGAGGAATGTTCTGCAAAATTGATAACAGGCGATTACTCTGTTAAGAACCTGATCCGTAAAATGAATGTAGCTACGATTTGTACAACAGACGATCCCGTTGACGGATTGGAATATCATCAGCAATTAAAAGATCAGGAATTTGAAGTGCCGGTGTTGCCTGCATTTCGCCCGGATAATGCAATGAATGTTGGTGATGTTGAAAAGTTTAATGCTTATGTGAAAAAGCTGGAAGCAGTAAGTAATGTTGCTATTTCTTCTTTTGATGATTTCTTGTATGCATTACAAAGCCGTCACGACTTTTTTGCTTCTATGGGTTGTGGTGTGAGTGATCATGGGTTGGAAGAAATTTATGCAGAAGATTTTACAGGAACCGAGATTAATGCCATTTTCGCAAAAATACATTCAGGCAAAGTATTGAACGATTTGGAACAACGCAAATTTAAATCGGCCATGTTGATTCATTTTGCAGAATGGGATTGGGAAAAAGGCTGGATTCAACAATTTCATTTAGGTGCTTTGCGTAATAATAATTTAAGAAGGTTACGTGAATTGGGTGCTGATACAGGTTGGGATTCAATCGGCGATTTCAGTCAGGGTAGAGCATTGTCTAAATTCTTAGGAAAATTGGATAATGATAATAAATTGGCTAAAACAATTTTATATAATCTGAATCCTGCAGATAATGAATTGATGGCTACTATGATTGGCAATTTTAATGATGGAAGCATACAGGGTAAAATTCAATTTGGCTCCGGCTGGTGGTTTTTAGATCAAAAAGACGGAATGATTAAACAAATGAATGCCTTGTCTAATATGGGTTTGATCAGTCGCTTTGTAGGAATGCTTACAGATAGCAGAAGCTTTTTATCCTATCCGCGTCACGAATATTTCAGAAGAATTTTATGTAATCAATTCGGCACTGAAATTGAAAATGGAGAAATGCCGAATGATATCGCCTGGGTTGGAAAAATTATTCAGGATATCAGTTATCATAATGCAAAGAATTATTTTAACTGGCAGCATTTAGATAAGTTACAACAAAGCAAAAAAGTATCTTTAGCAGTATAAAATAATAATAACCGATATAATAAATAAAGCCTGAAAGCAAATAAACCCTTTCAGGCTTTATTATTTTTTGTTCTCCCACCATTTTTGAAATGTAATGGAACAAAATAAAGTAAGTATTGCGGCAATCATTCCGCCGGCAATATCTGTAGGAAAATGTTGTGCCAGGTATATTCTTGAATAACCCACCAATAAAGCATACATAAATCCAACAGGTAAAAACCATTTTTTATCAATCACTAAACATCCTAATAAAAAAATGGTAAATGCAGTGGTGGTATGCCCTGATGGAAAGCTCCCGAGCGTATGCAACTCAACGCCGTTTACCGTATGTATTTGAGTTATATCGGTAATTGCTCTTGTTGGCCTCGGCTCATTCGGAATAATTAAATCTTTAAATAAATGAGTGATGATGGTTGAAACAATAAATGCGGCAATCAATAACGGAATAAATTTTTTTCTGTACAATATAAATAAAATCAATACCGGAATAAAAATTAATCCATCACCCATATAAGTCCAGTATTCAAAAAAAATATCTGCAGGTTTGCCTAAATCGTTATTTAATAAAAGAAACAAATTGATTTTACCCAATGCAAAAACGGCTGCAAAAATAATGATAGCCGCAATTGCAGTAATGGTTACGGCTTTTTTAAATGATGAAATCAACATGTTTTGCATATTGTAAAAATAAGGTTTAAAATGAAAAACGCTGTTAAGACTAACAGCGTTCACAACTAAAAAATATTTTTTAAATAATTAAATAACACCTGCTAATTCCAGGCTCCTTTTTTTCAAATGAACAATATCAATGTTTTCAATAATCGGGTCAGGAGATAAAATCAACGATGTATTATTTTCTTTCCACCAATTGTTTTCAATTAATTCTTTAATATGCAAAACGCCTGCTAAATATTTTCTTTCTTCACCTGCATGCCATTCATCAATCCATTCGAATTTTTCCCTTGGAATAAATTTCCAGTCATTAAAACTTACATACACTTTTAAATAATAATCGTTACCTAAAACATGCGGTTTATGATGATATAGTTTTTTATACTCGTAACGGTAACCATAACGCAATGCAGCAATATCGCTTAATACAGCCGATGCCGTGGGAAAACTGCCTGCACCTTTTCCATAAAAGAACTGCTTATCTGCAAAACCACTTTCAATAACAACGCCGTTGTATTCGTTTTTTACAAAAGCCAAATGATCGTCTTGCTTTACAAACTGCGGTAACACAAATGCAGCCACTTTTCCGTCTTTTAGTTTTTTCGCTTGTGCAACTAATTTTATTTCGTAATGTTTTTCTTTGGCAACTGTTGCATCGCTTAATTGAATGCTTTGAATGCCATTGAATAAAATTTTTGAAGGGTGCTCAACAATACCATAAGCATGGTTCAATAAAATGCTCCATTTGTTTACAGCATCAAAACCTTCCACATCTAATTTAGGGTTACTTTCTGCAAAGCCTAATTGTTGTGCCAATAACAAAGCTTCGTTAAATGGTAAATTTTCTTCCAGTATTTTTGTTAGGATAAAATTGGTAGAACCGTTTACTATTGCTTTTATCGAGTGCAATAAATCATTATCGTAATATTCTTCTAAATTTCTAATCACCGGAATTGAAGCACAGGCAGCACTTTCGCATAAAAAAGGTTGCTCGGTTATTTTTTGTAAATGCAAAATTTCAGGTAAATGTTCTGCAATCATTTTTTTACTTGCGCTCACTACGGCTTTGCCCTGTTTTAATGCAGTGGACACAATTTCAAATGCAGCATCTGCGTCGTCAATCACTTCAACAATTACATTAATGTTTTCATCAAATAATAACTCGTTTTTGTCGGTTGTAAATAAAGAGTCCGGTGCATTACGTTGTTTGCCCGGATGTTTAATACACACTTTTTTAAGCGTTGCTTTAAGCGATGGTGTTTGTTGCAATACTTTGTACAAACCTTCGCCCACAACGCCAAATCCAAATAATCCAATGGTTAATTGTTTATGAGTTTCCATATATAAGTTTAAAATGTTTAAATTGTTTAAGAATGCAATGTTTTATTTTTATGTACTTAGCTGTTGAATAAATATTAAACTTTTGTTGCGTCGCACACTTGTACGCTTTATTCTTTACTCAACAAAATTCTTTTCGTGTTATTCCGTGTTCTCTGTGCCTCTGTGGTTCAATATTTTCAAATGTTTCTTTCAAATCATTAATCAAATCTTCCACTTCTTCAATGCCCACACTTAATCTTATTAAACTATCTACAACACCTGCCGCTTTTCTTTTTTCTGCCGGAATACTTTTGTGCGTCATGTTTGCCGGGTGACTAATTAAACTCTTTACCCCGCCCAAACTCTCTGCCAGCTTAAATATATTTGTGTTCGATACAAATTGCTCAGCCAGTTTTATATCATCATTCTTCAACGAAAAACTAACCACACCACCAAAACCTTTCGATTGTTTTTTGGCAATAGCATGGTTGGGATGTGTTGGTAAACCCGGATAAAAAACTTTATCAACCGCAGGGTGGTTTTGCAAGTATTCTGCAATAGCATGAGCATTGGCATTGTGTTGTTTAATGCGTAAGAACAGTGTTTCAATTCCACGAATAATTAACCAGCTATCCAACGGGGCCAATACAGCGCCACATGCATTTTGAAAGAACTTAATTCTTGCGCCCAACTCTGCAGTTTTAGTAACCACAATACCCGAAATAACATCGCTGTGGCCGCCTAAATATTTTGTAGCACTATGCACCACTATATCTGCACCAAGATTTAAAGGTTGTTGTAATGCAGGAGATGCAAAAGTATTATCAACGCAAAGTAAACAATTGCTCGCTTTTGCAATTTTAGCTATAGCTGCTATATCTGCAATTTTTAATGTAGGGTTGGTTGGTGTTTCAATCCAGATAAGCTTGGTTTTTTCTGTAACCGCATTAAAAATATTTTCTGCATTGCTTGCATCCACAAATTTTATGGAGATGCCATATTGCTCATATACTTGCGTAAATAATCTGTAAGCACCGCCATAAATATCATCAACGGCAATTACTTCATCACCGCTTTTTAAAAGTTTTACAACCGCATCAATTGCCGCTAAACCACTGGCAAATGCTGCACCAACAGCACCGTTTTCTAATTCGGCTACGATTTTTTCTAATATTGCCCTTGTTGGATTATTGGTTCTGGAATAATCGAAACCTTTATGTACACCCGGTGCTTCCTGCACAAATGTGGATGTTTGATAAATAGGAACCGAAATAGCACCTGTTTGCGGATCTACCGGAATGCTTTGTAATAATTGTGTGGCATTGCTCATCTTTAATTTTTTTAGTTGTTAAAAAATCTCTTTTAAAACACTTTTCTTACCGGATGAGCATAAAAAAACTCATCCGGTAAGTCAGATGAGCTTGAAATATATGCAGCGATTTTATTCGCAATAATACCAAACTGTACTCTGACTTATCTCTTTCCGATATCTATCGGAATGGAGTTTGCACCTTCTGTTAAATGAGTAGTTTAACAGGGTTGCAAAGGCTTCAACGGGCCAATCCCTCTGCCTTTCTTGATAAGTGTTGTTTAAAGAACTGTTGCAAAAGTATATGTGTAAACGCCAAATTACCAAATATTTTTTGAAATTATTTTTATATGATATGCCGGATCGCTTACCAGACAGTGATTTCAGAGAAATTGTTTTTTTTAACCAGTCTATTATTTTAGTAGAATTTTATTTCTTTGATGATTGACAAACAAAAGCACAAGTGTGCGACGCAAGGATGCTGCCACTTATACAAAAGCTTGTTACCAAAATATTCTCTTGTTATCTTTAGCATTCAACTGAAATATTATGAGAAAATTTTTGACAGTAATTGTTTTTATTTTTATTGCTTTTGCATCAACTGCTCAAACTACTATTAATCGTGATGCAGAAATTGCATCGATGGTGAAAGAAGTAAATCCTGATTCTTTAAAATCGTATATGCAATCGTTGATTGCATTTGGTACGCGTAATACTTTAAGTACACAAACCAACTCTGTGCGTGGTATTGGTGCAGCACGTAACTGGGTATTAAAACGTTTTAATGAATTTGCCAAACAAAGCAATGGCAGAATGACTGCATTTATTGATACAATTACGTTACAGCCGGATAAAAAAAGAATTGATACGCCCACTGTTTTGGGAAATGTTGTTGCTGTGCTGAAAGGCAGTGATACCGCAGATCACAGAATATTTGTTATGAGCGGCCATATTGATAATATGCGTACCAGTGTGATGGATAGAGTTGGTGATGCACCTGGTGCCGATGATGACGGAAGCGGATCTGTTGCTGTTATGGAATGTGCAAGGGTTATGAGTAAACATAATTTTCCTGCAACGATAATTTTTGTTTGTGTAAGCGGCGAAGAACAAGGTTTATTAGGTGCTTACTTTATGGCTAATAAAGCGAAAAAAGAAAACCGAAATATTGAAGCGGTTTTAAATAACGATATTATGGGCAGTAATAACAGCAATGAAACCAATATTATTGATAATACCAAAGTAAGGGTTTTTAGTGAGGGGCTGCCTGCTTATGAAACAGAAAAAAATGCAAAACTAATCCGTCAATTAGGATTGGAGAATGATGGGAAATCCAGGCAGTTAGCCCGTTATGTTAAAGAAATAGGCGAACGTTATGTTGAGAATATAGAAGTAGTAATGGTATATCGCAATGAC
>Ga0182038_10000631_pt1 | contig 18002 bp, 13 predicted proteins | sample sta12Can44000108_FD_125976 | JGI IMG/M metagenome (GOLD analysis project Ga0182038, IMG submission 125976) | Lab enrichment of tropical soil microbial communities from Luquillo Experimental Forest, Puerto Rico - statanox.12C.anox.44.000.108 | ecosystem: Environmental > Terrestrial > Soil >...
TAGGCATGGATTTTGCTTGACATCTCCGGGCTGCTGTCATACTGTCCTATGACAGAGAGCCACGAATTTGTTGTTTCAGATCAATTTCAAATCCGGGAAACCTGCCTATCTCCAGCTGGTCGATCAGGTTAAAGCCGCTGCAGCATCGGGGGCGCTGCGCCCAGGCGAGTCGCTCCCCTCCATCCGGCCGCTCGCGGAAGAGCTTCACCTCAACCGCAACACGATCGCAAAGGCGTATGCCGAACTGGAAAGCCTAGGCGTGATCGAGACTCTGCCCGGCAAGGGATGTTTCCTAAGAGAGAACCACTCTCCCTTGCGCAAGGAAATCCGCCGCAAGCTACTGATCGAGGAAATCGACCAGGCGGTCGTCATGGCCCACCATCTGCAAGTGCCCGGCCAGGAATTTTTGGAGCTAGTCCAGGGGCGCATGCAGGTGCTCGAAGACAAGCGGCGCGCCAGCGAAGATCGTAAGGAGAAATGAAAGATGAACCCACCCACCGCCGTCATCGATATCCAGAATCTCGGCTTCGCCTACGGAAACGCAGAGGCGGTCCATGACTTGAGCTTGCGAGTGCTGCCGGGCCGCTGTTACGGACTGTTTGGACGCAACGGCGCCGGCAAGACCACTACGATGAAGTGCTTGCTCAACCTGCTGCGTCCCCAGCGCGGGCAGGTGCGCGTCTTCGGTCTCGATCCTGCACAAGCCGAGGTGGCGGTAAAGCGCCGCCTAGCTTACGTGCCGGACCAGGTGGCGTTCTACCCGTGGATGAGCGTGCGCGAGACGCTTGATTATCTGGCCTCTTTCCGGGAGCGCTGGAACCACAAGAAGGAGCAGGAACTGTTCGAGCGTTTCCGGCTGGATCCCACCAAACGCACCGGCGCGCTCTCAAAAGGCCAGCGGACGCAACTCGCGCTGATGGCCGCCATCTGTCCGGAAACCGACATGCTAGTGCTCGACGAACCCACCTCCGGCCTGGACCCCATTGTTCGCCGCGGGTTTATCGAGACGGTAATCGGTGCATATCAGGAAGGGAATCTCGCTAACCGCACGATTCTGGTTTCTACCCACCTCATTACGGAGTTTGAAGGACTGATCGACGAATTTACGATCATGGATCAAGGTGTTTCCGTGCTGACGCTCGAGGCCGACGAGGCCCGAACCCGTTATCAGCGAATCCGCGCGCGCTTCGCTCAAGAGCCGCCGGAGCTCGATTTCCATTCGGCCCTGCGCGTGCGCCGCGAGGGTCGTCAAGTGGAGTTGGTCGTCAATGGCTCCGGCCCGGAGTTGTTGGCTCGCCTCCGCAAGCTCAATCCCGAGGCACTCTCGACCGAGGCGCTGACGCTCGAAGAAATCTTTGTAGAGGCTTTGAAATCATAGGAGGCCCCGATGAGCGCACGAATGGTCAGAATAAAAAAAGAAATGCGGGCCCTGTTCGGACCCTGGTGCGCCGTGGTGATCGCCGGGGCGCTGCCGGTCATCATGCCTCACTCCTACACCGCGGTCGGAGTGATGCCCGCCGGCCTCGCCGAGTCTCTAAGCTTCCTGAGCTTTTTCTTTGGTGTTCCCCTGCTCGCGACACTCTCACTTGGCGATGAATTCCGTTACGGGACGCTTTCTCTCTGGCTCGCGCAGCCCTCGAGCCGCCTGCAGCTCTGGGGCGAGAAGATGAGCGTGATGTGCCCCGCGGCCCTGTCCGCCGCATTGGTTTCCGGGGTCGTCATGTTTTCCTTCACCTGGCCGCACACGCGCCTTGCATATAAGATTGCTGCGGCTGCCTATGTCATCGTCACGATGGCTTCGGCGACTCTTTGGACTCTGACGACCAAGTCCACCCTTGGTAGCCTCGCTCTGGACGCTGGCATCCTGTTCCTGGGCGCCCTGTTCAGTCGAGGGGTGGAAGCTCCTTTCCGTTCCTCACCGCTGCTCGACGGATCACCCGCCGGAACCATCACTGTCATTCTCGCCTTCGGCATTTGCTTTGCTGCCCTGACGCTCTGGCTTGGCGCGCGGAAGTTGGCGCGATTTCAGGCGACGGGAGGAAGTAGCGGCGAAGATCTGCTTATGGCTGGCCCTTCGGTCATGCCGGAAGTCTTGGCGGGATGGTTCCGCAGCCGGCCCTCTGGCGCGTCACTTAACCTAATCCGCAAGGAATTTCGCTTGCTTCGGCCGCTCTGGCTGACCGAACTGCTGGTTCTGCTGTACGTGGCGTTCCTCGCGACGTTCCGGCTTTTGCCAGCGCCCTCCAAGTGGGAGCTGCGTACAGGGCTCGAATGGGCGTTGCTCGGCCCGCTGCTGTCCGTGTGTGTTGCAATGGCCGGTCTTGCCGGAATTCTTTCGTTGGGGGAGGAGAGATCGTCGGGAACACAAGCATGGCAGATGACCCTGCCCGTTTCCGCCCGCCGCCAATGGCTGATCAAGCTGGTCGTGGCGATGTTCTCAGGGCTTGCGTGCGCCGTAGTGTTTCCCGTTCTAGCGATGATTGCCGGCGGTGCCGTCTTCGGCTCGCCGCTCATGTATGTGAACGCCCATTCATTACCGGACGTTCTCATCATGTTTGGGGTCCTGACCTTCGCGTGCTTCTGGTGTGCGTGCGCGGCGAATGGCACGGTCCGCGCGGCGATCTCGGTCGTGCCGGTGACAGCCGCGATCCCTTTTGCCAGTTTCGCCGGCCTCTGGCTGGGAGAAGAACTTGCGCAGTTCACGGGCACTCTAAAGGATTTCATGGTTTCTTCGCTCCGTCTCAGTCCCTTGGCACTTACAACCATCAGCGACTTCGCCCGCTCAACGGCGCTCTGGCTGTTTATACCGGCCATGCTCCTCGGCCTGATCCAGAGTTATCGGCTGTTCCGAACCGAGCCAGACGACAGTGTCCTGAGGATGCTGCGTTCGATTCTGCCTCTGGCCGCGGTGACCATGCTCTGGAGTTTTTCCGCCTCCGCCGGATTTCTCTACTCGCGATGGGAGCCCTTCGCAGAAACCCGGCAAGCGCTCGATCAATTTCATCCGGCTACAGCGAAGCTCGAACTCACAGGAGAGGATCTGGCCAGAAGCTCTTCCTTCACTGCGTTGACGCGGCGCTGGCTAAGGGGAGCGCGCATTGCTGTTGCTCCTGCTCATTCGCATTTGCCGGGCTATCTCGCAACGATCCATCTTGCCAGCGGCCTGGAGTGCAGGCTGAGGGTCACCCACCATGGAGGGACCGCAGCCTCCTGCGGAAATTAGCGTCTACGGGATTGTCTGCTAGAGTGGCACCACGTCGTTTTCCGGCGAGGTCTACACCGCATCCGTCGATCGGAATCTATCAGGCCCATGCTTTCGTGGCGTAGCCACAAACGCTCGACTGACGACGACGCTTTCCACGTTGAGGATGCGGTCGTTAGCGCTGTCTTTGAAATGCTTGGCATGAGCACTCGTGCTACTGAACATGCTGCACGTGAAACTCACCGAGCGCAAGTTGCCAGCGCGTATGACTACTATCTCCAGGGCGTTGGCTACCTCCAAAACTACGATCGCCAGGAGAATCTGGACACCGCTATCCAGCATGCCCTCGAGTTGGACAGAAACTACGCTCTGGCCTACGCCGGTCTCGGCGAAGCCTTCCTCCAGAAATACACCGTTACGAAACAACCTCCGGCGCTTCAGCAGGGCCGCGATTCTTGTCGGATGGCGAATCAGCTGGATCCACAACTCCCCGCCGCCCATGCTTGTCTAGGGAGTCTGGCGGTCGCAAGTGGGAACTACGTGGAAACTGCCAGCGAGTTCTCTGTGGTCCTTCAACACGAGCCCACCAGCGATGCCGCCTATAAGGGTCTCGCTAACGCTTATGAACGCATGGGTGAGCTCCGCGAAGCCGAGTCCACCTACAAGCAAGCCATCTCTGTCCGTCCTCACTATTGGGCCACCTACAACTGGCTTGGCGCCTTCTACTACAACCAGGCTCGCGCCCACGAAGCTTCCGAGATGTTTCGCCAGGTCGTCGCTCTCGCCCCAGATTCGATTCGCGGTTACTCCAATCTCGCAGCCTCTCGCATGGACGAAGGCCTCTACGATGAGGCACTTCGTGCCGCCCAACGCTCCATTGAGATTCAGCCTGCGGACTACGCCTACTCCAATCTCGCCAGCGCCTACTTCTTTGAACAGCGCTACGACGACGCCATCCGCGCCTTCGAGAAGGCCACCACCTATTCGCCCAATGATCCGCTGCTATGGTTGAATCTCGGCGATGGTTACTACTGGGCTGCCGGCCACCGCAAAGACGCCTCGCCCGCTTACGAGCACTGCGTCGAATTCGCCTCGCAACAATTGCGACAAAATTCCAACGATTCTACGAAACTGGGAGTCTTGGCGGTGTGCCACGCCATGCTTGGTAAAAGGGACGTTTCCTTCGCCACGCTCAACCGCGCCTTGCGGCTCGCTCCCGAAGATCCTTCCATCATGTTCGACGCCGCCCTCGTCCACATCCAATTCGACGATCGCGACGACACTCTTCGCCTACTCGCCAAATGTCGCGTCAACGGTTTTCCCCAAGCCAAAATCCGCGACTACCCCAATTTCCAAACTCTTCACTCCGACCCCAAATTCCAGCAGTTACTACAGGCGCAATGAGTAAGCTCAATGACGAAGAGTCGGATTCAATCCAGTTGTTGTTATGATCCGCACGGACCCGGAGACCAAACAAATTGAAGTTTTTCCGGAACAATTCTGGGTAGGCAGAGCGGAAAAACAGCAAGTGATGTGGGTTTGCAAGCAGACCCACACGTACGGATCCGACTGCTTCAGGGCACACTTTGATAAAGGATCTCCGTTCACGCAAACCGAGTTCACCGAAGACCTGCAGTTGTCTGGCGAGCACGACTCCAACGCGCAGTTGAACAAGCCGTATAAATACACCGTCGAAGTGCCAGGTTTCCCGCCCCTCGATCCACTGGGCGGTGTCAAGCCTTAACGAACTGGGCCCCACACTTCTCGAAGCTTAGGTTCCGACGCCGCGCGTTGAGGTTAATTTTGCGAGACTTTGCCGAGCGGCAATACGGCGCCGCTGCCGCGTCGTACCTTGACTGCGACTGATGGTTGCAGTTGAGACGCGATATATCGTTCAAACATGCAAATGATGCGGCGACGACGCGTCTGGGTCAATGGGCTTTCAGTCTAAAAAAATAGAGCGACAGTACTATATAACTAGCTGGTCAGCGGTTTCCCGGGCCCTTTTTCGCTCCATGTGCATCTCTCTGGCGGTGTGGGATAAAGGATTTCCATAACTATCCAAACATCTTCGCACGGGTATGGCTCACTCGTCATTGAACCAGCCGAAATCAAACGGGCCCAGTAACTTGCGTCGCGGTCCGCTTTGGCCCCCAGGTTGCAATTGACCTGCTGTGCGCCACTCTTTGGTTGGGTTAGCTGGGCCGAAGACCACAGGCTAAGGCCCGTTTGAGCAGCCGCTTTCCCCTGCCACACAAGTTTTTGCAATGTACGACTAACAGTCGCGGGACAGCTTTGTCTCGCAGAGGAAGAGGAAGCAATACTGTGAAAAATAGCCTTCGTTTGTTACCAATCGTCGTCTTCTTGGTCAGTCTGAGCGCACACGCGCAGACTGCCAAGTTCTCCAGCTCTTCAGTCTCGTTCCCGAACACCTCGGTTGGATCGACCGCAAGCCAAAACCTAACTCTTACTAACGCAGGCTCGTCACCGCTCGTGATTTCCAGCATCGCCGCGTCGGGACCATCTTTTAGCCAGACCAACAACTGTGCGGCCTCGCTTGCGCCGAACAGCAGATGCACGATTACTGCAAAGTTCTCGCCCACTACAGCTACGTTCGTCACAGGTTCGATAACGCTGCAAAGCAACGACACCGTGAAGCCCACCCAAAATGTAGCCTTGTCGGGAACGGGCATCGACACTGTGAGCCTTACTCCTTCTAGCGTGTCATTTGGCAGCGTCAACGTGGGCAGCACCTCCAGCGCAAAGGCCGTTTCTCTGACGAATAACGGAAAGACGACGCTCTCGGTTAGCAGCATCGTGGCTTCGGGTAACTTCTCCGAGACCAACAACTGCGGAAGCTCGGTAAACGCAGGCAAAAAATGCATCATCAACACCTACTTCAAACCGAGCAGTTCGGGCCCGATCACAGGGACGCTGACCGTGACTGACGGCGCGGGGCAACAAGTGACCCAGTTGAGCGGCACCGGTGTAGCCGTACTCCAATCGATTACCGTGACCCCAGCCAATTTCTCAACGCCCGCGGGCAAACCGGTGCAGTTCCTAGCCACTGGTAGATTCAATGACGGATCGACACAGAACCTGACCAGCAGCGTGAGCTGGGCGTCCTCGAACGCCGCCGCTGCCAGTATTAGTGCCGCGGGCTTGGCTTCGGCGCTGAACGTAGGGACCACGACCATCTCGGCGAGCAGCGGCGGCGTCAGCGGCTCGACGGCCCTGACCGTAACGCCGGCAGTGCTGGTGTCGATCGTGGTGACGCCAGCCAATGCTACGCTTGTCGCTCCTGCCCAACAGCAGTACACGGCAACCGGAAACTACACCGATGGAAGCCAGCAAAACCTAACGAATTCGGTCACCTGGACTTCCTCTACGGGGGCTACCGCGGCTATTAGTGCGTCGGGTCTGGCCACTACGGGCATTGCCGGGACGACCACCATCTCGGCGACTTCTGGAGCGATTGTCGGGAGCACCGTGCTGGCCGTCACGCACATACAAACCGGGATTGCCCTGCTCCCCACGTCCGCAAACATCAACACCGGAGACAGCCAGCAATTCAACGCGTATCCAACGTACTCCGATGGAACGACTAGCGCCGCGCCCGTCGGCGTCACTTGGAGTTCTAGCAGTACGGCGGTCGCTCAAATCGACGTGAACGGTCTTGCAGTGGGAGATGTCGCAGGCTCAGCCACGATCGGAGCCGTTTCGGGCAGCTTCAGCAGCGCCGCGACCATCGTTGTGAGTTCACAAAATGCCTGCGCCAACAACAATCGCACCGACATGAAGCTTCTCGTGCTGACAAATCACGATACGGAAGCGGACTATCCTGCGATTACGACCACGCTCAACTACCTGCACATGCCCTATGACGTGTTTGACTACAGCACCGGGCCTGTGACGCAAAACATGCTCTACTCTGGCTGCCACGCCTTCTACAACGGGATCATCGTGGCCTTCCTTGATGGCACTGCGTACAACCCGGCCAGCACCCCGCCCGCTTACCCGTTCGCAGGGTACGACGTTCTGCAAACCTTCGAGCAAACCTTCGCGATACGCCAAGTGAATTGGTACGTGGTCCCGTCGCCCAGCCTCGGCTTTAATTGGTCAACAGGGTCGCAAGAAGGGGATTCAGCTGCATTCAACTCGCAAACCGCACCCGCAGTGTTTCCCTATGTGAATCAGAACAACCCGCTCATCATCGACCCCCACGCGTATGTCTATTTGGCCACTGCTTCTGGCGGGACTGCGCTCCTGAGCGACGCTAGCGGCAATGCGTTAATGGTGAGCTACAGCTTGGGTGACGGTCGGGAGTACCTCAGCCTGACCTTCGACAGCAACCAATATATGAAGCACGAGCAGGTCCTCTCCTACGGACTGCTCACTTGGGTGACTAAGGGGCTGTTCGTGGGCGAGAAGCACATCTATTTCACCGCGCAAATAGACGACTGGGGAATAGACGATGACATTTGGGCGCTCAATCCGCAGACGCAACAGTATCCCGCTTGCGGCACAGCCCCGGACCAAACAGGGATGACTAAGCGCATCGCAGCTACTGATGCCGACGCCCTAGTTGCTTGGCAAAATACGTGGCAGGCCAATCCGATATTCGCCAACTTCAAGCTCTACCAGGCGTTCAACGGCTGCGGGTTTGGGACGAACGACAGCAATTGCAGCAGTGCCAATTGGTTTGGCGCAAATGATACCTTGACGCAGTGGACTCTGAACAGCACGAACACAGCGCATTTTGGCTGGATCAACCACACTTATGAGCATCCGTCATTGGACGGTAACTCGGTCCCGTCTGATTCGAGCCAGCTTAGCTTGAACATCAAAGCGGGCCAGAACGCAGGATTCGTCGACTTTAGCGGTACCAATCTGGTCACGCCCGGGATCACGGGGCTCAACGATGCCAACGCATTGCAAGCCATGGTCGATAATGGCGTCGGCTATGTGGTGTCTGATACCTCGTGCGTACCGGAGGCTTTTGTGGGTGTTCTTCCAACCTGCGATACGTCCAACAACAATGGGCCCGGGCCGGGCTTCAACAAGCCGATCATCAACTCGATTCAGCCTTCGATTACTGAGGTTCCTCGGAGGCCCAACAACCTGTTCTTCAATGTGGGCGACCCGAACGGCTGGCAGAACGAGTACCGGTGCATCTATGCCAGCACCCCTCCGTACAACACCTACACCGAGCAGCAGATCAATGACTTTATCGCCAACAGCTTTGTGTCGTGGATGCTCCAGGGTGATGCCGATCCGCAAATGTTCCACCAAACCAACCTGAGTTCCTACGACGGCACGCACAGCTTGCTCTCTGACTTGCTTGATGACACCTTCAAGAATTATCTATCCTATTTCAACTTGCCTGTGCGAAGCATGAGTCTGGACACACTTGGGCAATTCATGCTGAACAATCAAGCGATGGACACGTCGGGAATCGTTGGCACGATCAACAACGGTTCCTCCCGCACGATCACTCTGACCGTGGCACAGCCTGCAACCATACCTGTCACCGGGCTCCAGAGCACGGGCGCGGAACTGTACGGGGGGCAGTCTATCTCGCACGTTGCGCTGACGGCACGAGAGATCCTGACGCTGCGAGCACCATAGGAGGATCACTTCAAACCCGGTAAGGGACCCACACGCCGGCATCGAGAAAGCTTTGGAGGCCTTGGCTTGACTAGAATCCAAAATGCACTGATGATTGCGCATCAGGAAAAAGAACTGTTGCAGGTTTTGCGTCCGCCCTTCGAACCTTCCGTGCAGCCGAAGGAAGAGGCGGCGCAGATTACCGCAACCGTGGAGGTAAAGCGCGGGGTCCAGCGCCCTCACAAAGGGTCGGAGGTGCGGTTTACGCTTTTCGCCGTCCTGCTGTTTGCTTCCGTGACCTCGGCCACGGTGTACTGGAACAATCGGAACAATACTGCGCACCCGGGCGCGATTAGCGAGAGCACCCCGTTCGAGGGCACGATGCGGCCCGTCTCGCAGATCAAGGTCACGGCGCTCGAGCCGGGGGTTGTCAATCGGGTGCGCGTGCATGTTGGCGACACAGTCCAACCGGGGGACGTGCTCGTCGAGATGGACAACCGTGAGGCCGAAATGGCAGTCGAGCGGGCTGACGTCGCGTATGAAGCGGCGCAGCGCAAATTGGGGCAGTTGCGAGAGGAACTGGCCCAGGCCGAATCCGCCCTTTCGGAAACAGCCCGAGCAGCTTCGCTGGTGCCGTCGCGCCAGGTGCGGGATTCCCTACAGCACGCTCAAGCCATTTATGACCAAGCGTTGGTGGATCACCAACGAACAGAGCAACTCTATAAGGAAGGCATTGTCGCCAAGCAGGTGCTCGACAATGCTGCGTTGCAGTTGAAGATTGCCAAAGACGATCTGGAGAACGCTCACAAAGGCGCCGTTGCCAACCGGAAACTCCAAGACGTGGAGCGGCGGCGCGCGGATCTGCTCTCACAAATCGGCCAACAAGAGCAGGAGCAACAGCTTAAAGAGGCAAAACTGGCGCTTCGGGCCGCACTTGAACATTTGGCGAACAACGTGGTTCGCGCCACTTCGAGCGGTACTCTCGCCGAAGTTCCCGTTGAAGTCGGCGACCAAGTCATTGTGGGCACTCCGCTAGTGACCATCGCCCGAATCGATCGCATCACCGTGAACGTGCCGGTGGCGGCCTCACTCGTGGGGTCGCTCCGCAAGTTCCAGCAGGCGCAAATCACTCTGCCTACGATGCCGCCCCAGCACGTGCTGGGGGCGGTGCGCACCATCAGCCCCATGCCCAGCGGCAACATGACTCACAACGTAGAAGTAGAGTTTGACAACCCGACTGGCAAACTGCTGGTCGGGCAGCCGGCAGAAGTGAGGTTTGTGTTCGAGTGACCTCTCGACTCTCGGTTCTGCTAGCGACGGAAGGTACTTATCCCTTCTATACAGGTGGGGTAAGTACGTGGTGCCACAAGCTGACCCAAGGACTGCCGGAAATTGACTTCCGCGTCTTTGCGGTCACAAGCAACCCTTTCAGCGAAGTCCGTTGCGAGCTCCCGAGCAACGTGCGCGAGATCGTAAAGGCTCCGCTGTGGGGTACGATGCGCCCGGCTGACTACTCGTGGCACCAACCGGTATCCGACGTCCTCCGGAGCACTCTCGAAGCGACCCACGCAAATATTGAGCGAGACTATCTGCCGCTCTGGGAATCTCTTCTTGGCAGCCTTTTCCCCGAGAGCGCTCTGACGGCTGGCTCGACCGACCTTGACAATCTGGCCGCAACTCTGGTCGAGATGCACATCCTCTTCCACAGGTACGACTACCAAAGAGTTTGGGCGTCGCCATCGGTATGGGAGATGTTCCAGCATTTCGTCGCCTGCTCCAGCCGAGCCCGCCCCGCGGAGACGATGAACCCCACACTGTTCGAGATGAAGCAAGCATACCGCTTACTCTATAACTTCCTGTCGGTGCTCTGCTTTCGGATTCCTGATACGGATGTAAGCCATTCCTCGGCTGCTGGATTCTGCGGAATACCGTGCATCATTGCCAAGGCCGATAGGCAGCGCCCATACCTGCTGACCGAACACGGCGTGTATCTGCGCGAACAATATCTAAACCTACGCAAAGATGTGAAGAGCCTGTTTGTCCGCTGGTTCATGTACCAGGTTTTTACGCTGGTTGCGCAGTTGAATTACCATTTCGCCGACCAGGTCTCCCCGGTCTGTGCTTTTAACGCGCGTTGGGAGCGGGAACTAGGGACTGACCCAAGCAAAATCAAAGTCATTTACAACGGCTGTGACCCTAATCGATTCCGTCCCTGTGAGCCGCGACCGAAGAGCCGGCCACTGGTCGCAAGCGTGGGCCTGATTTTCGAACTCAAAGGCCAGCTAGACATGATCGAAGCCGCCAACAAAGTTAAACAGGTTATTCCGAATGTGGAGTTCAGGCTTTATGGCAGCGCAAGCGACGAAAGGTATTATGCAAAGTGCTTGGAGAGAATCAAACAACGCCACCTCGAAGAGACCGTGTTTTTTCCGGGTGTGACCGATAATCCTTCCGAAGTGTATTCCCAAGCGGACGTGGTTGCTTTCTCCAGCATCAGCGAGGGTTTCCCGTATGCGGTCGTCGAGGCCATGTTGAGCGGAGCAGCGATTGTCGCTACCGATGTAGGCGGAGTGCCGGAAGCTCTGGACAACACTGGAGTGCTGACTCGTTCTCGTTCCCCGCACGAACTGGCCGAAGCAATCATTATGCTGCTCAAATCACCGGACCAGCGCGCGCGGCTTGGACAGCGCGCCATGGCACGGGCCCTGAGCAAATTCACCGAAGAGGCGTTCCTTGATAACCATCGTAGGACATATGACCATCTCGCTTATGAGCCTGTTTGCCAGCGGTAACCAGCCTGACCTGAAGCGTGTCGCCGTCTACTATGGATATCCTTCTCTGGTGAACGGTGCCAAGGGAGACCTTGACAAGGCGGCACAGGTATTCAATCGATACCACATCGTGGTCTTCGGCGATGGGCTGGAATTCCCCGGTGCGGAGCATGAAAATGTGGTGCGGCTCATTGCCAGTCTAGACAAGCAAGTGCTGGTTTTCGGCTATGTGTGCCTTGGACACACCCAGAAGCTTGCCATTCCAGAGATGCAGCATCGGGTGCTGCTGTGGAAGGGTACCGGGGTCGAGGGCATCTTCCTCGATGAAGCAGGAAAGGATTTCGGAGTAGACCATAGCCGCCGTGAACGGATGGTTGATTTCATCCACTCGCAGGGTTTGTCGGTCTTCGTGAATGCCTTCCAGCCGAGCGACGTATTCGAGGATGGGGCGACGCACCTCGGCAAGAGCGACTTTTTTCTTCTTGAATCTTTCGTCGTGCGCAACGGCCAGCCGGACGACTCGAAGCTGATGAATACACGCGTCGAACAAGCCGCCCACTACCGAGAGATCTATAAGTTCCACTTAGTAGGCGTAACCACCGCGGACTCGACGCCTTTCTCGCCGGCACTCTACAAGCAAGCCTGTGCAGCAGCGCACCGGATCGCCCTTGACGGGTTCGGATGGGGAGAACCCTCCTTTTCCAGCCAGTCCAATTTCTTGTCGGGACGGGATGACTGCCGATGACGTTGAACGAACTCACAGAGGCCGTTCTGACGATTTCTCCGCAATTGCTCGATTCGCGGGAAGCCGCGACAATTGTCGAATCTTGCGGAGTCACCGACCGGATAGCAGCGAGTGACTTCGGATTCCCCGACACGTTTGCAGTTGGGGAGCACATTTTGCGCCATAGTCGCGCGCGTGCGACCGTTGCGGCACGCAAAGAGATGCCGAAAGCCTCTTTTTTGCGGGAGGCCGGCATCGCCGCGCACAAATTCAGCCTCAGTTTTGCTTACGCACTACCGTGGACGCTGCTCCTGGTTGTTGAGTACTGGCGGCCGAACCTGTTGCAACTGTCGCCGGAATGGGGCGGCGTTCTGAGTTTGTCAGTTATCGCCAGCCTCATCGGCGCGGGGGGGTTCGGTCAGATGATCTCGCGCATTGGATACTTCTATATAGGCATGAAGGAACCAACGCTGGCGCTCAGGTTGTGTCTCCTATTCGCGAAGTGGGGCGCCCTGGCCTGCTGTTTGTTGGGCTCAATGGGCTTCTTGCTTGCCTACCATTTTAGACTCTTTACGCCTCGCTATTTGGCTTGGGGCAGTGTGAACTTCCTCATGCTGTCGATGCTGTGGATGTTCTGCGCCATGTTGTCGGTGCTCGGTCGTCGATGGAATATTCTCCTCATCTTTATTTTGGGCGGTGCCGTGTTTGCTGTGTTGCAGGCGGAGAGCCGGCTTGGTACGGTTCCTTCCATATTTATCGCGAATGCATCGGCTCTCGGAATCGGTGCAGCTTCAGCTGTGCTCGGATTTCGTTTCTGGCCCGGCACGAGCTCGCCACGTACGTCATCGGCCGCCTTACCCCGGCTTCCACTCGTCCTGCTGATGCTGATGCCCTACTTCCTTTACGGAGTGGCGTACTTTAGTTTCTTGTTCGCCGACCGCGTGGCGGCGGGCTCGGCAATTCCGTGGGCGTCAGGGCTCAGCTTCGGCATTGATTCGCAATACAAGAAAGGCATGGACGTTGGGCTGTTCATCTTCCTTGTGCTTGCTGCCGTCGTCGAGTACATGGTGGATCACTTCATGCGTTATTGGTTTCGCCTTGCCGAAGAGGAACATGATACCGAAAGGATACGATACAGACTGACTCGCCGCTATAGACTGCTGCTCATCGTTCTCTGCCTCCTGTTTGCATTGCTTGCGAGCGGTCTATGGCTCGCCTACAGTCGACTGGAGCCCGCGGTTCGGGTCACTGCCGTTCTCGGCAGCGTGGGTTATTTCTTCGTTGCCCTCGGGCTCTTCAACCTGATCGTGCTGTCGAGCGTGAACCAACCTGAACGGGCCGTGGGCCTGGTTGGTGTCGCGTTAGTCGCGAACTTTTTGACGGGCTATGTCCTAAGCCATTTAATCGGCGTGCAATTTGCCGCGATCGGGCTGCTGGTGGGCGGATTTGTCCTCTTCGTCGTCTCATCTCGAACGATCCGCGTCGTGTTGCAGCAATCGGCGTTCTTCTATGCGTTGGCCTAACGACGCATGGACTGCTTGTGAAGTGTGGCTGCTTACCGCGGCTATTTTCTACGGGGTAGCGAAAGCGGTCTTTCCGGAAGAGCCAGGACGCAATTCTTTGCTGCGCTTCTTCGGGCGCTTTGTGAAGCTGCTTTTGCTCACGGTAATTGCGGTTTTGATTCTAGCTAGCCTGCGCGTACTCAACGCCCTCACGCTGGGGAGTTTCTACGGCCTGCTCGTCGCAGCGTCGTGGCTTCGCCGCCACGGAATCAGTCCCTCCGTGATTCGGGAACGGTTTCTCGCCCGCGTCGCCCGAATCGAACAGTGGTACACGCGGAATGGCTGGAAGGAACCGATCCTTTTCCACAAGCGGTGGGTTCTTTCGCCACGTGCGGCTCGCCTGTTTCCCGTAATGGGTGCGGCGGCAGTCGTCTTGCTGCTGGTGGCTCAAGTACACTTGCGGTGGCCGTTCGACAATCTGCGCTTCGCGTATCCTGAGGCATATACAAACCTCCTTCGGGTCCGGCAACTGCTTCACGACACGAGCGCGTTCAATCAGCCTCTCGTGGTGCCCTCTCTTTTAAGCACCATCGCTTCCTTGGGAGCCATAGACGCCATGCAGGTGACGCGATTCCTATCGCCGCTCATAGATATCCTGCTGACTCTGGCCGGCGGGGTCGCCACCGCAGTCGTGTTTCGCAGTAATTGGGTCGGCGTGTTTACGTTCTTCCTCTTGGGCTGCTACGTTCATCAGTCCTTCGTGGGGGAAGGGTTGATCGGCACTTCGTTCCTGCTGCTCGGGATCGCCTTCCTCGCGGACTACGGCTACAACGCGCGCCGGGTTAGTTTGCAGGATGCTCTTTGCGCTTTCGTTCTCCTGACGATTTCATCGCCGAAGGTCTTCCCTCGCGAGCTTGCACTGATACTTCTGCTTAGCTCGATTCTGGGCTTTGCTTCCTGGCTCGCGTATCGTCTCGCGCCACAATACCACGTTGAAAGTTGGCTGCCGCTGTTTCTAATGATCGGAATTTTCTCGTGCTTTCCCCCAGCTTTCCCCCGTCCCCATTTTCTCGAGTACGAGGCCGCTGCTCGCCAGAGCTTGCGAATTGCCGAGACTTACCCGGCACAACACTGGGCCATTGCCGCTCCCGTCGAGCAGTTCTCCGAAACTTTCGGCATGGGGCAGTATGAAGACCTCGACGAATTCGTCCGCCAATACCAGGATCGGGCGGGTGACGCCTCGTTTCAGTTTCCCGATAAGACTCTGTTTATATTTGTGGAGAAGCGTCCGTTCGAATATTTCGCGACTGAACCGACGGCGGTCTCCTTTTCAATCTTGACCGATCCTACCTACCGCAATTATCGTTCTCCGGCTGGCAGGTCGAGCCTGGAGCTGTCGGCCCGTAAACTGTGCGAGGCTTACCGAGAGACGCATGCGAGCCGCGTGTTTTACGAGGATGAGAACTTGACGGTTTATGATTTTAGTCGCTGACCAACAGTGCCAGGCAGAGGCTATCGGTCGAGAACTGGACAAAATAGAGATCGCAACGTTCTGCCTCTTGCCGGCAATGAAGAGATCTCAGGAACGCGGAGAAGCGAGAACGAGCCGAGATCCCTTTGTCCCCCCACAATCAAATTCTCCGGAATCGAAGCCGCAATTAGCTGATGGCTGTGACACCGTAGCCTGTACTGCCACTCCGTGCGGGACGGGCAAGCCCAACCACAGCCGCTGAAACGTTCAAGCTAAGCGGTTCATTCGATAAGTACGAGGCCCTTACAGATTCCTAATGACCTGGTAAGGACTTTCTCCGGTGGTCCCACGTAACCTCCACATGATAGGCGCCGGAATGTAGCCGTTCTGGTACGTCTTACATGTCGCTCACCATGTTGCTGGCCATCTGCGTTCTCGCCTGTGATTTGACGCTCTACATCTTTTTCCGATGGACTTTCGGCGAGAGATACCGCGGTCGGGGGCGGAGAGCGGCCGCCCGCCGCAGACTTACTGAGGGCAAATCACCACGACACTATCTGGTTAGCGCGCGAACGGAGCATCGTCGTCGCGATACTGAGCTCGAGGTCGCCTAGTTTGATGTCCCTTCCGCAAAGGAGCGGGGCCATGTGGAGGAAAGTCGATGTCATGCTGTCCGAAGGGTAGTGAGGAGTCGTCTATTTCGCAGTGCAGCGTTTGTGGTCGACGGAAGGAATTATTTGAGCTTCCGGGAAAAAACGAAAAATATTGTTTGGAATGCAGCGCGGATGTGGCGTCGTCGATTCTACTGACGACCGAGATTGATGCCGCGACGATGTCAGGCCAAGAGACCGAAGGTCTCGTGGCGGAATTTGCGCAATTGAGCAGGCGGCTGTTGGAGAGAGCACAGTCGGCATAGGGAGTGGGTTGGTGCCCAACCACAGCCGCTGAAGGCGTCCAAGCCGGCTCAAAGGACTCCTTGATTTCAAAGAACTTATCAACAAGATCCTGGAGAACGAGATGACCCGTGAACTGAGACCAATACTGATCTGCTTTGGCTTGACCAAAAGGACGCGCCCGCTCCTTGCCGGTAGGTGAGGAATGCCTAACGACCAGCCAAGGAAGTCCTGACCGACTCCTAGTATCGCTGCCGTCTTGTAATTTTTCGAGTTGACGGGCAGCTGGAGTTGCCCTGGCCGCCCTCTTTTTCCCTTCCCCTCATGATTCTGGACACCGAAATAGGGCACTTCGAGTTTGGGCAGGGCCGTTGACCGAGCAGCATCCGCTGACCACGTTCGAGCTGGCCCAGCGTGCGATCAAAGTTCAGCTCCAGGCTCAACTCCACCACGTCCCAGGTTTCGGGATGACTTCCGAATTGCTAACACGGGCGAAGGCGTGCCCGAGAGAATCCACAAAGGCTCAGGCACCGCGCCTGCTTGTGTCGCGTCCTCGACCGGCAGAATGCCGCAGTTGTGGGCCACAGAAGCGCCACGGCGGCATCAACTGGCCCAAGTGTAACAGTGAGATGCAACAAAGACGGACTAACGAAAAAACGAACCTGCAGAACGTTCGACATCCTAATCGGGGCCACTACGGTTAATGGTGGACCGAGTCGGGTGTACCCCATCGCATCGCGTCCCGAACATGCTAAAGGCCCGCTTTCTGACTGCCCACAGGTAGAGAGACAGGTAGAGAAATGCTACTGGCCCAGAACTGCCCGTTTGTACAGTTGTCCCGCCGCGGGAGTCAGCACAGAGTGCTGGGAACTTCAAGGGCCCCTTTCCCAGCGGGGGAATTAAATGCCCACCTGAGAAAGGGGAACTTACGGCGACAGTGCTCCAGCTCGTTTTGTGGGCGTTGCTGGCCCTGCCGGTCGTGGGAAATGCCACTCGCGATGGTGCGCCGCCCCGCAAGGCCGCGCAGCCTTCCCAACAAAAGAGTAGGGCGACGACCGCAAGTCCCCATGGCCCGATGCTGAACCTCCCCTGCGAAAATTGTCACTCGGCCACAGCGTGGCGCCCGATCAAGGCGCACCCCGAATTCGATCACAACAACACCAAGTATCCTTTGCGCGGTATGCATGAAAAAGTGGACTGCACGCGGTGCCATGTGAAGCCGGTTTTCACGGATGTCGGGAAGAATTGCCAGGACTGTCATACCGACGTGCACCAGAGAAGGATGGGCACGAACTGCGCGCAGTGCCACACGGTGCAAGGCTGGAACGTCGCCGTCCAGCAGGTAAAGGACCACCAGAATCGCTTTCCGCTGCTCGGGGCTCACGCGGCCGCGCAATGCGAGGATTGTCACAAGGGTGCCGCAGTAGGGCAATTCCAGGGGCTTTCGACCGCTTGTATTTCCTGTCACCGGGCGGATTTCCAGAAGACCACCAATCCGAATCACGTGACCGGCCAGTTTCCGCAAAACTGCCAGATGTGTCACACGTTCGACAGCTGGATGGGCGCGACCTTTAATCATGCCGGGCCACCAGCAAACTTTCCGTTGACCGGGGCGCACGCGACTATTGCCTGCACAGCCTGCCACATCAACAACAATTACAATCTGACGACGTCGCCCAATGCTTGTGGAACTTCCGGGTGCCATCTGACCACTTGGCAGCAGACCACTAACCCGAACCACTCGGCAGCGCCCACGGTATTTCCGATTGCGAACTGTTCGACCTGTCACAACACCACCACCTGGACGACCGCGACCTTTGATCACAGCACCA
>Ga0182038_10000633_pt1 | contig 17963 bp, 15 predicted proteins | sample sta12Can44000108_FD_125976 | JGI IMG/M metagenome (GOLD analysis project Ga0182038, IMG submission 125976) | Lab enrichment of tropical soil microbial communities from Luquillo Experimental Forest, Puerto Rico - statanox.12C.anox.44.000.108 | ecosystem: Environmental > Terrestrial > Soil >...
GACTTCCGATTCAAGGAAATGCTCGGCCGAAACAAACGTAACAGCCTCGTATCCCAACGACTCGACTAGCTCCCTGATGCCGTCGCGAGCCAAGGCATCATCATCGATGATCGAAATCGTCGTCGCTTCAGACAATTCCGCCCCCGTCATTTTATTCAGTTGCCATTCGTTCTGAGGCAATGCCGCCTTCCGGATGGACATCGAGCAGATCGGCTATCCTCACCAGATCGGGCAGCGACTTCGCGCCCAATTTGATCATCAGGTTGTGGCGATGGACCTTTACCGTAACCTCGCTGACCCCTATTCGGGCGGCTGTTTGTTTATTCAACAAACCTGCAATGACATATTTCATTACTTCGCGTTCGCGTTCGCTCAGTATTTCGAAGCGGGCCCTCAAGTCGTGCAATTCCTCCTCTTGGCTTCGCCGCAGACGATCCCGCTCGAGCGCCAAGCGAACCGCGTCTAGGATATCCTGCTCGCGAAATGGCTTGGTCAAAAATTCGATCGCCCCTGCTTTCATCGCGCGAACCGACATTGGTATATCGCCGTGAGCGGTTATAAAAATGATCGGAACTCGTACCCCCAACTTCGCTAGTTCCACTTGCAGATCGAGCCCGCCTAGCCCCGGTATCCGAACGTCCAATATCAAGCAATTTGCTTTCCCGAGTTGCGGACTTTCCAGGAACTCTCTAGTCGAGCTAAAGCAAACGGAAGAAATACCGACCGATTCCAACAAGATCTTCAAACCATCGCGAATGTCCGAATCGTCATCGACGACGCATACTAAATAGCCGTTGTTCGTGCCGTTCGATGTCAAGACGCATCATCCATGTTCATTGCACATCGAGCAACATAGCTGCTCTCAGAGCGCAAGGCATTTTCGCCTGTTACGCACCTTTGACGATACGGGTCTGAGTGATTGATCACATGTGACGCAAGCCAACCCCACTGTTATTAAGGCGACACATGCGTTTGTAGTCGAGCCCGACTTGCGTCCGATAAGAAGCATTAATCGAGACCTCCCACGAGACGACCTTGACTTAAATCAAAATCCTCCGGTTTTCCGAAGAGGGATGTCAGTTTATGCAACCCGCGGTTTGTCGTCCAGTAAACCATCAGCGGACGATGAATTTAGATTCGGAAACCGCAAGCGCTCGCACAGGCGAAGCATCAAGGCGACGCCGCGCATAGATAACGGCTCATGCCACTTGATTGGCAGGCTGTTGCTCGGTCTTCGCTGGTAAGAGAATCTGGAAAAGCGCGCCGCTTCTCCCATTGGATGCTGCGGTAAGCTGGCCGTTGTGGCGCTCTATAATCATCCTTGATATGGCCAAGCCAAGTCCCTTGCCTTTTGTCTTTGTCGTGACGAAGGCATCGAACATGCTGTCGATTATTTCAGAATCGATACCCTTGCCAGAATCTTCGATTGAAATCGCAATCGCATCCCGGCCGCGAAGTTCGCTTTGGATCTGCAACACGCGACCGCTTTCAGTAACGACTTCCATTGCGTCGATTGAGTTTTGGATCAGGTTGAAAACGACCTCCTGAAGCTGTCCCTTGTGGCCGAGAATCGCCGGGAGATTCGCAGTCAGATCCGTCAGAACCGTGATGCGATGACGCTGCAATTCGTTGTGCAAAAGGTTGAGTGCCTCTTGGATAACGCCATTAATATCGGTCGGCCGCGGCTCCTGATCGTTGTGCCCAAACAGGTCGTGGACGCTCTCGAGCACTTCATTGGCACGAAAACTGGCATTGACAATCTCATTCAATATCCCTTGCACCCGTGGAATGTCGGAAGGCGTTCGTTGCAGGAAGCGCCGGGCCGCCGAGCCTTTAGTCACGATCGCGGTCAGCGGCTGTTTCAGTTCATGGGAAATGGCGCTTATCGCGGCCCCAAGGTTCATCAGCTTGTTGTCGCGTTCGCGCTCCAGCATCTTGTTCACGCGAGCAAGATGCGCTTCGCTCTCCATGAGCACCGCCTCGTGATGCCGCCGTTCGGCGAAGAGCGCGGCCAGAACGAGCGCACCGAGCGTCATGAATAGAATAACAACCTGCGCTTGCAAGATGCGGTCATCAATCGGCAGCGTCTTATCGCCGAAATGACCGATCTCGAAGATTGTCGCCCAACCTATTGTAAGAGCAACGATGAAGGCTCCAGCAGCAGCAAAGACCGGTCGCGATCGAGCGGCAAGCCATAACAAGATAGGGAACAGCAACGCCCCTGGCACGAGCGTTTCCCAAGGCTCTTTGGGAAGCGAGATGATTATTCCTGTCATCGCAGCGAGCAGCACAAGTGCTGACGTGCCTTCGATCAGTTCGCGGCGTCGCAGCGAGTTGCGCGCCACATTGCTCAACCCGATCACGAGCGGGGCGACCGCGATAATCCCGACCGCATCGGACGCGAACCAATGCCGCCAAACGGTGAGCATCGGCACGGTTGGACTATGGAACTGCTTATAGGCGATTGCTGCGCCTATTCCAGAAATTAGGGTGGCGACCACGGCTGCAGCGAGCAGAGCAAGGACCTGTTGCAAGCGATCGAGATGAAATTCTGCGCTGAAACGATACTGGATTATCGCCGCAGCAATGAGCGCTTCTGCGGCGTTGCAAATTGCGAAGCAGAGCGCCGCCGAGATGTTTCGGTCGCCCATGAGATTGGCTGCGATAGTTGCCGCGACCACAGCCACAGCCAGCGGCAGCCGCACCTGAGGCCCAAGAGCAATCAGAAAGCCAGAGGAAATTCCCGCTGCCGGCCAGAACACCGCAACGCCATCAGGCTGCAGCAGCAATCCGAGACTAAGCCGCGCTGCAAGGAAATAACCAATGCCGACAGCCACGGCGAGCAAGAACTCGTTCGCCAGGGACCAAGACCCGCCGTTAGGTGTAGAGCGCTCCCGGACCAACATCGCGATCGCCCCGTGCCATGACCTTATACATAACAAAAAACGGTTCCGTCGATCCAGTATGAAAAAGCGCCAATTTTTAGGGTTAAGCCACGAGATATTCTATCAGCTATCCATCTATGCTGAAGACATGAACAAAGGTGCGGCCAACCTAGCCGAGCACACCCAGTTCAACCCTTTTCGCACTGGGGATAAAACGGTTGTCTTTAACCAAACACGCGCAGTGATCCACTGCCACCCTCTTACTTACAGGTAAGAGCCGAAATCACGTGCCCTCCGCTCTACTACACGAGGCGAGCGCGCAGTCGGGTAAATTCAGCGTCGCTGATCGATCCCGCCTTCTTAAGTCGATCGAGCTTCTCGATTTCATCTGCAGCACTGAAGCCTACGACGCGCCTGAGTTCGTCGCGTGCCTGTTGCGCCTGCTGGACGTTCCGCTCCGCCATACCCTTTCCTTGAAAGATCAAATATGCAAGCACGCCGAGGTATGGAAACACGATCCACGCGATCACCCAGATAGCCTTGATCCAGCCGGAAATGTCGTGGCGCCGGAATAGATCAGCAGCAACCGTAATGAGCAGCCAAAACCATACGATGAAAACAAATATTGCGAGAGCGTCCAACAGGAAATTTCGATAGGTGAAGCCTTCCTGGACGAAAAACATTGTTGTTCTCCCTTTTTATCCTCAAACGATCGCTCGGATGGGCAAACCTAAGTTCATTCACTCATCAATGAGACAGCCACTCGACTCTGCACAAGCTCATCGATCAGATCCCTGGTTCGGCCGAGCGTTCCCCGGCACGCCGATGGAAGCGTGGCTGTTCCGCCCGGTTCGGCGAGCATCAAACCCTCTATTGTTTGGCTCTGGTTTGATTCAGATCAAAGATTTGCTTGCCGACCGCCGTAAAAGGGCTCTCGATCGCGAGGATTTTCAATCGAAACCGTTTCATTGATTTGGGAGGGTGCGGCCCTTGATGATCGGTGGATTCCCCGGTGTAGGCGCCCCCTCGAGTGTCTTGTTGGACCCTTGACTTGGACGGGTTGTGAGAGACTTGCCGGCCTGGCCGATAAGGACGCCTTTCAGCGAGTACAAAGAGCGCCGCCGTTCGGACGGCGCTCTCTCGTTCATTGCGCCTAGTAGCACACGGGATAAGGATAATACCCACGCAGCCGGCGGCCATTAATAGCCGTAGCCGACTGCACCCGCCGCCGCGGCGCCGCAGACTGCACGTCAATGCCAGCGACGGTTGACTCCAGCGACGCCCATCGGCGTCAGCGGGTGGCCAACTCGCGCGTCCGCCGTATCAACTGAAGGCATTGGCGCTTTTGATGTCGACCAATGAAGTGTGATCGGAGCTGAGCATAAAAGCGCCGTAGCAAGAATAATAGCGAGTGCACTTAACTTACTCACGCCAATAAATGAGAAGATCGAAAGTGAAGGGTGACTGTGAGTCAGCGCCGGCCGTGTGCAGGCGCGTTCATATCTTACGCACCAGATCCGGCAGTCTGGCGATAGCGGCCGCTATTTGCCGAGCCTCGTCCCGGCTGAGGAGTTTTACGATCGACCGCCGGCTGGGATCGTCTTCGTAATAAAGGTAGGCCAGTTCCTGTCCGCCTTTCGCCTTTATCACAAAACAACCGGCGAGATCCTCCACGTGCCATGGCGGCCGCAACCGCCGTTGCCTGGACGTTGCGTCCTCTTCGAGCTGCGATGAACGAGGAGCACCAAGTCTAAGCAACTTTGCTATCATTTTGTCATCAAGACGAAAACGGTGGCGCAAACAATCGCGGCGACGAACATTAGAAAGCAGATATTACCCTTCCACGTGGTTTTCAATGTGACGCAATATGGACTTTGCTCATAGCCGATCATGGATCTGCTGAGAGCGACCGCCGACAGCCTTGACCCCAGTCCAAATGGACCTTCGTCCAAGACCGACGGCCAGTCGCCCAACCCCCCTTGGCCCACGACAATCGATGAAATCTCAGAGTCGAGGCCGAATTACGTAGGGTCGATGATCAATTGATGATTAGTGGTGAAGGGCTGCGCGAGCCTAACAACCGCGCCTCCATCGCCCGCTATGAAGCTGATTAAACAATGAATTGTGCGAAGACGCGGCTTGATCCGTAAGCATGAGTCTTTCACGAAGAATTCGTCGGCTTTAGCGACGTTGGCACCAATATGGCGCCTCGCCTGCCGTCAAAAAATAATCCTGCACTGTAGCAAAAATACCATCCTGCCTGCTCCGTCACCCAACTTGTTATCGCGTTTGAACATTTGGCCCGCCACATTCTGTCCTCGATCCGTCCCTACAGCGCACCGAGTTGGATTAAGCCTTAAGAGGGGGCTCGATGGCGCAGCTATTTCGGCAATTCACGCGGCTTTCGTTACCCTATCCACCATTGCCTGACGCTGTTGGCGCGCGGTCCATGCGCCGTCGCCGCGACCGCCCTCACGCCGGTGCGGAAAAGGTGAAGCCTTCCCAGCAGCACGCCGGCAATGGTAGCGCGCCGTCGCGGCTTGTCGCGAGGTTAACCGACGCGAACGAAAATCACCGTCCGCGTCACATCCGCTGAACTGCCGCCGACCAACTGCGCCTCAGCAACCGACGCTGCTATTCGATCACCTCGTCGGCGAGCGACAGCACGTTGTTCGGCATCGTGAAATTCATCGCCTTCGCGGTCTTCATATTGACGACGAAGAGATAGCGCGTGGGAATCTCGACCGGCAGATCGGCGGGTTTTGCCCCCTGAAAAATCCGTGCCGCCAGGGCGGCTGCGCGATCAAAAGACTCTGCGGCGTCGGCGCCATAGGACATCAGGCCGCCATCGCGCGCCATGAAATCCTGCTCATAGATCGCCGGCAGCCGGTGCTCGAGGGCGTAGTCGAATACGCGTTTGCGATTAAGCAGCGTAAGCGAGTCGGTGACCATCAGGATGGCATCCGGCGCATCGCGGTCCATGGCCGCGAACGCCTCCTCAAAGTCGTTGGGCTCGCGAACGCCAAGCGGTTGGACGACCACACCGAGGTCCTGCGCCGCTTTTGCCGAGGCGTCATAACGCTGGGTCATGCCGCGATCGTCTCTGTTCCACAGCATCGCGACCCGGCGCAGTTGCGGCGATACGGCCTTCAATAAACCAAGGCGCTTGGTGGAGAGTGCGGCGGCATCATCGGCGATCCCTGTCACATTGCCGCCAGGGTGCGCCAGACTCTCGACCAGTCCCGTCACCACCGGATCACCCGAACCGCTCGCAATCACGGTGGCGACGCCCGATGCCTTGGCGGCGGCGGCGGACGGATAACCAACCGTGACCACTACGTCCACATTGGCTGTTCTCAATTCGTGCATCAGGTTGGACATTTGGCCAATTTTGCCGGCAGCGCCGCGCGCTTCATAGGCAAGGTTGTGGCCGAGGTCGAAGCCCCGCTTGGCGAGCCCGTCGACGAGGATTTTTCCGGTGCCGGCCGTCGCCGGAATCGGCGGCCCGACCGTGAGCGTCCCGATGCGATAGATCTTTTCCGTCGTTTGCGCAGCAGCGCCGCCCGGCGCAATTGTCACCGCGCCAGCAAGAACCTTAAGAACATCGCGACGTTTCATTGTTTGCCTCCTTTAGTCAGGCGAAGCGCAATGAGTCGCAAATGGAAATGCACGCTTACTGAAAAATATAGCAGGCTTGGGGACACTTTACGTGCCCTGTGTCACAGCAAAGTTGGGCAATATGGTTCGATTAGCGCACGCCTCCGTCTGCTCCTAGCAGTTCACCGCATTGCCGACCCGCGTGCATGTTGATGCGCCGCCGGATTTATATTCCGTGTAACGCCGCATCGCTTCGACATCGGTCAATTTCTTGTTTTTTACTGAAAGCGCCAGCGAGTCGACGTACTCCGTGAATGCAGTACCTTCTGGCGAGCACGTGTTGTTGGGGACGCATTCCGCGAGGCGCTTTTGTTTCCCGCATTCCGCCATTACCGGGAACGATGGGTTTTCCAGAGCGCACTGATCGTAGTAACTCCACACGATTTTAGAATGCGCACAGCCAGTTTGCACGAATGCAACCGCAAAGCCTATTGTTGCCGACAAAATAATATCAAATCTGACCATCAGCCTTCCCGCCTGCATCGTGCTGTGCCAATTCAGCCTAGCATACCGCTTCTCGGCATGTGCGGGTGAGGTCATGCTGAGCGCGTGCAGCTTCAGCCCGGCATTTCCGAGCATGTGGCGGCAAGTCCCGGCGGGAGGTCTTCATTTTGCGTCGCTACCGCTAGCCCGAAACAACGGCCGCCAGATCGCGCTAGATCAAAAACGCCGCTTACCCCAACCCCTTCGCGGAGCGGGATAAAACGCGGTAGTAATATTGCGGATTTTCCAACTTCGCAAAAAAGCGCCAGCCATGAAAGTTTCGCGCCGCAAATTCCTGCATGTCGCCGCGGGTGCCAGCCTGGTTCCAGCCGTGCGCGCCGCGTCGGCTTCCGACTATCCGACCCGGCCGGTGCATTTGATCATCGGCTACCCTCCTGGCGGATCGGCCGACATGACTGCGCGCCTGACGAGCCAATGGCTGTCGGAAAAGCTCGGCCAGCAATTTATCGTCGAAAGCCGACCGGGCGCAGCGACGAATATCGCTACCGAATCCGTCGTGCGTGCGGCGCCGGACGGCTATACGCTTTTGCTCGCCGCGCCGGCGAACGCAACGAATGTCGCGCTCTTTGCGCAGCTCAATTTCGATTTCATGCGTGATATCGAGCCGGTCGCAGGGGTCATTCGTTTTCCGGACGTCGTCGATGTCAACCTGTCGGTCCCGGTCCACAGCATTCCCGAGCTGATCAGCTACGCCAAGGCTAACCCCGGGAAACTTAACTTTGCCTCGTCTGGTATCGGTTCGACGCTGCATGTCGCCGGCGAACTCTTCAAGATGATGGCCGGCGTCGACATTGTGCACGTACCCTACCGCGGCGGCGGTCCTGCACTGGTTGATCTGATGGGCGGGCGCGTGCAGCTGATGTTCGACAATCTCCCCACCTCGCTCGAATTCATTAAAGCCGGGAAGCTGCGGCCATTGGCGGTCACCACAGCGGCGCGTTCCGAGGTAGTCCCAGATTTGCCGACCGTGGCTGATTTCGTGCCGGGCTATGAAGCAAGCGCGTGGTACGGAATCGGAGCGCCGAAAGGAACGCCCAGTGAAATCGTCGACAGGCTCAACAAAGCGATTAATGCGATGCTGGCCGATCCGACGGCAAAAGCACGATTTACCGAACTCGGCGCTTCGTTGCTCCCCGGGTCAGCTGCCGATTTCGCCAAGCTGATCGCTGATGAAACCGAGAAATGGGGCAAGGTGATCAAATTCGCCGGCATCAAACCCGAGTGACCCAAAAGCGTCTTGTTCGGCTCGCGACCGGACACTCCCGCAGAGCGAGCTACACTTTTGTTTGAACACCCAATGAGAGCTGACTATCACGCCCCCGGCGCTCTCGAGAGCGAGACTCTTTTATGAGACCGGGAATACGGACCAATCGCCGCGCCATTGTTATTGGCGGGTCGATGTCGGGACTGTTTTCGGCAGCCTTCTTGCGCCAGATCGGCTGGAGCGTCGATGTGTATGAGCGTTCCAGCGTCGAATTGGTCGGCCGCGGCGCCGGGATTACCGGGCACCCCGAACTGTTCGATGCGCTGGAAGCAAGCGGCGCCGGCACCAAGAACCTCGGGGTCGAAGTTCCCAAGCGCATCGCCATCGACCAGAATGGCCGCGTGACCGATGAGCGGCCGCTGCGGCAAATCCTTACCTCATGGGATCGCCTGCAGCGCTTGCTACGCGCCATCATCGACGAGGGCCGCCACCACCTTGGTTATAATTTCAAGCGCGTCGACCAGGACGGCAGAGGCGTCCGTGTAGAATTCGCTGACGGGCGCATCGAGCACGCCGACATTCTCGTCGGCGGCGACGGCATCCGCTCCAGTGTGCGCGCCCAGCTGGCGCCACAGGTACAGCCGATCTATGCCGGCTATTACATATGGCGCGGTGCGCCCAATGAATCGGACTTGGCGCCGCAAACGTTGCGCAGCATCTATCCGCTGTTCACATTTTACCTGCCCAAGCACCAACAGGTGATCGGTTACCCGATCGCCGGTTTCGACGACGATCTCACGCCTGGCAAGCGCCGCTACAACGTCATTTGGTACCGGGTCGCTGACGCCGCTCGGCTTCGTGAAATGTGCGTTGACGAGAATGGCGTGCAACACCCCTATTCCGTGCCGCCGCCTTTGGTGCGCAAGGACTTGATCGCGCAAATGCGCGCCGAGGCGCGCGAGATCATGCCTGAAGCTTTCCTCGATTGCGTGATGAAGATCAGGCAGCCTTTCTTCACGCCCATCTACGACTTCACCGCGTCGGCCGTCGTCTATGGCCGCGTGGCGCTCGTCGGCGACGCCGCCGCCAACGCGCGGCCCCATATGGGATTCGGCATGGCCAAAGCCGCGACCGACGCGCAAGCACTGGCAAAGCATCTAAAAGATCACGAGGATATTGATGCCGCGCTGAAAGCTTACAATGCCGAACGTCAGCCAATCGGCAACGCCATTGTCCTGCACGGACGCAAGCTTGGCTGCCAGCTTGGCGTCAACCTTGCGACTGATGAAGAGCGCCGCATGCATGATTTGCTGCAAAGCGACGGCGCGATGCTCGACTGGATCGCCGTGCCGAATTTTTTGGCGGCTTATCGATGATCGAAGAATTACCCAAGCCCGATTACGCGCGAAACATGCGACTACTCGGCTATTCCGATCAGGGCGGCCGCCCGGACGGCGTGCAGATCATGGTCGCTCAAGGCCACGCCTATATCGGGCACATGTTCTCGAAGGGCTTTAGCATCGTCGACGTGCGCGATCCGCGGCACCTGCAGCCTGTAAATTACGTTCCCGCCCCGCCGGGCACCTGGAACATCCACCTGCAGACGCACGACAATCTCCTGCTCGTCGTTAATGCCAAGGATATGTTTGCGGCTGCGGAATTTGCCGACGAGCGCGCTTACTATCGCGGCGCCATCGGTGCAACCGTCGGAACGGCGGAAACCGCGCCTTCGAAGCGACCGACACGCGACTGGACCGCGGGGCTCATCGTCTACGACATTTCACAGCCGGCGATGCCACGCCAGATCGGCTTCCTGCCGGTGGAGGGCGGCGGCATTCATCGCATCTGGTACGTCGGCGGGCGCTGGGCCTATGTTTCCGCGCTGCTCGATGGCTTCACCGACTACATATTCCTGACGGTCGATATGAGCGATCCGGCGCATCCGTGCGAAGCCGGGCGCTATTGGCTGCCCGGTATGAATCGGGCGGGCGGAGAATCGCCGAGTTGGCCGCCATCGCGCCGGTACGGTCTGCACCATGCCATCATCAATGGCGATATCGCCTATGGCGCTTGGCGCGACGCCGGACTCGTCGTGCTCGATATCGCCGATCGCGCTGCGCCAAAACTGATCACCCATCGCAACTGGTCGCCGCCGTTCGGCGGCGGCACGCACAACTGCCTCCCCCTGCCCAGCCGCGATCTTTTGATTGTCTTGGATGAAGCCGTGCTCGATCATCAAGAAGACGGCTTGAAGCTGATCTGGGTTTTCGATATCCGCCAGCGGGACAATCCGGTCAGCATTTCGACTTTCCCGACACCGAACGAGACGGCGGTCATTTCGGGCCGCATAATCTCCATGAAAATCGGCCCGGCAGTTTTATCAGTTCGAATCTCATTTTCGCGACTTATCAAAATGCCGGTGTTCGGATTTTCGACATCGGCGATTCATATCGGCCGACGGAAGTCGGCGCTCTCGTGCCGCCAAGGCCGGCGCGGTTAATGGATACCCGGCCGAACCGCGCTTGCGTGGTTCAGTCGACCGACGTTTTCGTCGACCGCGATGGGATTATCTATTGCACCGACTACAATGCCGGTCTGTACACGATGCAATATGATAGTTGAGGTTTTCGCCGGACCGATAGCGAATGCGCGCCGCGGATTTAAGCGCAGCATTTTGCGATTTCTCAGCAGTCCCGATGCCGTCTAGGTAAGCGCTTTCTTCACGCGCTCCTCAGTAAACGGCGCGTGGCGCAAACGCACGCCGGTCAGAGCCATCACGGCGTTTGCGACCGCAGGCGTTATCGCCGGTGTGGCCATCTGACCAACTCCGGTCGGGTGATTGTCGGTCTGGATCACCTCCACTTGCATCGGTGGCACATCGTGATTGCGCGGCACGATGTAGTCGTAAAAGTTCGACTGCTCGACCGCGCCATCTTTGATGCTAATGCGCTCGGTCAACGCGAGCCCGATGCCGTAGACGATACTGCTCTCGGTCTGCGCAATGACATTATCCGGCTGCACCGCAACACCGCAATCGATCGCGCACCAGACATTGTGGACTTTGATTTTGCCGTTGGCGCGATCGATCGAGATTTCGACTACGGCTGCGACCTGGGTATCCGTATAGTCGATATAGGAGGCGCCGAGACCGCGCCCATCGCGCTGGCGGCCCCAGTCGGCCATCTGCGCCGCCCGCTCCAGCACCTTGTGGCCGCGAGGCGTGTTGGCCAGCAGGTCAAGTCGGTATTTCATTGGATCGACACCGCGCTTGTAGGCGATCTCGTCCATAAAGGTCTCGGTCGCGAACTTGTTGGCAGTGAATCCAATGCCGCGCAGCGGCGCGGTGCGAATACCAGTGTCCTCGTAGACTTGCTCCACCAACTGGTGCGGGACATCATAGCCCTTGGCGTCAGCGCCAAGCATCAGGATGAAGTCTTTATGGCCGGCTTTTTCATAACGCACCGGATCGGCGAACGGTGTCACGCGGTCCCCCACCAGCCGGTGCTGCCACGTCATGAGCTTGCCGGATGCATCGAAGCCGGCTTGTAGATAATGTGCCGACAGAGGCCGGAAGCGCCCGTTATGGATGTCGTCCTCACGCGTCCACATCGATTTCACCGGCTTGCCGACGGCCTTAGAAAGTAGGACCGCATCGATCAAATAATCCATGTCGCGTGGACCTCTTCGGCCGAATCCGCCGCCGAGCAGCGTGTCGTGGAGCTTGACCTTGCTGCGCTCGATCTTAAGCGCATCCGCCGTGGCCTCGAGTGCCAAAGTCTGGCTCTGCGTGCCGCACCACACTTCGGCGGCATCGCCTGATGCCGTCACTGAAGCCACCGCGTTGAGTGGCTCCATCTGCGCGTGATAGGCGTAATCGCAGAGATATTCGGCCTCGAATGTCGAGGCCGCCTTCGCCATTTCGGCGCGCGCGTCGCCGAGCTTGAACCAGTCGGTCGCTTTGGCGTTCGGATCGCGTGCGCTGGCAGCAAAATTTTGCAGCCCTTGCTCGCTATCGAAGCTCCACGCTTTGCCGTCGCGATTCCAAACCATGCTCGATTCGATCGCGCGGCGCGCCGTGAAAGCTGCCCATGGCGTCATGGCGAGGATGCCAACGCCGTAAGGAAGCTTTACGACCTTGACGACGCCGGCAACCGCCATGACCTTGGCTTCATCGAATTTGTCAGGCGCAGCACCTTCGACCGGCGCCCTTAAAACGGCGCCGTAGAGCATGCCCGGCACTTGCACGTCGATCGAATATTGTGCGCTGCCATTGATCTTGCGCGGCAGTTCGGCGCGCATCACGTCCTTGCTGATCAGGCGAAAGTTTGCCGGTTTCTTCAGATCTTCCGGTTTTATCTGCGGCGCTTGCGCCGGGATTTCGGCAAACTCTGCAATTTCGCCATAGCTCAGCTTGCGGCCTGATTTGCTATGCACGACCGCGCTCGGTTCAGTGGTCAATTCATCGACCGGGAGGCCGAGCTTTCGCGCAGCGTTATCGAGCAGCACACGGCGCGCCTGCGCGCCAAATAACCGCAAATTGTCGTAATAGCTCCTCACCGCATTGGAGCCTGCTGTGTACATCATGCCGCCAAAACCGGGATTACCGTAAATTTCTTCGATCACCGGCGCCGGCACGATTTTGACCTTGCTCCAATCGGCGTCGAGCTCTTCGGCGATAATCAGCGGCAGCGAGGTCATTGAGCCCTGCCCCATCTCGGTCGCCGCCGACATGATGGTGATGGTTCCGTCGGGTGCGATGCTGACCCATGGAGTGAGAGCTTTCCCCCCGCGCTCGCTCGTGATCTCCGCGGCAATCCCTCCACGGCTTGATGCGATCGCAAAGGACAAGCCGGCGGCGCCGATCATGATTTGGCGTCGGGAAATTTGACGATGTGAAATCGCCATCGGGATTTTTCTTATATGTGTGTTCATATCAGGCCTCCCGCGCCGCGCGCTCAACCGCTCGCACGATACGCTGATAGGTGCCGCAGCGGCAGATATTGGTGCTCATATGCTCGATGATCTGCTCGCGGCTTGGCTTTGGATTGTGCCTGAGCAGGTCGGCCGCACTCATGATCTGCCCGGACTGGCAATAGCCGCATTGCGGCACGCGCTCGGCGAGCCAGGCCTTCTGCACGGGGTGGCTTGAATCCGGCGACAATCCCTCGATCGTCGTCACTAACTTGCCGGCGATCTCCGAAACTTGCGTTTGACAGGAGAAGGCGCGTTTGCCGTCGATATGCACCATGCAGGCGCCGCACAGGCCGGCGCCGCAGCCAAATTTTGTGCCGGTGAGCTTCAATCCCTCGCGGAGCACCCAAAGCAATGGCGTGTCGGGTGGAGCATCAGTCGATGCCGGAGCGCCGTTCACAAAGAAGTTTTTGATCATTCAAGTCCTCCCTAAAACCTGAGTCTTTAAGGACCAGAGGCTGTGCTCGTCTCGTTTCATCATCCCGCGAGGAAGAGGGAATGACAATGCCTGAACGTCGGCCGGTCAAGGTGTAAACGGACGACATCCGACCAATGGCTAGAACGGGCGGCGAAACGGCTTAACATGACGACACGTCAATCTCGCGATCACGGATCACAGTTTCGATCAGCGGAGCGATCGAAAGCCGACGCGAACTTCGATCAGCCTTGGGCAACGTCGACGATAGCTTGGGCAAACGCCTGAGGCGCCTCCTGCGGCAGGTTGTGACCGATGCCTCCCGCGATCGTCCGATGCTCGTATTTGCCAGTGAATTTCGTCGCATATGCGCTGGGCTCTAGATGCGGCGCACCGTTGGCGTCGCCTTCGAGCGTGATCGTCGGGACCGCGATGACCGGAGATTGCGCAAGGCGGTTTTCCAGATCGTCATATCTTGCCTCGCCTTGCGCGAGGCCGAGGCGCCAACGGTAATTATGGATGACAATCGCAACGTGATCCGGATTGTCGAACGCCGCGGCGCTACGATCGAAGGTGGCATCGTCGAAGTCCCATTTTGGCGAGGCGAGCTGCCAAATGAGCTTCGAAAAATCGTGCCGGTATTTGTCGTAGCCGTCGCGGCCGCGATCCGTAGCAAAATAAAATTGGTACCACCATTGCAGCTCGGCATTCGGCGGCAGCGGCATCCTGCCGGCTTCTTGACTGCCGATCAGATAGCCGCTCACCGAGACCATCGCCTTGCAACGCTCCGGCCACAGCGCGGCGATGATGTTGGCAGTGCGCGCGCCCCAATCGAAGCCCGCGAGGATCGGCTTCTCAATCTTGAGCGCATCCATCAAGGCAATGGTGTCGACGGCGACCACCGACGGCTGGCCGTTGCGCACCGTGTTGCTCGAGAGGAAGCGCGTGCTGCCGTAGCCGCGGATATACGGCACGATGACGCGATATCCTGCCGACGCCAACACAGGAGCGACATCAACAAAGCTGTAAATATCGTAAGGCCAGCCGTGCAGCAAAATGACAGGAGCGCCATTGGCCGGGCCGGTTTCGGCATAGCCGACATTGAGGAGGCCGGCATCGATCTGCTTGAGCGGTCCGAATGACGTGCTCGTCCCGGGTTTGACTGCCGGCAGATTAAACGATTTGGTTTGGGCCGACGCCGAGCCCGTCAGGCCAAGCTCGGCTGCGGCGAGAACAAGCGCCGCCGCGCCAACGAGGCGACGCCGATCTTGATTAACAATTACCGCCGCCGGTGCGCGGCTGGTTTTGAGGATATGACGCAGCCACACGCAGGACATTGTGAGCCTCCCAATATTGGGGACCGAGGCTTCTCCTTGGTCCAATGCAACCTGTCCGAGTTTGCTCGGACAATCAGTGGAAGCTCAATAAGAAGCAAGGCTTCTTATGTATTCATGCTGACGTAAGTCGCGGATGGAACTCATTCAGCAATACTTTGTTCCGCCAATTCCCGAACGTCAGCCGGTGTAATAATGCATTTCCGCACAACGGCTGGCGTTTGGTGCGCTTTTGGCCAGCCAAAAATGACCCGAAACAAACCAACGCGACAAGGCGGATTGCCCTTTCACTTAACCTCGACGATCTCCACCCAATTCGCGCCCTTGCCCACCGGATAGCGCGCCGGTTCGCTCAGCTTTCCGCTTGCTTGATCGATCCGATAGACCGACAACCGATCTGATTTCTCACCCGAAGCAACGAGAAATCGTCCGCTGGGATCGATATTGATTCCGCGCGGCTGCCGCTCGGTGGCAAAATTAGTGACGTAACTGAGCTTGCCGGTCCGCGGCGCCACCGTGAAGAGCGCGATCTTGTTGGTGTTGCGCTCGGTCGTATAGAGGAATTTCCCGTTCGGTGTGAGGCGCAGATCGGCGGCCCAGATCGCCGGCTTCTCGTCCGGGTTCGACGCCGCTGCGGAGGGCGCGGGTGCGGCGCCGGCCGGCGCCTGCGGCTGACCCCATTTCATGCCCAGTTCGGGCGGCACCGACGGCACCGAATCGATCATTGTCAGCGTTCCTTTGGCGTTATCGATCGCATATTGCGTGACATGGCCGGAGAGCTCGTTGAGCACGTAGAGAAATTTGTTGTCCGGCGAAAATGCAAGATGGCGCGGTCCGTGTCCCGGCTCGGGTTTCACCGCTGGAGGATCAAGGGGCGTGAGCTTGCCGCTCTTGGCATCAAACGCGAATTGCAGCACCTGGTTGGCGCCGAGATTGGCCGAATAGACGAAGCGGTTAGTTCGATCGGCCAGGATTGAATGCGCATTGCGGCCGGTCGGTAGTACCTGGATCGCTTCGGCAGTCACGAGACCGTCCGGACCGATCGGACTCACTGCGACCTTGTCGCCGCCGTAGGAAGCGGTGAGCAGAAAGCGGCCACTCCGGTCCGTTGAAACGTAGGCCATGCTGTCCGGCAGCGGCGCCGTCGCTTTTTGCGTCAGCGCGCCGGTCTTGCCGTCGATAGCGTAGCTGAAGACGCGCATGGGCTGCGAGCGCACGACGGCATAAAGAAATTTCTTGTTTGGCGATACTGCCATCGGCATTACGGTCTTGCCCGCGTCGGCCTTGCCGACCGAAGTTAACGCGCCAGTCTTTGAGTCCATGACATAGCCGTCGATGGTCGCATCGTCGGCATCGGACACGTAGACGAAGGTCGCTGCGGCGGACATTGAGAAAGCTCCCAGCGTCAAGAGGATTGCGATCGCCGCGCTGGCGACGGTCATTGCGGATCCGATCGGAGTTCTCACCTTTTCCTCCCTGAACTATTGCGTGCCCCGCGTGCTATCGGCGGCCTTCGAGGCCAAGGGCGATGCCGCAATATCGCAACGCAACCTTACAACGGACTGGCGATGGCGTAACAATTTCTTCGGGCAGTGCCGCGCCCTTAGGCCGCAAAGCAAGGGGAATATCGGCAAGGCATTTTGGTTATTATGCAATGCGCAACGGGGCTGCGAAACAAGGGAATGCGATATGCCGAAAGTGACAAGGCGTGATCTCATCGGCGCGGCCGCAACGCTCGCGGCTTCGGCCAAAACAGCAAAGGCTGAAGCACCGGTTCGCGGTGCCGTAACGCCAGGGGTTTACCGCTACAAGATCGGCTCCTATGAGCTTACCGCGCTCTATGACGGCATCTGGTACCGGCCTATCGACGACAAGTTCATCGTCAATGCGCCGTTCGCGCAAGTCGAAGAGGCGCTCGATACGGCGTTTATGCCGCACGACAAGCTGGCGACGCCATTCACGACGCTGATAGTCAATACCGGAAAAAAGGTCGTGCTCCTGGATACCGGCACGGGCGGCCAGATTGCGCCGTCAGCCGGCGCGTTACGCAACAACCTCGCCGCGGCAGGAATTGACCCGAGAGAGATCGACACGATCGTCATTTCGCATTTCCATCCCGACCACATCAACGGCATCAAGGACAAGGACAACGCGCTGATCTTTCCCCGTGCCGAGATCATGGTGCCGGCGCCGGAATGGTCCTATTGGATTGATGACGCCAATCTCAATGCCGCGCCGGCGGATCTAAAAGTCGTGTTTCTCAACCAGCGCCGGATTTTCGCCGATATCGCCAAGCAGGTGACGCAATTCGAGCCCGGCAAGGAGGTCGCGCCGGGCATCGTCACGTTGCCAGCCCCGGGGCACACGCCCGGTCACACTGTCTTCGCGGTGCATTCCGGCGATCAGTCGCTGTTGGTGTTGAGCGACACTGCCCAACATCCGGCGGTGTTCGCGCGCCATCCTGACTGGCAGGCGAGCTTCGACATCGACGGTCCCACAGCGGTTGCGACCCGCAAAAAACTTTTCGACCGCGCCGCCGCCGACCACATGCTTGTCACCGGCTACCACTTTCCCTTCCCGGCTTGCGGCCATTTGATCAAGACCGCGACTGGCTATGAGCATGTGCCGGTCGAGTGGCAGACGACATTGTAACTGCCATCTTCACCCCACGTCGTCACGAAGCGGATTGCTTCCTCGGACGCTCGTAAAGAGGCTTCGGCAGGCGAAGGCGCGCTGAATCATCCCGAACCGTCGAGTAATCCGTAACGCGGTATGGATTGCCGGCCTAGGCGAGCAAAGCGACGCCGTTCTAAGAACGGCTATGTCCGGCAATGACGATCTGGTGATTCGGATCGACCCAAAGATAATGGAGGCCGACAATTGAGCCGGCCTCCCCTATCCCACGCTTTTTATTGTTGTCAGCGTTAGGATCACTAAGATCCGACTTGCGGGCCAGACAGCAAGGCCGTTGGCGACCGCAAGCCGGTGCGTAC
>Ga0182038_10000636_pt1 | contig 17928 bp, 15 predicted proteins | sample sta12Can44000108_FD_125976 | JGI IMG/M metagenome (GOLD analysis project Ga0182038, IMG submission 125976) | Lab enrichment of tropical soil microbial communities from Luquillo Experimental Forest, Puerto Rico - statanox.12C.anox.44.000.108 | ecosystem: Environmental > Terrestrial > Soil >...
GGCCGCGTCCAGGCCATTGGCGGCGTGAACGAAAAGATCGAAGGCCATTTCGATGTCTGCCATGCCCGCGGCCTGACCGGCGATCAAGGCGTGATGATCCCCGCCAGCAACGTCAAGCATCTGATGCTGCGCCCAGATGTGGTCGAGGCCTGCGCCAAAGGCGACTTCCATATCTATGCGGTGGAAACCATCGATCAGGGTATCGAACTGCTGACCGGCATTCCCGCCGGCGAGTTGGACGACAACGGCGATTATCCATCGGGCAGCATCAATCGCCGGGTGGCGGCCAAGCTTGCCAGCTTCACCCGCCGACTGCGCTCGCTGAGTCAAGACAGCTCGGGTTCAAGGGGCGGGCAAGGACGGGACTAGTTCAGGGCTAAGGACATAGGGTTCAACTTTGGCAATCGTGAAGAATTGCCAAAAGGGATTCCGGTAACTATTTCTTGGTGAATCGACTATAATAATGGCCTCATCGAAATGGTCTTTTCACCAAGGAGTCCTTTCGTGAAGATGCGACTCTGTGCCGCTCTGTCCCTGATGCTGACTGCCGCCATCGCCGCTCCGGCTGTGGCCGAGGAACCCTTGCATCTGCCCGGCGGCCTGACCATCGGCGGGGCGGGCAGCGCCTCGACCCAGGTGCAGATTTTCAGCCTGAATAACTTCAAGGGCTCGGTATCGCCGTCCCTGAGTTATCCCGGCGCCAGCCTGTCTTGGCAGACCGGCGAGGCGACGATTGTGCAATTGGGCACGGCGATGAGCCGCGATCATTTCAGCGCCGCCCCGATTCCCGGCAGCACGCTGGGGCAGTCGCTGGTGGATCGCCCGCCCGACAGCGAGTTCACCCTGCGCATCGATCATGCCTTGACCGAGAATGTCCAGATCGGCGGCACGGCCTCCAGCCAACGCCTGACCACCGGCCCGGATGGCGTCAACGCCCAAACCAACTATGTGGTCGGGGCACGGTTGGGTGTGCGGTTCTAAACTTCCAGCACCAGCTTGCCCGTTGCCCCGCGTCCCTTCAGCAGGCCAATCGCCTTGGCGGCGTCGTCCAGCGTCAGGGTCTGCGAGACATGCGGGCGGATGCGGCCTTCGGCAAACCAGTCCAGCAATTGCTCATAGGTGCGGTGCAGGCCGGCGGGGTCCAGCTTGCGATAGGCGCCCCACCAATAGCCGATCACCGTCAGATTCTTGACCAGCAGATGATTGGCGGGAATCTGCGGCACAGTCCCCGAGGCGAAGCCGATCACCAGAATGCGGCCATCGGGGGCGGTGCAGCGCAGCGAGGCATCGAAGATTTCGCCGCCCACCGGATCATAGACCACGTCCGCCCCGCGTCCGCCGGTCAGTTCCTTGACGCGGGTCCGCACATCCTCGGCCTTATAATCGATGCCGTGATGAGCGCCATGTTCGGCGGCTACCGCCAGCTTGTCGGCTCCACCCGCTGTGGCGATGACGGTGGCGCCCAAGGCCCGGCCGATCTCGACCGCCGTCAGCCCGACACCGCCGGCAGCGCCATGCACCAGCAAGGTCTCGCCGGCCTTCAGGCGGGCCTTTTCGATCAGGCCGTGATGGGAGGTGCCCCAAACTACCGGGAAGCCAGCGGCATCGGCCCAGCTCATGCAGTCGGGAATCACATAGACGTCCGAGGCGTCGGCCACGGCTTCCTCGGCGAAACCGCCGCAATCGAGATTGGCCATCACCCGGTCGCCGGGCTTGCAACTGGTGACGCCTGGGGCGGTCTCGATTACCTCGCCGGAAATCTCGAAGCCGGGAGTGAAGGGCGGGGTCTGCTTCTGCTGGTATTTGCCGGCGATCAGCAGGCCGTCGGCGAAGTTGACGCCGGCGGCCTTCACGCGGATGCGCACGCCATTTTCGGTCAGGGCTGGCGCAAGAATATCCTCGATCACCAAGCCGTTTTCGTCGCCCAAAGCCTTGCAGATCACAGCCCGCATGTCTTTCCTCCTTGATCGCCGAGCCAAACCTCGCATGATGCGGGCTGAATCGTTTCTGTCGTTAGAAGGCTTTATACGGGATGAGAGGCTATTTCGGTATAGGTGTCGAAGGGGTCAGCAAACAGGCGAACGTGGGCAGCCTGTTCCGCTCGGCCCATGCCTTCGGGGCCAGTTTCGTGTTCACCGTCGCCGCCGATTATACCGGCACCGGCGGCAAGGTGGCCGACACCTCGCAGGCGATCGATCAGGTGCCGTTCTATGCCTTTCCCGATATCACCTCGCTGATGCTGCCGGGCGGCTGCCGTCTGGTGGGGGTGGAACTGACCGACGACGCCATTGAGCTGCCCAGCTTCCGCCATCCCACCCAGGCTGCCTATATCCTGGGGCGAGAGCGCGGTTCGCTGACCCAGGCGATGCAGGATCGCTGCGACTTCATCATCAAAATTCCGACACAGTTCTGCGTGAACTTGGGCATCGCAGGGGCCATCGTCATGTATGACCGTATTCAAAGCCTGGGACGTTTCGCGCCCCGGCCGGTGCGGTCCGGCGGTCCCACCGAGGCTTTGCCCGAGCATGTTCATGGCCGTCCGGTGTTTCGCACGCTGGAACGGATGGAGCTGCATCGCGCCGAGCCGCCGGCCAAGGGCCCGGCGGACGGTTGACAAGCAAGCCTCGTCACGACACCTATAGGGCCGCTTTCGGCATTTATCTCAGGGCTGAATATCTGATGACCAAGTTCGCTTCCCGGCTTCTGGCCGCCACCGTCCTGCTGTCCGCCGCCTCGAGCGCGGCTTTGGCCGCGGATCAGACCAAGACCCTGGGCAAGTTTGGCGATTGGTCGGCCTTCGCCTATGCCGACAAGGCCAGCAAGATTTGCTACGCCGTCGCCAAGCCGGCCCGCAGCATGAACGCGCCCAAGGGCCGAGGCGATGTCTATGTCACCATCACCCATCGCCCGAACGACAAGAGCTTCGACGTGGTCAGCGTGACGCAGGGCTACAGCTTCAAGAAGGATTCTGTGCCCGAGATGGATGTCAGCGGCGCCCGTTTCGATCTTTATACCCAGGACAGCACCGCCTGGAGCCGTACCGACAAGGCGATCGTGCAGGCGATGTTGAAATCCAAGCAGGTGATCGTGCATGGCCAGCCGGTGAAGGGCGAGGCCTCCGCCGACACCTATGCCCTGGACGGCTTTGCCAAGGCCTATGCCGAGATCGGCAAGGCCTGCGGGAAGTAAGGCCACCCGCCCAACCTTCTCCGTCATCCCCGGGCTTGACCCGGGGGGCCATGCCATTGGGAGGCCCGTCTTCGTGGATGGCCGGGTCAAACCCGGCCATGACGGGAATGATGAATGCTCTCTCCTGATAGAGCACAAACGAAAACCCCCGGACCAGGTCCGGGGGTTCTGTTTTTCAGGGATAAGCCAGGGCCGAGATTACTCGGCGGCCTGCTTGCCCTTGCTACGCACGATCTCCAGAACCTGGGCGGCGGCCTTGGGGATGTGGGTGCCGGGGCCATAGATGGCGGCGACACCGGCCTTGTAGAGGAAGTCGTAATCCTGCTGCGGGATCACGCCGCCGGCGACGACGATGATGTCCTCGCCGCCCTGCTTCTTCAGTTCCTCGATCAGCTGCGGCACCAGGGTCTTGTGACCGGCGGCCTGGGACGAGACGCCAACCACATGCACGTCGTTCTCGATGGCCTGACGGGCGGCCTCGGCCGGGGTCTGGAACAGCGGGCCGACATCGACGTCGAAGCCGATATCGGCGAAGGCGGTGGCGATCACCTTGGCGCCGCGGTCATGGCCGTCCTGGCCCATCTTGACCACCAGCATGCGCGGACGGCGGCCTTCTTCCTTGGCGAAGGCTTCGACATCGGCCTTGATCTTGTTGAAGCCGTCATCGCCGCTATAGACGCCGCCATAGACGCCCGAGATGGAGCGCACTTCGGCGCGGTGGCGGGTGAACACCTTCTCCAGCGCGTCGGAGATTTCGCCGACGGTGGCGCGGGCGCGCGACGCCTTGACGGCCAGATCCAGCAGATTGCCTTCACCGGAAGCCGCCGCGGCGGTCAGGGCGTCAAGGGCAGCCTGGGTGGCGGCGGTGTCGCGGGTCGACTTGATCTGGTTCAGGCGGACGATCTGAGCCTCGCGGACCTTGGCATTGTCCACGTCCAGGATCGGGATCTCGGCCTCTTCCTTCGGCTGGTACTTGTTGACGCCGACGACCACTTCGTCGCCCTTGTCGATGCGGGCCTGACGGCGGGCGGCGGCTTCCTCGATCTTCATCTTGGGCATGCCGGACTCAACGGCCTTGGTCATGCCGCCCAGTTCCTCGACTTCCTGGATCAGCTTCCAGGCTTCCTCGGCCAGCGAGTTGGTCAGGCTTTCGATGTAATAGCTGCCGCCCAGCGGATCGACCACATGGGGGATGCCGGTTTCCTCGGCGATGATCAGCTGGGTGTTGCGGGCGATGCGGGCCGAGAACGGGGTCGGCAGGGCGATAGCTTCATCCAGCGCGTTGGTATGCAGGGACTGAGTGCCGCCCAGCACCGCCGCCATGGCTTCGATGGTGGTGCGGATGACGTTGTTATAAGCGTCCTTTTCCGTCAGCGACACGCCCGAGGTCTGGCAATGGGTGCGCAGCGCCAGCGACATCGGGTTCTTCGGATTGAACTGCTTCATGACGCGGGCCCAGAGCAGGCGGGCGGCGCGCAGCTTCGAGACTTCCATGAAGAAGTTCATGCCGATGGCGAAGAAGAACGACAGGCGCGGAGCGAATTCGTCGATATCCAGGCCCTTGGCCAGGGCGGAACGGGCATATTCCAGGCCGTCGGCGATGGTGAAGGCCAGTTCCTGCACGGCGGTCGCGCCGGCTTCCTGCATGTGATAGCCGGAGATCGAGATCGAGTTGAACTTCGGCATGTGATGCGAAGTGTATTCGATGATGTCGGCGATGATCCGCATCGAGGGAGACGGCGGATAGATGTAGGTGTTGCGGACCATGAACTCTTTGAGGATGTCGTTCTGGATGGTGCCGGACAGCTTGTCCTGGCTGACACCCTGCTCCTCGGCGGCGACGATATAGCCGGCCAGCACCGGCAGAACGGCGCCGTTCATGGTCATCGAGACCGACATCTTGTCGAGCGGAATGCCGTCGAACAGGATCTTCATATCCTCGACCGAGTCGATGGCCACACCAGCCTTGCCGACATCGCCGACCACGCGGGGATGGTCGCTGTCATAGCCGCGATGGGTCGCCAGATCGAAGGCCACCGACAGGCCCATCTGACCGGCGGCCAGATTGGCGCGGTAGAACTTGTTGGACTCCTCGGCGGTCGAGAAGCCGGCATACTGGCGGATGGTCCAGGGGCGATAGGAATACATGGTGGCGCGCGGCCCGCGCAGGAACGGCGGGAAGCCGGGCAGGCTGTGGGCGTCTTCCAGCCCTTCGAGATCGGCAGCCGTATAAAGCGGCTTCACCTTGATGCCTTCGGGCGTTTCCCAGACCAGCGTCTCGGGCGAAGCGCCCTTGAGGTCCTTGGAGGCGAGCGCCTGCCAATCGGACAGGGTCTTATTCGGGAAGTCAGCCATGTTTCCATCTCCTGCTTTGATTTTGTCGGGAGTTTACAAACCAATAGGGCGTATGTCCATGAAACCCGTGAGAAGACTGCCATGCATGTTTCTGCTACCATCCGCTGAAAGACACCCATTCCGCGAAAAAAGAATCGCCGATAAGTCGAATTCGGGATTTTTCGATTGAAAATTGGTGGCGAGTCGAGTCATTTTGAATTCGCTTTTCAATTTTTGTGCGAGCTCCCCCTTGGAAAGCTGTCTGGGGTGGGATGACTCGCCGATACGATTCGGGCTCTTAACTCAATGCATCCTGAACTTTCTGAAATATCCGCTGAAATTCCGCCGCCGTCAGAAGCTGCCATGCTGTTGATCGAGGAGAAATTGGTGTCTGTCGAAGCGAATGAAGGTGTGAACTCCGTTGCTAATATGACAATGCCAAATTGCTCTGAAGATTTTGATGATGAGGAGTTTCAGAAATATTTGGTTGAAACAGAAACTGATTTTGCAGACTTAACAAGGCGAACTTTTTTAAAAATGGCCTCGCATAAGTAAAACTTTATTGCGCCACCCCTTTGGGTGCTGGAGTTTGTTTTATGGCACAACCACCGGTTAATATAGACGCGATATCTTATCCATATGGGAGTATGCCTGATGAGGTTCGTGAGCAGGCTCGGCGTAAGTTTAAGACTATTAGTGTCACCTTTGATTTTCTTAAGAAAAACCAATGGGAGCCAGAAGGCATTGATGGTCTCCATTTAAATGAAGAAATTCTCTGGGTTGCTTGTGTCAGTTATGCGCATGATCTGAGGCGGTTAAGTGATTTCCATTCAATTACAATTCCGGATGACCCCAAGAAGGCTTGTTATTTGGTGAAGTGGATTACTCGTACGCGACCTATACAGTTTCAGGCGACCCCACTTGGTTCAAAGCCCACCAAAATGCGGCTTTTTGCTAATGAGTTGCTGGCGCTTCGAGTTGCTTTGGGTATGTTGAAGTTTTCTCCGAACATCCTTTCGGAGGATACTTTTGAGTTGCTGCTTTACACCTTAAAATATCGCCATTTTGACGAGGGGTCTTTCTTGCCCTTTTTTAAGGTTCTTAAATCGATTAAAGATATGCAGGTGAAGCTTCCCGCAAAACTGTAGTCGGCCTATTTGACCTATCTCGACCATATCCGGGCCTGCAACGCCCACGATCCCGCCCAGTTCCGCCCCTTCGAGTTGGATGGCAAGGCCATCGGCTTCGTGCGGAAGGAGTTCATGGCGCGGCTTGCCGTCTTCTCGGACATCTTCCTGGTCGAGGATGACAAGGTCAGCCTGCGCCCACAGTTCCGGACCTGCAACGAACGCAGTCAGGCGATTCGCCATGTCACCCTGGCCTTGCAGAAAGACAGCACCCTGCCGCCCGATCATGGCGAGGATTACGCCATCGTCGAGGAGTGGGGGCAGCCGCCGCTGTTTCTGTTGGACCGGGCGCATGTCTCGGCTTTCGGGCTGAAGGCCTTTGGTTTGCACGTCAATGGTTTCGTGCGCAAAACGACTGGCCTACATTTGTGGATAGGGACGCGCTCGCTGGATAAGTCGGTGGCGCCCGGCAAGCTGGACAACATGGTTGCGGGTGGTCAGCCGGCCGGTCTGACCCTGGCCGAGAACCTGCTGAAGGAAGCCGCCGAGGAAGCCGATATTCCGCCTGAGCTGGCACGTACCGCCAAGCCGGTGGGGGCTTTGTCCTATCTTATGGGCGGGCGGCTGGGGCTGAAGCCCGATACCATGTTCCTCTATGATCTGGAAGTGCCCGAGGATTTCATCCCCCGCAATACCGACGGCGAGATCACCAGTTTCGCCCTGATGCCGGTGGAAGAGGTGATGGAGCGGGTGCGCACCAGCTTTGACTTCAAGTTCAACGTCAATCTGGTGATCATCGATTTCCTGATCCGCCATGGCTATCTGCTTCCCGATACCGAACCGGATTATCTGGCGCTGGTGCGGGGGCTGCGGCAGGTTTAAGCCAGCCTTATTCTTCATCGAACTGTCGCACGGCATTGGTTGACGCCAGGGGCGTTTGCGCCGACTCTGGGCAAAACCAAACAATGTTCGGGTCCGGGTCGTCCGTCCATGATCGCCAAGCGTTTCCACCGCCGTCTGCTGGCCGTCGCCGCCGCCATCGCCTTGCCATTGCTGGGGGTGTTCGCCTCGCTTTGGCTGTCCGATACCATCCGTTTCTGGCCGTTCATCCTGGGGTGGCTGGGCTCCAGCGCACTGGTATTGGTGGTGCTGCTGCCGCTGGTGATGGATGTGCAGGCGTTGTCCGCCCATCTGCGCGAACTGGGCCGTGACGAGGATCATCCCCCGGTTCTGCATGGCGGGCTGGCCAATGATCTTCTGGGCACGCTGACCCAGCTGAAGCGCGGCTGGAAGGCCAAGCTGGACGAGGCCGAGGCCCGCGTCGAGTTCCAGGAAACCCTGTTCGAAAGCCTGCCGCCGCCTTTGTTCCTGCTGTCGGCGCAGCGCAAGGTGCTGCGGGCCAATCTGGCGGCGCGGCGCATCTTCGGGCGCGAGCTGGCGGGGCGCGATCTGGCCGCCATCCTGCGCAATCCGCCGCTGCTGGACGCCGCCGAACTGGTGTTGGCCGGTCAGCCGGGGCGCGAGGTCGAGTTCTCGCTGCCCGGTCCGGAAGAGCGGGAATTCCGCGCCATGCTGGAACCCCTGCCGCCGCAAGAGGGCATCGAGGGAGTGGCGGCCATCGTCACCCTGCATGACGTCACCGCTTTGCGTCAGATGGAACGGATGCGCGCCGACTTCGTCGCCAATGCCAGCCACGAGCTGCGTACGCCGCTGGCCGCCGTGCTGGGCTTCATCGAGACTCTGCAAGGCCCCGCCCGCGACGATGCCGAGGCGCGGGAACGCTTCCTGTCGATCATGTATGACCAGGCGTCGCGCATGTCGCGCTTGGTGGCCGATCTGCTCAATTTGTCGCGGATCGAGATGAACGAGCATAGCCGCCCGGTGCAGCGCACGACTCTGGGGCCGATCCTGGAACGGGTGGTGGCCGGGCTGGAACCGCAATCCCGCCAGCGCAACATGGCGCTGGAACTGGATGTTCAGGCCGGTTTGCCCGAGATCATCGGCCAGGAAGACGAGCTGACCCAGGTGTTCCAGAACCTGCTGGAGAACGCCCTGAAATATGGCCGGGAAGGCACGGCGGTCGAAGTGGTCGCCACCGTCACCGGCAAGCTGCCGCCACCCTTGGCCGGCAAGATGGCTCAGGCCATCCGGGTCGAGGTGCGCGACCATGGCGAAGGTATCGAGCGCGAACATATTCCCCGCCTGACCGAACGCTTCTTTCGCGTCGATACCGCCCGCTCGCGCCGGCTGGGCGGCACCGGGCTGGGGCTGGCGATCGTCAAGCATGTGATCAACCGCCATCGCGGCGCTTTGACTATCGAATCCACCATCGGTCAGGGAAGTTGTTTCACGGTCTTTCTACCTTTGGCTCAATAGCTTGCAGCCATTGCCCCGATTACAGATCGGGGCATTTGCGAAAGCAGTGTGAAACTTGTCACGTTTTTTGCGATTCTGTTTGCCAGAATATGTCAGGCCGGAGTACCTGCTTGCAGTGCAACGCAATAAGCCTGTTCCAAGGAGCGCCCGTTGTCGGTCTCACAGTCTTCTGCCGCTTCCGCAGTCCCGTCCGCTGGTGAAAACGCCAAGCCGAAGTTGATCGCCCAGGACGTCAATGTCTATTACGGCGCCAAGCATGCCTTGAAGCATGTGGACTTGGCCATGAATGCCGGCGAGGTCACTGCCCTGATCGGCCCGTCGGGCTGCGGCAAGTCGACCTTCCTGCGCTGTCTGAACCGCATGAACGACACCATCGAGGGCTGTCGGGTCGAAGGCAGCATCACGCTGGACGGCCAGGACATCGTCCGCGGCGTCGATCCGGTGCTGCTGCGCGCCCGTGTCGGCATGGTGTTCCAGCGCCCGAATCCGTTCCCTAAAAGCATCTATGACAATGTCGCCTTCGGTCCGCGCATTCATCAGCTGATCGACAAGAAGGAAGAGCTGGACGAGATCGTCATCTCTTCCTTAAAGCGCGCCGGCCTTTATGAAGAGGTCAAGGACCGCCTGGACGCCATCGGCACCGGCCTGTCGGGCGGCCAGCAGCAGCGCCTTTGTATCGCCCGCGCGATTGCCGTGAACCCGGAAGTGATCCTGATGGACGAGCCCTGCTCGGCGTTGGATCCTATCGCCACCGCCACGGTGGAAGAGCTGATCGACGAGCTGCGCGAAAGCTACACCATCATCATCGTCACCCATTCCATGCAGCAGGCCGCCCGCGTGTCGCAGCGCACCGCCTTTTTCCATCTGGGGGAAGTGGTGGAAACCGGCCTGACCGAACAGATCTTCACCAACCCGCGTGAGAAGCTGACCCAGGGCTATATCACCGGCCGCTTCGGCTAAGGGAGTGCCAGATGGCGATCGAACCCCATATCCTCAAATCCTTCGACGAAGCCCTGAACACCCTGCATGGTCAGGTGTCGCGCATGGGCGTGCTGGCCGAGCATCAGCTGGGCCGGGCCATCCAGGCGCTGGCCGAGCGCAATGACGAGCTGGCCGGCAATGTGGTGCAGGCCGATGCCGAGATCGACGCCCTGGAAGCCGCCGCCAATGATCAGGTGGTGCGCGTGCTGGCCCTGCGGGCTCCGGTGGCCGACGATCTGCGGGTGGTGCTGACGGCGCTGAAGGTGGCCGGCGCTTTGGAGCGCGTGGCCGACTATGCCGCCAACATCGCCAAGCGATCCATCGTGCTGTCCTCGCTGCCGCAGGTTCCCACCGTGCGCCCGCTGCAGCGTCTGGGCAAACTGGTGCATGGCCTGCTGGCGGAAGCCCTGACGGCCTATGAAGAGCGCGACGCCGACAAGGCGTTGGAGGTCTGGAACCGCGACAAGGAAGTGGACGAGCAATATTCCGGCCTGTTCCGCGAACTGCTGACCTACATGATGGAAGATTCGCGCAACATCACGCCTTGCAGCCATCTGCTGTTCATCGCCAAGAACATCGAACGCATCGGCGATCACACCACCAACATCTGCGAGATGGCCTATTTCCTGACCACCGGCCACCCCATCGAGGGTGCCCGTCCGAAGAACGACACCAGCATCAGCGGTTCGGCGCAGGAGTAATCTTCAGGCCTTGGTGCCTGAATGCAAAACGGCCGGTGGATCGCTCCGCCGGCCGTTTCCATTTCCGCAAGGGGGAATGGGAAGAAGAATCTTACTTCTTCTTCTTTTCCTTTTCCTTGGCCTTCTCGATGCCCTGTTCGATGATCTTGGCGGCGGCGGCGGCGTCGCCCCAGCCGGTCACCTTCACCCACTTGCCGGGCTCCAGATCCTTGTAATGGGCGAAGAAATGCTCGATCTGCTCGATCAGGGTCTTGGGCAGGTCGGAATAGTTGCTGACGTCGTCATAGAACGGATGCAGCTTGGGATGCGGCACCGCCAGGATCTTTTCGTCATGGCCGGCTTCGTCTTCCATCAGCAGCACGCCGATCGGACGCGAGCGCATCACAGCACCCGGCACCACCGCATGGCGGCCAACCACCAGCACGTCCACCGGATCGCCGTCTTCCGACAGGGTGTTGGGGATGAAGCCGTAGTTGCAGGGATAGTACATGGCGGTGTGCAGGAAACGGTCCACGAACATGGCGCCCGAGTCCTTGTCGACCTCGTACTTCACCGGATCGCCCTTCAGCGGAATCTCGATGATGACGTTGACGTCGTTCGGCGGATTCTTGCCGATCGGAATCTTCTTGATGTCCATGGTCCTGTCTCCCTAATAAGGTTATGGCTCTTGGTGGCGCACCATACGCTATGGCGCTGCAACAAGCCAAGCATTGAGTGGCGGTTTTCTCGGCTTTTTCACACAGTTTCCGCCGCTGGCCGGGGCTGGCGGCGCATCAGCCACAGCAGCAGCGCCAGGGCCGGCAGAGTCGCCACGGTGGTGAACAGGAAGAACTGCACCCAGCCTAAGCTCTTCTCCAGGACTCCCGCCTGCGAGGCGAAGAAGCTGGCGCCGAACGCCGCCAGCGAGGACAGCAGGGCATATTGGGTGGCGGTATAGGCCGGATTGCACAGCCCCGACAGATAGGCCACCATCGAAGCCCCGGCCATGCCGCCGGTGATGTTTTCGGCCAGCACGCACAGGGCCAGATAGGCGATGTCATGCCCGGCCTGGGCCTGCAGAACATAAGCGAGATTGCCCAGCGACTGCAGCACGCCGCAGAGCAGCAGGGCACGCAGGGTGCCGATCCGGGCTACCACCAGGCCGCCGATCAACCCGCCGGCCAGGGTGGCGATGACGCCGAACACCTTCGAGACCTCGCCGATTTCGGTCAGGGTGAAGCCCAGCTCAACATAAAGCCGATTGGCCAATATGCCGGCCATGGCTTCGCCCAGCTTATAGCCGACCACGAAGATCAGAATCGCCGGCCAGACCGGGCGGGTCATGAAATCGGCGAAGGGGCGCACCACCGCTTCGGTCATCCAGGCTCTCAGGCACTGGCGACCATCTTCGCCAGTGCCCCGCTTCACCCGCTGCTGCGGTTCGGGGCTGAGGAAGAACACGGCGATGCCCACGGCCATCAGCGCTGCCATCACCGAATAGGCGGTGGTCCAGTTGGTGGCATCGACGATGAACAATGCCCCGGCGCCCGAAGCCATCATGCCGACCCGATAGCCGGTTTGGGTCGCGCCCGCCCCGGCGCCTTGCTGCCAGCCCTCCAGCAGTTCAACGCGGTAGGCGTCGATGACGATGTCCTGGCTGGCCGAGAGAAAGGCGGTCAGGGTCGCCAGTCCCGCCATCATCATCAGATGCTGGTTCGGATCGGCGGTCCCCAAAGCGAAGATCGATGCCGCCAAAGCCAGCTGAATGGTGATGCCCCAACCGCGCCGCCGGCCCAGGGGCAGCAGCGGCGGCAGATTGTCGATCAGCGGAGCCCACAGGAACTTGAAGGAGTAAGGCGTGCTGACCAGGGCGAAATAGCCGATGGCCTTGATGTCCACGCCGTCTTTTGCCAGCCAGGCGACCAGGGTGCCACCGACCAGCACGCGCGGCATGCCGCTGGAAAAGCCGAGCAGCAGGGTGATCAGGATGCGCCGTTCCAGATAGACGCTTAAAGAATTCCGCCAGCTGCTCATGATGCCTCGTCCGTTTGCGGGCACTTTACCTCAGCCGGGACTGGCCTGCCTGGAAAAGTTATGGCCTGATGTTGGCCCTCTGCAACGATGGTTCTCCGATGGCCGGCTGCCTGCTCTGCGACAAAGCCCTGACCCATGCGACGCCCGAGCATATCCTGCTGGACTGCCTCGGCGGGCGGCTGAAGACGCGGCGGCTGATCTGTGCGGCCTGCAACAAGCGGCTGGGCGGCAGCATCGATGCCGCCTTGGCCCGCAGCGTGGAGCCGTTTCGCGCCGCGCATGGGCTGGTCAGCGGCAGCCGCAAAAGAGTGCCGGGAGGGGTGCCTGATCCGCGCCTGCCCAATCTCGACACACCCGACTGTCGGCGCTCGATGGCCAAGATGCTGACCCTGCTTTGGGCCGAGGTCTTCGGCGGTGAGGGGCTGGATGCGGCCAAGGGCTATCTTCTGGACGGGCAGGGGGATATCTGCCTGGGTCGCGTTCCGCCGTTGGAGACATTGCCCGGCTTCGGCCCGCTCAGCCATCGGCTGGAGGTGGCCGAGGGCATCGGCGACATCTCGCTGTTCGGCGGAGATTGCTGGCGCTTCCGGTTGACGGAAACGCGGCGTCCGGGCCGTGTCTGGCTGGCCTGCGACCCATCCCAGCCGTCGGAGTGGCTGGCGGGGCGGGGGATTTAGTTCACTCGACCTTATGTTCGCCGGCCACCAGCCCGCGATACCAGTCATAGGACTGCTTGGGCGTGCGCTTCATGGTGGGATAATCCACATGCACCAGCCCGAAGCGCTGGGCATAGCCGCTGCCCCATTCGAAATTATCCAGCAGCGACCAGACCATATAGCCGCGCACATCGGCACCCTGGGCCACCGCTTCCAGCATCTTGTTGATATAGAGCCGGAAATAGGCCAGCCGGTGCTTGTCGATGACCTGGCCGTTCTCGTCCAGCTTGTCGGTGGTGCCGCCGCAGCCGTTTTCGGTGATGACGACGGGAAGCTTGTAGCGGCTGGAGATCAGCTTCAGCTCGTCGCGGAAGGCGTCGGGGAACACCGGCCAGCCGATGTCCGAAGTGGGGATGTCCGACGGGGCGTCGCCCCAGCAGAAGCCCCAGATCCAGTCGGGAGCCTTGCGGGCGAAGATCGGGCCGTAATGATTGACGCCGAACCAGTCCTGCGGCCGGCGGATGCGGGCCATGTCGCCGGGCTGGACATAGGGCTCGATCAGTTCGGCCAGACGCGGCGAATAATGCCCCAGGATTTGCGGATCGGGGAAGGCCAGGTTCCAGAACTCGTCCAGCAGGGCGGCAGCCTCGGCGTTCTCCGGCTTGCCATGTTCGGGCAGCACCTGCTGGCGGTTATGCACCGCGCCGATGGAGGCTCCCTTGACCAGATCGCGCAGCACATCCACCCCGGCGCCATGGGCCAGATTGACATGGTGGATGGCCTTCAGATGCGCTTGCCGGTCGGTGATGCCGGGGGCCGCCCAGTTGATGGCGTAGCCGAACAGGGTGAAGACCGAGAATTCGTTGAAGGTGCACCATTTCTTGACGCGGTCGCCGAAGCGGCTGGCGCAAAGGGCGGCATAGTCGGCGAACCAGCCGGCACAGTCGCGCGTGGTCCAGCCGCCCAGATTATGCAGCTCTTGCGGCAAGTCCCAGTGATAGAGGCAGGCCCAGGGCTCGACTCCGGCTTCCAGCACTTCGTCGATCAGCCGGTCATAGAAATCCAGGCCCTTGTCGTTCACCTTGCCCTTGCCGCGCGGCAGCACCCGCGGCCAGGCGATGGAAAAGCGATAGGCTCCGACGCCCAGGCCCTTGATCAGCCCGACATCTTCCTTGTAGCGGTGATAATGGTCGCAGGCGGTGTCGCCCTTGTCGCCGCCGACCACGCCGCCTTCGGTGCGGCAGCGGACATCCCAGATGCTTTTGCCGCGCCCGTCCTCGTCGACGGCGCCCTCGATCTGATAGGCCGAGGTGGAAACACCCCAGACGAAATCCTCGGGCAGGCCCAAGGCCTTGTTGATGTCGGCCTGGTTGGCGTTGGCGGCCATGATGTTTCTCCCCTGTTCGTCTGGCGGGCTTTGGCGGACGAGTCTACGCCGAAGCCGTTTCAGGTCAACGGCTTGACATGGTGCAGGGCCGCGAGGGAGCAGATCATCGGATCAGTTCCGTCAGGCGAAGCCGACCTCGCGCAGCAGCCGATGGAATTCCCGCAGGTTCTTCTCGCCGCTGGTGGTGTCGCCGGAACTGGCCAGGAACTTCTCCTCGAACTGCGGCTGGCGCAAATGCTCGATGATGCGGGATCGCGCCAGATCCAGGCTCTTGCCCCGGATCAGCACCCCTGAGCCGCAGAACTTGATCAGCCGGATGGCGCGCATGGCCAGCGGGTCGTCGGCCTTGTCGATCTTTTCGATCACGCCCTCATCCACCAGATAGCGGCACAGCACTTCGTCCATGCTGCGGGCCAGATCGTCGCGGGGCGGATTGGGCACCTGATTGGACCCGGACAGCAGGCCATGGGTGACGGTCATGGCATGCATGCGGTCGCGGGGCGGCACCTTGACCGGCACCCAATAATTCAGCTGATCGCTGCCCGAGACCTGAATTTTCAACAGCTCCAGCAGTTCGGGCGGCATGCCGGCATCGCTGAGGGCCAGCAGCAGATGCACCCGACGGCAGCTGTCATTCAACGCCCCCAGCAGCCCCTCCACCGCACGGAGCGAAGCATCGGCGCCATTGGCCCGCACGATCGAGCCGTATCGGGTCACCAGCGCCTCGGCCATCGACGGCCCGCCGATGATGCCCTGATCGCCGACCATGTGATGCAACAGCTTGGTGAACATCTCATATTCCTGGCCCGGCTCATTGCGGGACAGGGGATTGGTGCCGCGCAGCTCGCGGGTGACGCGGTTCAGCAGCACTTGGCGGGCCTGGGGCAGCTTGTCCTCGGCGAACAGGGCGTTGACGCCAGCGAAGCAGGTAGGGGCAAATTTCGGCAGCTCGGCCTTGCCCGCCGCCAGATCGGCGATGCTGCAAAGGGCCGTGCCCAGATTGGGCTGGAACCCCATCAGGTCCTGCAGCACCTGGGCGGGGATCATCAGGTCGGCGACCACCCCGTCGATCAGGGCGATATCCTCGCCGACTTTCGGTTCCGCCGCCCATTCCAGCAGCAGGTCCAGCTTGCCGAGCCAGGAGCGGACGTCGGTCAGCCGCCGGGTCATCAGGGCGCGCAGCTCGAAGGCGCGTTCCTCGCCACCGCCCTTGGCCAGCTTCTGCAAGGCGGCGAAGCTCTTCGCTTCCGGCAGCTTGACGCCCAGATTGGCGCGGGCGCGGGCGAAGATTTTCTCCCACATCGAGAACAGGAAGTCGCGGCGAACCTTCTGTTCCTCGCCGGTCTGCTTGGCCTGAAGTCCGGCGGCGATATCCACCGCCGTCATCAGCAGTCGGTCCTTGTCGCCGAAACGCTTCAGCTCGGCGGCGGAATGCAGCAATTCGGTGGGGGTCAGCACCATCTCGTCGAGATATTTGCGCGCCATCCGCCCGATGGTCAGGCGCGAGGCCAGCCCATAAAAATCGTCAAGGGCGCGACAGACCGGCGCTTCCTGCACCTGGGTCAGAGTCAGGTCGGTCTTGACCTTGCCGTCGCCGGTTTTCTCCATCAGCACGGTTTCGCTTTGCGAGCCGTCCTGGCGCAGATAAGTGCGCACCACGCGCACCGCCAGCAGATTGCCTTTTTGCAGCAGGCTGTCGGCGAAGCTGGTGGCTGCCGCCTCGTCGGGGCGGATTTCCTGAATGACCCAGTTCTTGTCGCGCAGAACCTGGATCTCGTAGGCGGTGTGACGGCCGCTCATCAGCGCCCCTCCGCCTTGCGGGCGCGGTTCAGAGCTTCGGTCAGTTCGGCCTTGGCCTGCTTATGACCGCCATCGGCGGCCTTCTTCAACCACTCTACCGCCTGGGCCGGATCGGCGGCGACGCCGCGGCCATGGCGCAGCACTACCGACAGCAGATAGCAGCCGGAAGGCTCGTTCTGCTCGGCGGCGCGACGGAACCAGCGGGCCGACTCCATTTCATTGCGCCGCACGCCGCTGGAGGTGGCCAGCATCAGACCGTAATTCACTTGGGCGACAGCCAAACCCTGCTCGGCGGCGCGGCGGCAGTAATGGGCGGCGGCGATGGCGTCCACATCGACACCCCGCCCCTGGCGCAGCATGTTCGACAGGTTGAACTGAGCCTGGGCATCGCCGGCCTCGGCGGCTTTGGCATAGAGTTCGGCGGCACGGGGCTCGTCCTGAGCCACGCCCTTGCCATGCTCCAACAAGGCCGCCAGGGCGAATTGGGCGGAAGGATCGTTCTGGGCTGCGGCTTGCTCGAACCACTGCGCGGCCTGAGCGGCATCGGCGGGGCAGCCGCGTCCCGACAGGATCATGTTGCCCAGATTGAATTGCGCCGGAGCATAGCCCTGCAGGGCGGCCTCGGTATACCAGGCCTGGGCGTCGACATCGCTTCGCTCGACCCCCTGTCCCAACTCGCGCATCACCCCCATGGCGAACTGGCCGGACGGCTCCTTCTGGCCGGCGGCCAGGGTGTACCAATGCAGGGCTTTGTCGAAGTCCGCCTCGAGCCCATGGCCGTGGCGATAGGCATTGCCCAGCGCCACCTGGGCGATGGGGTCGCCTTCCTTGGCCAAGGCTTGCAGAACGGCGGGGTCGATCTCTTCGCTGCCGGTGGACAGGGGATCGGGATCGGGCACAGGCTGAGGCAGCGGGCCAAGCCCGGCGGCAGAGGAAAACGGAGCTTGGGGAGTCGGCTCGGCCAGCGCCTCCGGAGCCAGGCTTTTCAGCACCTCGATGGCCTGTTCATTGCCCTGGCGAGCCGACAGGGTCAGCCAATGAATGGCCTGTTCGGCATCTTGTTCCAGCTGATAGCCGATGCGGTACATGTTGCCGAGATTGAACTGGGCCACGGCATCTCCGGCCTCGGCGGCCTGCCGGTTTCTGGTAACCATCGCCGGTTCGCGCGACATGACGCCCATCCGCTTCGCTAGGAAAGTCTGGAAAGAGCATGCCCCAGCGTGCAGGGCTTGTCGAGGCTCGGAGGCAGCAACGCTGCCGACTAGCGCATTGAGCGCGCCGGAGCTTTAGCGGAGGAAAGCCAAGGAGGCCGTAGGCCGACGCCCGGCGATTGAGGGACATACAGGAGGCAGCAACGCTGCCGA
>Ga0182038_10000639_pt1 | contig 17865 bp, 21 predicted proteins | sample sta12Can44000108_FD_125976 | JGI IMG/M metagenome (GOLD analysis project Ga0182038, IMG submission 125976) | Lab enrichment of tropical soil microbial communities from Luquillo Experimental Forest, Puerto Rico - statanox.12C.anox.44.000.108 | ecosystem: Environmental > Terrestrial > Soil >...
GTAGAGCGTGTTGGTCAAGCCGACGACAAAGGCCCGCCCGTAGGTATCGGCCGGGGTATAGGCGATCAGCGACTCGCCGATGCCGAAAGCGGCTTCGCGATCGAGAAAGCCGAACCCGCTGGCGATGTTCTGCCGGCGCAGATTGACGATCGTGTTGTGGGCCAGGAAGGCAAAAAACGCCGCGATGACGGCGACGAAGAGCACCTGGAGGACGATGCTGCGCACTCGCGGATCACGCCACGGCGGCGGTCGGCTCGACCGCACGCGGGCGGCGATCGTCTCACTTGCCATGGGCCTGCCGCGTGCCTGCCCTGCCGTCGACGCTCAGCGGATCGGCATCGCGTAGATCAGCCCGCCTTTGGTCCACAGATTGTTTAAGCCGCGCTCGAACCCGATCGGCGTCTCGGGGCCGAGATTGCGGTCGAAGATCTCGCCGTAATTGCCGACCGCCTTGATCGCGTTGTAGGCCCACTTCTCGTCGAGGCCCAAGGCCTTGCCCATGCCGGGGGTGACGCCGAGCATGCGCTTGATGCTGGGATCCTCGCTCTTCGTCATTTCGTCGACGTTCTTCTGGGTGATGCCCTTCTCCTCGGCCTCGAACAGCGCATACACGACCCAGTCGATGATGTCGTGCCACTGCTCGTCGCCATGGCGCATGACCGGGGCGAGCGGCTCCTTGGAGATGCGCTCGGGCAGGACAACGTAATCGTCGGGTTTGCTCGCCCGGCCCGACCGCTGCGCGGCCAGTCCCGAGGCGTCACCGGAAATGACATCGCAGCGGCTCGAAAAAAACGCCGCATAGATCTCGTCGACCTTCTCGATGACCACTGGCTTAAAGTCCATTTTGGTGGCGCGGAAATAATCCGCGAGGTTGAGCTCGCTCGTCGTCCCTGGCGCGACGCAGATCGTGGCGCCGTTCAATTCCTTGGCGCTTTTGACACCGAGCTTCTTCGGCACCATGAAGCCCTGGCCGTCGTAGAACACCACCGGGCCGAAATTCAGGCCGAGATCGGTGTCGCGCAGCAACGTCCAGGTCGTGTTGTTCGAGAGGATGTCGACTTCGCCCGATTGCAGCGCGGCGAAGCGCTGCGGCGCGGTCAGCGGTACGTATTTCACCTTTTCCGGATCGCCCGAGATCGCCGCCTCGATCGCCTTGCAGACATCGACGTCGAGGCCGGAGTACTTGCCCTGGCTGTCGGGCATGCCAAAACCCGGGATCCCGGTCGGAACGCCGCACACGAGGCCGCCCTGCCTGACCTTGTCGAGGGTCGGTCCTGCCTGCGCCGCGCTCGCCCAAACCGCCGCGACACCGGCCGCCGCGACCAAATGCGTCCATATCCTCGCTATCATCGCGCACTCCCTGTCCGCTTACGGCGGATCCTGCCTCGCTCACGGGCCGGTTTAGCACAATCGCGCCCACGCCAACAGCGCCACAGAGGTGGGGCTATGCCGGGTTGCACATATTCTCGATGATTGCAGCCGCGGCGCGGGCGGGGTCGCCGCTTTTGACAATGGGACGACCGACGATGACGTAGTCCGCGCCTGCGGCGATCGCTTCGGCGGGGGTGCCGGCGCGCTTGTGGTCGTCGATCGAGGATCCCGGCAGGCGCACCCCCGGGGTCACGACCAGCAGTCTCTCGGATCCAGCGGCGCGTCGGATTTCGCTCGGATTATCGCGCGGCGCGGCGATGATGCCGTCGCAGCCGCAGGCAATGGCCGCGCGCGCGCGCTCGACGATCAATTCGCTGACGCTGCCATCGTATCCGAGTTCGCGCAACGAGTTCGTGTCCCGGCTGGTGAGCACCGGGACGATGAGGACCTTCAAATCCGAGCCGCTTTTGCCCTCAGCTGCGGCGCGCATCACATCGCTATCGCTATGGACGGTGACTACGCTGATGCCGCGCTCGGCAATTCGAGTGATCCCCTGCTTCACTGTCTCGCCGATATCGAACATTTTTGTGTCCAAGAAGATTTTCTTGTTTCTTTGGATTAAATAGTCAAAAAGGCCGTCGATGCCGGCGGAGAACTGCAGCCAATAGCCAATCTTGAAGAAAGAAGCCACGCCGTCCAGTTTGGCGACGAGCGTGCGCGCTTCGTCAATGCTCGGCACATCGAGCGCGACGATGAGGCGATCTTCGATTCTTATCGGGATGTCGCGAGAGCAGGACACCGGTTGGGCCATTCCGGCTTCGAAGTTCATGACTTCTCCGTGGCTAAGGGCATTACCTTACGGGCCGTCGCCCGCTCGACAACGCGCCATAAGTACCAGCTCGCGACCGTCCGATAGGGCTGCCACCGCGTGCCGTAGGCGGCCAGTTCCTTCGGCGACGGCAGATCGCGATCATAGGCGATCGCAAAGCCCTTACGGACGCCATAATCGTCGACCGGCAGCACGTCTGGGCGGCCGAGGTGAAAAATCAGCAGCATCTCGGCGGTCCAGCGGCCGATGCCGCGAATCTGCGTGAGCCGCTCGATAATCGCTTCGTCTTCCATGCCGCTAACTTCGGCGGGTGTCGGGATCTCGCCGCCTGCGGCCCGCCGCGCGAGATCGCGCAAGGACAGCACCTTCGAGCGCGACAAGCCGACGCCGCGCAACTCCTCATCGGACGCCCCGACGATCTGCTCGGCGATTGGCTCACGCTCCGGGAACAACGCGCAGAGGCGATCATAGATCGTCGCGGCCGCTTTGCCCGTTAGCTGCTGATAGACGATCGCTTCTGCGAGCGCGACGAAGATGCTCGGCCTCCTTTTGCGCGCGATCCGAAACGGCCCGATCGTGTCGATGACGCCGGCAAGCACCGTATCGACGTTGCACAAGTGCACAACCGCGACGTTCGGATCGAAGTCGAGCCTATTGTCTTCCGACGGCAGCCTGCGTTCCATTGACCCTGGCACCTTCGATCGCGAGCATGCGCAGCTTCGTCGCGACGCCGCCATGGGCTGAGAAGCCGCCGACCTTGCCGCCGGCCGCGAGCACGCGATGGCATGGCACGACAATTGGGAACGGGTTTTGCCCGAGCGCCTGGCCGACCGCCCGCGCCGCGCCGGGCGCGCCGAGGCGCGCGGCAATCTCGCCGTAGGACAGTGTCGCACCTGGCGGAATGGTGCTAACGGCGGCATAGACGCGCCGATGGAACTCGGGCACGCCATCCATGTCGAGCGCGACGGTCGAGAGATCGCTCGCCTCGCCGTTGAAGAGCGCGGCGATGCGATCGATGGCCCGCCGGACTTCAGGCGGCGGGATGCCCTCGCCCGCCGTCGGGAACCGTTGCAGCATCCGTGCCCGCGTCTGCTGTTCGTCTGCCTCCGGGAGCTGCAGGCCGGCGATGCCGCGATCACCCCAAGCGACGCCGCATCGCCCGATCGCCGTGTCGAAAAGCGCGAAACCGTGGGCCGTCATGCTATCGCCTCTGCGGCGGTACGGGGACACCGGGAATTTTCGCGTTGACCGAGCCCAAGTGGTTGCGGCTCGTAAAATAGAGGGTCTTCCAGTCGTCGCCGCCGAAGGCGATATTGGTTGTGGCGGGGGCGCCGTGTACGACGCGGCCGAGCTTCTTGCCGTTGCGGTCCATAATCCAGATGCCACCCGCGCCGCCGCAATAGACATTGCCTTCGACATCGACCTTCATGCCGTCTGGAACGCCGGGCTCGTCGCCGCGCAGATCGGCAAAGACCCGGTCGGTGTGCTTGGCGAGCGTGCCATTGGGCAGCAGCTCGAAGGCGCGAATGTGGCCGCGGCGCGTGTCGTTGACGTAGAGGACATTTTCATCGGGCGAAAAGGCGAGGCCATTGGGCAGCACGAAGTCGCCGATCAACAAGGTCATCGTGCCGAGGTCGGGCGTGACGCGGTAGACGCCGGAAAAGGTCAGGTCCCACTGCTCGGGTGCGGCCGGGCTGGTCCACGGGTCGGTGAAATAGATGCAGCCGTCGGATTTGACGACGACGTCATTGGGCCGGTTGAGCCGCCGCCCCTGGAAGCTGTTGGCGACGACGGTGATGCTGCCGTCGAGCTCCTGCCGCGTGACGCGCCGGCTGTCGTGCTCGCACGCAATGAGCCTGCCCTGCAGGTCGCGCGTCAGGCCATTGGCGCGGTTCGTCGGCTCCAGCACGACCGATATACCCCCGCGGGGCTCGTATTTCATGCGCCGGTTATTGTGGATGTCGCTGAACAGCAGATGGCGGCCCTCCTTCCACCACAGCGGTCCCTCCGCCGGGCCCTGGGTCCCGCCGAACCCGTCCGCGAGATGCTGAATGGGCTCGGACGGAGAAATGATCCTTTCAAGCTCCGGCGCCAGTTGCTCGATCCCCGGGGAAAGCTGGGATGACGCGCGAACTCCGGACATAGGGTTCCTCCTTGATGCGGCATGGTCGGATCTGGGCCAGCATGAATAATCCGGCTGCCGCCGGCAATCCCGATCGCCGGGCAGCGGGCTCAGTCGCAGGAGATTTCCCGAAGTATCGCGCGCTTTTGCCGGATGCCCTGCCTGTCGGGCTTAAACTCCCAGCCGGCAAATTCGTAGCGCCTGCGCCTCTTTCTTGTGGGTCGGGCGGCGCGGCCGATCGGCTGAGGACCGGTCTGCATCGGCGGCGTCTTTGCCGAGCCTTCGAGCAGGCGGCGACGTTGCGTCGCGCTGTCCGGACCCAGATAGGTGTAGCCGGATTTGTGGCTGATCGGCGCGATCATCTGGGCGCGGCGCGCAGTCTCTGCAGCGGCGTGTTGCTTGCCGCATTCAAGACAGCAGTCGAAACCCATCTGCGCGCGGGCGTCGGAGTATTCGTTACCGCAGCGGCAATACGGCATTACCGGGGTTTGCGGTTGACTGCCGAGCCGTCGAGAATCCGCTCGATCTCGTCGACCGTCACGCCATAGAGCTCGGCGACCTGCGCTGTGGTCATTCCGTAAGTCGCCAGAGTGCGTACCCGGCCGATTTGCGTCGGAGGCACGGCGCTGCGCCGACGCGTTGCCGGCTCTCGCGGGGAGGGCTTCGGTTTGGGCGGCGTCTCAGCATCGGCAGTTGCGGGCCGCTGCGGCGGGATCGTGAATATACGCGGTTGTCGTTTCGATTGCTGCTCGGTCGACCCTGCGTTGCTCCCGGTCGCCTGCGGGAGCTCGCCGTCCTGGCCCTCACGCGTCGGCTTGAACAGAGCTTCGGCTGCTTGGCGAGCTCGGTCGATCTTGTTACGATTATTTCGCTCGTCGGCTTCATGCCATTCCGTCACCGAGCGCCACTCCAAAGAAGATCGTTAATATTTCGCACGGATATAGGTCCGACGGAGGCGGCTGCAAGCCCGATAGATCAGCAGACCCCGGCGGAGAGAAAAGCCTCGACCGCTTCGAGGAATGCCTGGGGCTGCTCGGCATGGACCCAGTGGCCGGCCTCCTCGATGCGCGTGATCCGGGCCCGCGGGAACAGCTGCCGGATACCCGGCTCGTGCTCGGGTCGGATATGGTCGGAACGCGCGCCGGCGACGAACAGCGTGGGCCCGCGATACGCCGAACCGGCTGGAAGGGCCAGGAACCCGACGATCTCGGGAAAATCTCGTTCGATGGCTTCGAGGTTGAGTCGCCAATGAGCGGTGCCATCATCGATGATCAGGTTCTGCAACAAGAAAGCGCGTTCGGCGGGGTCCCGAATTGTCTTGACGAGCTGGACATCGACATCGCCGCGCCGCGTGACGCCGTGCACATCGACCGCGCGCATCGCCCGCACATAAGCGAGCAAGGCGGGCGGATTGGGGGCCGGCGCGATGTCGACGACGACGAGGCGATCGACTTCGGCCGGATATCGCAACGCCGCTAGCATCGCGACCTTGCCGCCCATGCTGTGGCCCAGCAAGGCGGTGTGCGCAATGCCGCGCGCATGGAGTGAGGCGCGGAGATCCGCGATCATCTCGCCGTAGGACATCCGCTCCGCCCACGGCGAGGCTCCGTGGTTGCGCAAATCGAAGGTCAGCACCCGGTGGCGCGCGGCGAGCTGTTGCGCAATCGACCGCCAATTGCGGCCCGACCCGAATAGGCCGTGCAAAATCGCGAGCGGCGGCCCCGACCCGTATTCGGTCACGGCGAGCTGGATGGCTGTCATTCGAGCCCCGGCGGCGAAAACCCCTCTCCGCCCTTCAGGGGGGAGAGGGAAGGAGTTGGTCCTCGCGGCTCACAAACACTGCACATCGTTGGTTATTTGACCCGATACCGCTCGACAAAGCCCCAATCGACCTCGAGGCCAAAGCCGGGCTTGTCGTCGATGATCAGATGGCCGTCGCGCAGCTGCGGGTTGTCGCGAAACAGGCCGTAGGCCAGCGGATCGGTCTCGGGCCCGCCGTGCGATTCGACGCCAAAAGCACAGCGCGGCAGCGCGAGCACGATATGGGCGTGCAATTCGGGCGCGGTATGCGGCGCCACCATTACGCCGTGCTGCTCCGCGAGCTGGGCGATGCGCCATGCCTCGGTGAAGCCGGCCGCGCGCGTCGCGTCGAACTGAACGTAACGGATGCCACCCGCTACAATAAAATCGCGCACGGTAAACCGGGTCAGCTCGCGCTCGCCATGCGCCAGCGGGATTGGTGTCGCTGCCGCGAGTCGGGCGAAATCGGCCGGCTGCAAATACCAGTGCAGTGGTTCTTCGAGCCAGAAGATCCGGTGCGCCTCGACAGCGCGGGCGAACTCGATGCAATCCGGCAGATCGTAGGCCGCATTCATGTCGAGCATCAGCAGCGGGCCGTCGCCGATCGCTTTGCGTACCGCGGCGATGCGCCCGGCCTCCTGCGCGACGGTCCCGGCGCCGGTCTTGAGCTTGACTGCGCGATAGCCGAGATCGAGGAAGCGAGCCAGCTCTTCGCCATATTCCGCATCGCTCGCCCCAGGCCGATAATAGCCGCCCGTCGCATAAGTAAAGATGGGCCGATTTTCGCCGCCCAACAGCCGGTACACCGGCAGGCCGGCGGCTTTGCCTTTGATGTCCCACAGCGCGATGTCGATGCCGGCGATCGCCGCCATCACCTGAGGCCGTTCTCCACGCGGCATCGGCGGCGGCAACCCGTCGCTACCTTCGATCCCGCCGGGACGCGGCGAGGTCAACGCAAACAGCCTGGCCCACACTGCCTCATGGGCAAGCGCGTCCATGCCGCAAATGATCTCGCCGAAGCGGCTCACCCATTCGCAAGTGCGCGGCATCGGCGCGCCATGGATCTCGCCGTAGCCGACGAGACCGTCATCGGTGCGCACCTCGGTCAGGATGACGCTCCACGCCCGGAGCCCCTCGTGCGCGGTCCATACCGGCTGCGGCCGCGGCACCGAGATCACGTGAGTGGTGACGGAGGCGATCCGGGTCATCAGGCGGTCTCCTCGAGGGTGAGCCCGAGCTCATCAATCATCTGCTGGCGCATCAGGAATTTCCGGATCTTGCCGGTCACCGTCATCGGGAACGCGTCGACGAATTTGACGTAGCGCGGCACCTTGTAATGCGCGATGCGGCCCTCGCAGAAGGCGCGGATCTCATCCGCAGTCACGCGCTCGCCGTCGCGCAGGCGCACCCACGCGCACAGCTCCTCGCCATAGCGCGGGTCGGGGACGCCGATCACCTGCACGTCCTGGATTTTGGGGTGGCGGTAGAGGAACTCCTCGATCTCGCGCGGATAAACATTCTCGCCGCCTCGGATCACCATGTCCTTGATCCGTCCGACGATGTTGCAGTAGCCGTCGGTGTCGATCGTCGCGAGGTCGCCGGTATGCATCCAGCGCGCCGCATCGATCGCCTCGCCTGTCTTCTCCGGGTCGTTCCAATAGCCGAGCATGACGAGATAGCCGCGGGTCAGCAGCTCGCCCGCCGTGCCGCGCGACACGATGCGGCCCTCGGCATCGACGACCTTCGCCTCGACATGCGGCATAGCCCGCCCGACGGTCATGACCCGTCGCTCGAGCGGATCATCGGTCGAGGACACAAAGCTCGCCGGGCTCGTCTCAGTCATGCCGTAGCCGATGATGATCTCGTCGAGATGCATGCGCTCAACAGCGCGCCGTATGACTTCGATCGGGCAGGGGCTCCCTGCCATGATGCCGGTGCGCAGGCTCGACAGATCGAATTTGCCAAACTCGGGGTGGTCCATCTCGGCGATGAACATCGTCGGCACGCCGTGCACCGCGGTGCAGCGCTCGGCCTCGAGCGCCTCCAGCGTCCAGCGGATCGAAGCCCTCGCCCGGATAGACCATCGCCGCGCCGTGCGTCAGGCAACCGAGATTGCCGATCACCATCCCGAAGCAGTGATAGAGCGGCACCGGGATGCACACCCGGTTGTTCTCGGTCAACTTCATCGCTTCGCCGATGAAAAAGCCGTTATTGAGAATGTTGTGGTGGCTAAGCGTGGCACCCTTTGGGAACCCGGTAGTGCCGCTGGTGAACTGGATATTGATCGGGTCGTCGAACTGCAGTTCTTCTTCGAGCGCGGCAAGATGCGCCCGCGCCGGCGGGCCCGCCAGGCCCGGAATTTCGTCAAACCGCATCATTCCGGACACGACAGCCTCGCCGATCACGATAAGGTGCCGCAATTGCGGCAATCGCGGCACCACTTCGCGTAGCATCTTCAGGTAGTCGCTGCTCTTGAACTGCGCAGCAGTGATGAGCGCGACGCAGCCGGCCTTGTCGAGCGCGTATTCGAGCTCGGTAACGCGATAGGCGGGGTTGATGTTGACGAGAACGAGGCCGGCCTTCGCGGTGGCGAATTGGGTCACCACCCATTCGGCGTTGTTCGGTGACCAAATGCCGATGCGGTCGCCGCGCTCGAGCCCGAGCGCAACGAGCCCGGCGGCAAAGGCGTCGACCTGCTCTTTGAGCTCCCGGTAGGTCCAGCGAACGCGCTGATGGCGCACGATCAGTGCGTCACGCTCTCCGAACCGTTCGGCCATCCGGTCGAAATGCACGCCGATCGTGTCGCCGATGAACGGCACCTCGCTCGCGCCGTGAACGTAGCTTTCTGAGGTCATCGGGCGAGCTTCGGGTGATCTTTCCATGGCTGTCAACCGGCGTTCCGAGCTAAACCCATTCTGACGCGCACACAGAGGTTCGACCGGAGAAGCCAATGATGAGCGCCGCCCTTTGCTGCAAAGCGCCGCCGACGCCGGAAGAGATGATCGGGCGGGCTCGCGACATGGTCCCCGAGATCCGGAAATTGGCCGAGGCGACCGAGCGCAACCGCACGATCTCGCCACACATCATCGCCAAGATCCGTGACGCGGAATTGCTCCGCACCTGCCGGCCAAAGGAATTTGGCGGCTTTGAATACGACGCCGTAGTCGCACTCGAAATCGCGCTGGTGATCTCGGCGGCGTGTGCGTCGACCGGCTGGACGATGAACGGCGCCCTCTCCAATGGCATATCCTTTGGCCATTTTCCAATCGAGGCGCAGCGCGAATTATGGGGAGGCGGTGAAGACCCGTTCACCTGCGCCTGCTTTGCCCCGACCGGCACAGGGGTCCCGGCAGACGGCGGCTATGTGCTGAGCGGCAAATGGTCGTTCGCGAGCGGCTGCGACCATTCGAGCTGGATCAGGCTCGGCGCCTTGATTACGCCGGCGGATGCTCCGCCACCGCATGAGGGCGCGTTTTTGCTGCTGCCGATCGAGGATGTCGAGATTGTCGACAACTGGTTCGTGTGCGGCCTTTCCGGCACCGGCAGCAAGGACATTGTCGTCCGCGAAGCCTTCGTGCCGCAGCATCGCGTGCTGCGGTTTGCGGAGACGCGCTCGGGCCGCACCCCCGGCGCGCAATATCACGAGAACCCGCTCTACCGTTTACCGCTCCTGGTGTCTGGTGCGACGATGCTGGCCTCGACCGCCGTCGGCGCGGCCCGGGGGGCGCTGGACGCGTATTTGGAGATGACCGCCGGCCGCAAAACCCGCGGCGCCTTGGCCGGCGGCGGAATGGCGATGGCCGAGTTCGCGACCGTCCAGCTGCGCTTTGCCGAGGCTTCGGCTGCGCTGGAAACGGCGGAGATGATCCTGCTGACCGATCTCCGCAATGCAATGCAAAAGCTGCGCGCCGGGGAGGAAATTACCGTCGCTGACCGCATCCGCTGCCGCCGCAACCAGGCCTACGCGACCAAGCTCGCGCTAGCGGCGGTCGAGGCGCTCAATGCATCGACGGGTGGCTACGGTCTCTTTCTCGATAACCCGGTGCAGCGCGCCTGGCGCGACGTCAACGCCGTCGCCCGCCATGTCAGCCTCAATTGGGACGCAGTTGGCACGATGTACGGCCAGCACGCCTTCGGCCTCGAACCGCGCGGCCAGTATTAGATCGACGGCCCTGTCCGGTACCGCGGGCCTTACGCGGCGGCGAGCGAGATGCCGAGCGCCGCGATGTCGGGCTCGATCCGTGAGGTCAGGACGCCGACTTTGCGCAGGTTGCGGACCAGCCCGGCGTGGAGATCGCGCCGAAAATATTTGCGGAACGCGGTCTCATCGCCGCCCGCTGCCCGTTCGCGGCGGAAACGCTTGATCTCCTCGATGTCGGCCTGGTCGAAACCCATCTCTTCATAGGCGTTGAGCGGGAAGATCCCCCGCAAGGTGCGATTCAGTGCCCACACCGCGAAATCCTCCATCTCACGCCGCTCGGCCGCCGTTGCTCCGTCGACCACCGCCGGCAGAGACAGCATGCCGAAGCCCATGTGGCGCGCTTCATCCTGTAGGATCCGCCGACATACTTGGCGCAGGATCGCGTCCTTCGAGGATTCGGCGAGCATCCGGAACAACGACACCGCGAAGGTCTCGGCGACGAGCTGCAGCCCGATTGTCTTCAGATACCACGCCGAGGTGCCGAGCAGCGTGTCGAAGATCTCCCGCACATTGCCGGCGAGCGGGTAGGTCTCGCCATCGAGGCGCAGCGCCACATAGCGCTGCAGCACCTCGTTGTGACGCGCCTCGTCGACGACCTGCGTCGCCTGGAAGAGCTTTTCGTCCTGCCCGACGACGTTCTCGACCAGCTGGCTGCACACCAGCATCGCGCCGTGCTCGCCGGCCATCAAAGTCGACAGCCGCCAGCGCGCGACGCGCCGGTTCAGCTCGACCTGCTGCACGGGGGACAAGCGGTCCCAGAACCTGGTGCCATGAATGTCGACGAGGTCGTCGGCGATGAGGCCGCCGTCACTTTCGAGCGGCTGCTCCCAGTCGATGTCGGTCGCGGCGTTCCACTGATCGATCTTCGCCTGCTCATAGAGCCGCCGCATATCGGGCTGTTCGCTGTCGTAGAAATGCCGGAAATGTGCGGTATTCCGAATGTCGATCTGGTGCTCGCGCTCCATGCGCCGCCTCCGGTGGTCGAGCTTCACAACATAGGGGATCTCGCACTAGTTGCAAGCGCTGCAGGCCGGCGCGCGAGCAGCGCCGCGACCACGCCGAACGCCGATAGCACAGCAAAACTTTGCAGCGAACGCACGTAATTTCCGGTCCCATCGTGCAGCGCACCCGAAAGCAGCGGTCCCGCGGCCTGCGCCAGCACCTGCGCGGACAGCGCGATACCGCGGATCGCCGCAAAATTGGCACGGCCGAAATAATCGGCCCAAGCAAGCGGCAGCAATGTCAGCAATCCGCCGATGCCAAAGCCGAACAACGCGCCGGAGACAAATCCGTCTGTTGCCGTGGATATTCCGATCATCAAGAGCGTGCCGACCGTCAGGAAGATCGCGACGAGTGTCAGAGGGTAGCGGATCGGCAACCAGCGCGGCAGGAAACCGCAGGCAATGGCGGCAATCCCGGAGGCGAGCGAAAAAGTGCTGACGATCGTCGCGGCGATCGTCGGCGCGATGCCGCGCTCGATCAGATGCGCCGCCTGGTGCAAGCTGACGCCGGCCTGCACCGGATAAACCAGCACGGTGTACAACAGCAAAAGCCAGAAGCCGGCGGTCGCGAGCGCCGCGCGCCGCGAGAAATTCGCCTCCTCACGGGCGGGCCGCAGCTCGGCGCCGGCGTCGCTGCGGCGATCGGGCAGCAGCCCCAGATCCTCCGGCCTGCGCACCATCAACAGCCAGACGGGCAGAAGACCGACCACCAATGTCAGGGACCCGATTGCCACCCAGCCGAACCGCCACCCGTGCTGATGCATCGCCAGCTGTGCGATCAGCGGCATCGTGACAATGCCGGCCATCTGCGCGACGGTCGCGATCGAGTTCGCCAACGGCCGACGGGCGATGAACCAATTGTTAACGGCCGTGTAGATGCCGAGGTCGAACGGGCCCCCCAATTCATTCGCGCAATACAGAACAATAGATAGAAGACCAGGAGCGAAGGGGTCAGTGACAGCAACAGCATTGCCGCTCCGGTCACGAGCACGGCGAGCGACAGCGTGGCGCGCGAACCGTGGCGGTCGACCCACGGGCCGATCAGCGGCGATGCCAATGCTGCGAGCACGCCGCCCAGCGACACGGCGCCCGACAGCGCCGCACGCGACCAGCCGAACTCGCGGCTGAGCGGCTCGACAAAGATCGACAATGTCGCCACCGCCGGCCCCTGCCGCGCAAAGCCGGCGCAGCACAAGCAGCCGAGGATGACCCAGCCGTAGAAGAACGGCAGCCGCCCACTCAGCAGCCGCGGAACTGATGGCGTGGCCGAGCGCATCCTCTCGTCATTCTCGCGAAAGCAGGAATCCAGGCGGCGCTCTAACGCTTCGCCTGGGCCCCCCGCTTCCGCGGGGGCGACGACTTGAGGAAATCATCGCCGAGATGTCAGCTCGGGACGAGGCCGCCATCGACATTATAGGCTTGGCCGGTGATGTTGCGGGCACCGGGCGAGGCGAGGAACAGCGCCATCGCGGCGATGTCCTCGGGCTGATTGGCGCGGCCAATCGGGATCACCGCTTCCTGCTCGGCCTGAAGCTCGGCGACGGTGATGCCGCGTTCGGCGGCGCGCGTGACAGCATTGCGCGCGCCCAGCTCAGTCCGCGTCACCCCCGGGCAGATCGCATTGACATTGATGTTATGGCGGCCGAGCTGCTGCGCCGCCATCCACGTCAACGAGATGACGGCGCCTTTGCTGGCCGCATAAGCGGCGTTCGAGGCGCCGGGATAGCCGCGCCCCGAAATCGAGGCGATATTGATGATCCGGCCACCGCGCCCATCGGCTTGATTCTGGCGGATCATTTCGCGCGCGGCGCGCTGCAGGCAAAAGAACACGCCCTTAGCATTGACCCGGTGGATGCGGTCCCAATCCGCCTCGGTCAAGTCCATTATCTGCGCATAACGGGTGACCCCCGCGTTGTTGACGATGACGTCGAGCCGGCCGAACTCGGCGACGGTGCGCGCGACCATCGCATCGATACTCGCGACATCGCCGCAATCGGCCTGGATCGCGATTGCGCGTTGGTTGTTACCGGCGGCCTGATCCGCCGTCCGCTGCGCCGCGGCCAGGTCGATGTCAGCGGCCGCCACACTCGCGCCGGCTTCGGCCATTGCCAGCGCTGTGGCGCAGCCAATCCCGGCACCCGCCCCCGTTGCCAACACGATTTTGTCTTGCAAGATCGCCATGCTTCCCTCCCGCTGTCCATGGCGGAAATAGACCCTGGCCTGCGCTGCGATGACAAGAGGACCAGTTCATTTTCATTTATGGTGGCGGGCGTTGCGAATATAACTACGACATCAAATTGCCTGATTCGTATAGTATAGTAGATTCCAAGTAATCGGAACTTACAACCTGAACGCGATTTTGCTGCTGATTCGCTGCAGATTGCACAAACCATAAAATTGGGAACAACTCGGGATAGCCGACAGCCACAGCACGCGAGGAAAGGATTTGCCATGCTTGCGAACATCCCCGCAACGCAGACCGTCATCCAGATCAAGGCGCCGGGCGGGCCAGAGATGCTGGTGCCCGCAACCCGCCCGGTGCCCGAGCCGAAGCCCGGCGAAGTCTTGATCCGGATCGCGGCCGCCGGGGTCAACCGCGCCGATTGCCTGCAGCGCATGGAGCGTTATCCGATGCCGTCCGGCGCGCCGGACATCCCCGGCCTCGAGTGTTCGGGGACGGTCGTCAAGACCGGCAATGGCATCTCCGAGTGGCGGGTCGGCAACCAGGTTTGCGCGCTGATGATCGGCGATGGTTATGGCGAGTATGCCGCGGTGCCGGCGCTGCAGTGCCTGCCGGCGCCGGCCGGCGTCGGCCTTGTCGATGCCGGCGGCCTCCCGGAGACGCTCTGCACGGTGTGGACCAATGTCTTCGAGCGGATGCATCTGAAGGGAGGGGAGGTCTTTCTCGTGCAAGGCGGGACGAGCGGCATCGGTGTGACCGCGATCCAGCTCGCCAAGGCGTTTGGCGCCAAAGTATTGGCCACCGCGGGCAGCGACGAGAAATGCCGCGCCTGCCTCGATTACGGAGCCGATGTTGCGATCAATTATCGCACGCAGGATTTCTTGCAGGTCGGCCGGGAATTTACCGATGGCCGCGGCGTCGACGCGATCCTCGACATGGTCGGCGGCAACTACATCCAGCCGCAGCTCGAACTCCTGGCGCGCGAGGGCCGGCTCTGCTTTGTCGCGCTGATGCATGGGGCCAGGGTCGAGGCCGATTTCGGCCTGATCCAGCGCAAACACTTGACGGTCACCGGCTCGACCCTGCGCTCGCGGAGCGTGGACGAGAAAGCGCCGATCATCGCCGCCTTGAGGGAGAAGGTCTGGCCGCTGTGGGCGGCCGGCAAGCTGCGCGTGTTCACCTATAAGCAGTTCCCGCTGGTCGAGGCGGCGGAGGCGCACCGGCTGGTGGAGTCCAGCCGGCATATCGGCAAGATCCTGCTGGTGCCCTGACTCGCGACGGCTGACCGCCGTGGGCGAGTTCGAGGTCAAGAGATGGAATCAAAATCCGCGGCGCGGCATGAGGCGGCGGTACGCGTCGGCATCGTCGACATCTTCGAGCCGCTCGGCGAAACCGACGGTCATCCGCCGCGGCAGGGCGGCAAGCGTGTCGGCGAGCGCATGAGGGCCCGACCACCGAACTCCGTTGAACAGCGCCGGCAAATGCCGCGGGTGGCGAGCGCCAACCAGCCAGAAGCCGCCGTCCTCGGCAGGGCCGAAGGAGAGGTCATGGCTGCCGAGCAGGCGGAAGGCCGCCCAGACGTGACGGACGGCGAGGGCCGGGATGTCGGTGCCAACGAGCACCGCCGGGCCTGACGGGCACGCGCGGAGTGCGCGGCACATGCGCATCCCGAGATCGCCGCCGCCTTGGCCTACCGACGCGATCTGGCCTGACCAGAACTGCGCGCGGTGGCGGGCCTTGTCGGGGGTGACGGCGAGCCGCAGGCGCCAACGCCGGTCCGACGCGAAGCGGCGCAGCAGCCGCGCGACCATGATGCGCTCGAAGCGCAACGCCGCGACCGCGCCAATCTCCCGCGCCAGACGGCGCTTGCCGGCGCCGAGGCGTGGCGCGCGAACGAACAGCACGAGGGTGCGCTGCATCAGCCGTAAAGCCGAACGATCAAGTGAGGCGGAACGCCGGCGAAATATAGCAATAGACAAAGGATGTTGCGCAGTGGCCGGCGCCAGTAGCCCTCGCGCCGGTAGCGCCGCGCCGATACCGTGCAGCGGCTGCCGATGCGGGCCAGCCGCCTTCGGCCGAGCCGGCGCACGAAATCGACGTCTTCCATCAACGGCAAGGGCGCGAAGCTGCCGACGGCGTCATAGAGGGCGCGGGAAATCAGAAGGCCCTGGTCGCCGTAAGGCAACGCGAGCGCGCGACAGCGCCATGCGACAATCCGCTCGAGCCGCCGCGCGGCCGGTGCGGCGTCATCGAGCGCAAAGTCGAAGTAGCCGGCCCGCATGCTCGCTCCCGGGGCGGCAACGAAGGCGGATACGGCCTCTTCCCAGTCGGATGCGAGCCCGCAGTCGGCATGCAGAAACAACAGCCAATCGCCCGCAGCGGCAGCGGCTCCGGCGGCGAGCTGAACTCCACGCCCCCGCGCTGAGCTAATCACACGCGTCCCCGAGATCCGGGCGATCTCTGCGGTTTCGTCGGAGGAGCCGCCGTCGGCGACGATCACCTCTCGGACGATCGCGGCAGCCTGCAGAGCCGAAAGCGCCTGCGGCAGCGTGTGCGCCGCGTTCAATGTCGGAATGACAACCGAAATATGTTCTTGAAGTGTTCCACTCATCGCGGCATCATCGGTGGCATGGATATGCCGGTCCCGATCAGGCCGCGCAAGGGACGCGGCGCGGCGAGCAACGAAACCGGGCGCTTTGAAGCCGAGAAGCGGGTGCCGTTCTATGACGGCTGGGATCGCGCCGACGACCAGCCGGCGCCACTTACGACAACCCTCACTGTGGACACGACGCGGACCATCATCGCCCGCAACGACTCGCCCGACATCGGGTTCGACCGGTCGATCAATCCTTACCGCGGCTGCGAGCACGGCTGCATCTATTGCTACGCGCGGCCGAGCCACGCTTTTCTCGGCCTATCGCCCGGCCTCGATTTCGAGAGCCGGCTGTTCTACAAGCCGCAGGCCGCAACGCTGCTTGCCGCAGAATTGCGAAAGAAGGGGTATTCCTGTCGTCCGATTGCACTCGGCAGCAACACCGACCCCTATCAGCCGGTCGAGCGTCGGCTTGGCATTACCCGCGCTATCCTCGAAGTGCTGCGGGACTTTCGGCATCCGGTTACGATCGTCAGCAAAGCGGCGCTGATCCAGCGCGATCTCGACATCCTTGGCGATATGGCGAAGGAGAGGCTGGCGAGCGTGACGATATCGGTGACGACACTCGACCGCACGCTCGCCCGCTGCATGGAGCCACGCGCCCCGACCCCAGAGCGCAGGCTCGAAACGATTGCCGCCCTCGCCGCGGCAGGAGTTCCGACGGGAGTTCTGAGTGCACCGATGATCCCGGCGCTCAACGACAGCGAGATGGAGCAGATATTGGAGCGGGCGCGGGAGGCCGGCGCGACCTCGGCGGGTTATACGTTGCTGCGGCTGCCGCTCGAACTGAAAGCGCTGTTCAAGGAGTGGCTCGAAGAGCATTTCCCGAAGAAAGCATCGCATGTGCTCTCGCTTGTCGCGCAAACCCACGGCGGCCGGCTTTACGACTCGACCTGGTCCAAGCGCATGACCGGTACCGGACCCTATGCCGAGGTGTTGCGGCTGCGCTTCGAGCGTGCCTGCCGCAAGCTTTGCTTCGGCGAGCGCTCAATCCGGCCGCTCGATACAACCCTGTTCCGGCCGCCGCAGCAGCAAGGCGAGCAGCTGGCGTTGTTCTAGCGCAGGAACGCCTGATCACCATCCGCTCGGCATTTTGGGAGCCCTGTACTACTCTCCCTGTTGAAAACGCCAGAGAGGTGGCGGGCGTGGCCAGGGAAAGACGGCTCGGAGCGCGAGAGGTCGAGGAGATCTTCACGGCATTTGCGGAGGCCATGCGCGAGCTGCCACCCGATGTCGAAGCCGGCTGGCTCGACGCCCAAGGTGATCTCCGGCTCGCTCCCGACATTGCACGCAAGCTACGCACCGCTCGGCGCGTTCGCCAAATTCTGCAGGATTGGCGGCGGCGCGAAAGCGAGTGTTGACGCCGGCTAACTCCCGTCCGGGCCGGCGACGACGCGCTCGTTATGCAGGCGCCCGATTTCACCGGTGGAAAGGCCGAGAATTTCAGAAAGCACCAGATCGGTGTGCTCGCCGAGGCGTGGTGCCGGGCGCGGCGGTCGCCGCTCCTGAGCCGAGAAGTCGAGCGGCAGACCGGGCGTCAAAAAGCGGCCGGCGCCCGCCTGCTCGACGACGCTGAACAGCGGGTTTGCTTCGGAGCAGCGTGGATCCTTGCGTACCAACTGCCGGAAATCCTGGAATTGGCCCCACAAAACGCCGGTCCCGGTGAAAGCTAGGTGGATCTCGTCGAGGCTGCGGCTCGCGCACCA
>Ga0182038_10000645_pt1 | contig 17771 bp, 17 predicted proteins | sample sta12Can44000108_FD_125976 | JGI IMG/M metagenome (GOLD analysis project Ga0182038, IMG submission 125976) | Lab enrichment of tropical soil microbial communities from Luquillo Experimental Forest, Puerto Rico - statanox.12C.anox.44.000.108 | ecosystem: Environmental > Terrestrial > Soil >...
AATAAAGCACTTTCCGCATGAAATGTTTCAATGGCCATATCTGCAATATTCATCAATACTTCCTGTTCTTTTTCCAACTGCATCATTAGTTTTTGAACAGCAGCACCTGCCGTCATCAGAATCGCTTTTTTAAAGTTGGCAATATATTTTTTCTCCTTTACAAATGCACCTTCTGCGTCATTACCAAAATCAGGAATGCTCATTAATTCTTTTTGAACAGCCATTGCCGGGCCCATCAAATCAAGCTTTCCTTTCATGGCACGTTTCAATACCATATCAACAGCCAATAAGCGATTAATTTCATTGGTGCCTTCATAAATCCTGTTGATACGAGAATCTCTGTATGCCTTACTAATTAAATATTCGTCGCTGAAACCGTTACCACCATGTATTTGAACACCTTCATCCACAACAAAATCCAATGCTTCACTGCCAAATACTTTTAAAATAGCACATTCAATAGCATATTCTTCTGCAGCACCTAGTAAAGCTTTATTAAACGGATCACCTTTCGCCATTAATTCATGTTCCTTCTCATCAATCCATTTTGCTGTACGATATAAACTGCTTTCCGTTACCCAAATACGAATGGCCATTTCTGCCAATTTATGTTTAATGGCACCAAACTTTGCAATGGGCATTTTAAATTGTTCTCTGGTATTGGCATATTGAACAGAAGTAGTTGCTGCACGTTTTGCACCACCCAATGTTGCAGCACATAATTTCAAGCGGCCGATGTTTAAAATATTAAACGCAATAATGTGGCCTTTTCCAATTTCACCCAGTACATTTTCAACCGGTACTTTACAATCCTGAAAATATAGTTGAACTGTTGAAGATCCTTTAATTCCCATTTTATGCTCTTCGGGACCTTGTGTAAATCCTTCAAAACCTCTTTCAACAATAAATCCCGTAAATTTATCTCCATCCACTTTTGCAAACACTGTATAAACATCTGCAAAGCCGCCATTGGTGATCCAGCATTTCTGACCATTTAAAATGTAATACTTGCCATCTTCGCTCAATTTGGCTGTAGTCTTAGCACTCAATGCATCGCTGCCGCTATTGGGCTCTGTTAAGCCGTAAGCACCCTTCCATGCACCACTACCCAGTTTAGGAATATATTTTTGTTTCTGTTCTTCCGTGCCAAAATATAAAATGGGTAAAGAGCCAATTCCTGTATGTGCAGCAATGGCAACAGAAAAAGAATGGCCGCCACCCAATCCTTCATTCACAATAGTTGCCGTAACAAAATCTTTTCCCAAACCGCCCAAATCTTCCGGAAAAGAAGTGCAAAGTAAACCTTGCTCACCTGCCTTCTCCAATAAAGATGGCATTAAACCCGTTTCCAATTTATCAATACGTTCAATGGCAGGATATACTTCCGCATCTAAAAACTGATGACACATATCCATCACCATCTGTTGTTCTTCGTTAAAATCTTCCGGTATAAAAGTTTCAACCGGATTAGTTTCTTTAATTAACCATTCGCCACCTTTCAGCGAATCAGTTTGTTGCATGGTTGTACTCATGGCAAGAGATTTTTATTAAAAGAATTTTATTTATCAGCATTATATCTTTATTCAACTTTATTGTGTCACTCACTTGTACACTTTGTTCTTTATTCAGCTATTGCAGATTATCAAATACCTGTTGCAAAACTTTTTTAACCGTATCAATTTCTTCTTTGGTAATTCCCTGTAAAGCCTCACTCATCGTTTGGTTGGCCAGGTCTATTGTTGTTTGCTGCAATTGTTGCGCCGAATCAGTTAAAAAAACTTTATTCACTCGTCTGTCGCTTTTCGATGCTGTTCTTTTTACCAGATTTTGTTTCTCTAAATTATCAATCAATCTTGTAATACTGGGTTTATCTCTATAAGTTCTGTTACATAATTCTTGTTGACTTAATCCATCCTCTTTCCATAAATGATATAATACGCTCCATTGTTCAATCGTAATGTCCAATCCTGCATTCCTGAAATTTTTCTGCATTCTTCTTGCAACAGAAGCTGCAGCCATGGCGTTAATAACACTGTATAATTCACCACGCTTAAATTGGTTGTTTGACATATAGTTAGTTATGCAACTATTTTCAAAATTGGTGTATCTTTAGCAAATTACCAAGCTTCTTCAGCATTTTTTTTGTAAGATTGGTTTATTAAATTTTGGAAAAACTACTTATTACATACAAACAATCCAAATTTGCCTGTTATAAATATGGGCAAGGCAAAAAATGGCTGTTTTGTTTTCATGGTTATGGCGAAACCGGCAAAACATTTGCTTTTCTGGAGCCACATTTGGGAACAGACTATACATTGTTTGCACTTGATCTTCCCTTTCATGGAGAAACAGAATGGAACGAAGGATTACTATTTACTTCGGCAGATTTATGGTCAATCATCAATCAAATAACAGAATCGCTGCATCAACCTATAAGTCTTATCGGATACAGCATGGGTGGCAGAATTACTTTTAAACTTTTAGCCGATAATATTAACCGAATTGATAACGTGGTATTAATTGCCCCGGATGGTTTACACGGCAATGCCTGGCATTGGTTTGCCACGCAAACATTATTAGGCAACCAATTATTCGGTTTCACTATGAAACATCCAAACTGGTTTTTTACATTACTTAAACTGGGTAATAGATTTGGCCTGGTTAACAAAAGCATATTCAATTTTGTGCATTACTATTTAGACGATGCAAAGCAAAGAATGGAGTTGTTCAGTCGTTGGACTACCATGCGAAAATTCAAATTGAATTTACATTTTCTTAGAAAAAACATTTACAACAATAAAAAAAAGGTGGTTTTGTTTTTTGGTAAACATGATCAGATTATTCTTACATCAAAAGGAAAAAAATTTCAAAAAGAATTACAAAACTTTATTATCATTAATGAATTGGAAGCAGGTCATCAATTATTAAAAGAAAAATATGCTGATGAAATATCTGCTGCTTTTGGTTCCTAAATTGTTTCTTTGCTTATGTGGTTGAATATTCTACTGGTAACAACTATTCTCTTATTTATACCGTACGCAATCATTATTTTACTGTACAGAAAATGGTTTTTGCAATTAAAGCCGTTTACAATCGCAAATAATTATTCGCCATCTACAAAGTTTTCAATAATTATTCCTGCAAGAAACGAAGAAGAAAATATTGAAAAATGTTTGCAATCCATCATTCAACAAAATTATCCATCCGCACTTTTTGAAGTAATTGTAATTGACGACCATTCAACTGATAATACAAGTTTTATTGTGGAGGATATTAAAAAAAAATATACAAATATTAAATTACTGAAGTTATCTGATCTATTAAACGGAAAGCAATTAAACGCTTACAAAAAGAAGGCAATCGAAATAGCAATTGAAATATCGAGTGGGGAATGGATTATTACAACAGATGCAGATTGTATTATGTTGCAAGACTGGTTAAAAAATTATGATGCATTTATTCAGCAAAATAATGCTGTATTTATTGCTGCACCGGTTGCTTTTACTTATACCAAAACCATACTTTCAATTTTTCAATATCTCGACTTTTTAACCTTACAGGGAATTACGGCAGCGGCCGTTTCTGCCGGGTTTCACAGCATGTGTAACGGTGCAAATCTTGCCTATAAAAAAACTGTTTTTTTTGAAGTGAATGGCTTTGCGGGCATAGATAATATTGCCAGCGGCGATGATATGTTGTTGATGAATAAAATCAAAAAAAAATATCCAACACAAATTGGTTTTTTGTTTTCGAAAGATGCAATTGTTTCAACAGCGCCAATGCCAACATGGGGAAGTTTTATTAACCAGCGGATCCGTTGGGCCAGTAAAGCAGATCGCTATAAAGACAAAAACATTTTGGGTGTTTTGCTTCTGGTGTATTTTTTTAATTTGTTATTACTGGTAATACTTTGCTTGTCTCTTATTAAACCCGTATTAATAATTTACTGGTTAATTGTTATTGCTGTAAAAGCATTGGTAGAATTACCTTTTATAATTCCTGTAGAAGCTTTTTTTGGAGAAACATTTGTAGTATCCTTTATTTTGCTGCAACCCTTTCATATTGCGTATACTGTAATTGCAGGATGGCTTGGTAAATTTGGCACTTACCAATGGAAAAACAGAAAGGTTAAATAATTACAATAATTCCTTACGGCTTCTTTTGTTATCCGGGAAAAAAGCATAAATAGAAAAGAAAATAAAAGCCAATAATAAAAAAGGTAAATAAAAAATGCTTTTCATATAATAGAATTTAGAGTTTAGACCAATTGAACAATTAATAGTTTAATCTTTCTATTATAGGATACCAAAAACAGTACTACTGTTGTCTAAAAGCTTACGAATTCGGTAAATAGGCTTGGAATTTCGGTGGAACAGATTTTTTTGTAATCTGACCAATTACAAAAAAATAAGAGAAAATCAAGCGATAGATTGTTGCTCGTTACGCAATTTAGTTTCAAGCCAAATTGAAATGCCGATACACATCCAAAATAAACTGCCTATCTTATCGGTTTCAATTAAATCGCTCAAAAAATTAAGGGTAACAATCATCATTAAAATAATTGAGGTTGTTAAAGCTACGTTTCTGTAGAAAAAGCTTTGCAATTGGTGATATAATTTTTGCAGCTTCCAAAAAACGCATACTAATAACGCTAAAAAAATCATCAACCCAATAAGTCCCTGTTCTAGTGCAATCAATAAAAAATAATTATGAACAGTTGAGTGATCTTTATTATCACTTACCCATGTTTTAAAAATATTCTGAGCATAATTTTTATAGTTATTGTAAAAATTATTAGGGCCAAAACCAACAATAGGTTTTGTTACTATCATATTAATTCCGGCAACCCAACGATAAAATCTTTCGGCATTAGAAACATCTTTCATTTCCATTGTGGCTTGTAAATGTGCCGCAAATTCTGTATGAAATATGGTATGATCATGATCCGGTGCAAAACGCAAATAATGATTATGATACATCAGCCAACTAAAAAAAATAACAACAGAAATTATTGCTGTGCCCCAAAAATGAATCATCCATTTTTTTTTAATTATCAAAACTGTAACAATGCCCATTATTAATGCAAGCCATGCACCGCGAGAAAAAGATAACATCAAAGCAATTAGCCCGATTATTAAGCCTGTATTTATCAATTTTGAATAATGATTTGTTACAGGCGTTAATTTTCTTACACACCATAATACCGCCAGTAAACAAACCAACATAGCAGAATATACAACATGGTTTCTGAAAAAAGGGCTTAATGTTTGTTTGATTCCTTCAAAAGAGAATGCATATAACGAATGCCGAATAATTGTTTGTGTCACTACAAAAAACATGGGAGCCAGTAAGCACAAAGCCAATTTTAAAATATCTGTTTTAGATGAAATAATTATTTGAAGTAGTAATACAAATGGAATTACATACCAAATTTTTGCTAAAAAATATTTTGTTGAAAGCCATGTATCCACAGAAAAAAAACAGGTTATAACAATCCAAAAAAGATGAAGGAGTATCAATAAAAAAGTAAAACTTTTTAATAATGAAATTGGAAATATTTGTGGTTTATACATCCATTTTACAAAAAAGAAACCGGTAAGCAACATTAACAAAGGTTCATCGGGAAAATCTAATCCCAAACTATCCGTAACGTTTAGTTCAGTTGATAATGGCAATAAAAAAATCATCAACCAAAATATATTCTCGGTTGCCGTTATTGTATAATTAAAAATATATTGCAAGCATATCCATAAAAACGGAAGAATTAAAAACCAGTAATTGTTGAATAGAATGTAAAAGTATATGCCTATCATAAACAGCAATACAGCAATAATTTCAAAACGCTGATATAATTTGCGAGTAGGCATGAAAGATTATTTTCTTTCAATCATTAAAATTATGGATGCACTAAAAACCAATGAAGCAAAAAATACTGCCAACAAAGATTCAATTATATTGGGTTTATCAGGCGAAACAGAAGGCGATGCTTTTTCAATAACATATAAAGCAGGAGGCATGCCCTCTACCGTCAATTGCAATTCTTTTTCTATTTTTTGATACTGAATCAATTGTTCCAATATTTGCTTCTTGTTATTTTCTGTCGTTTCTTTTTGTGCAGCAGAAGAAACAGGAGGTACGCTATCTGATAATTGTTGATACTGATGACTTAATAAGCTGATAGTGCTTTGCAGCCCTTCAATATTTTTTTGATAATTCTCTTTCCAGATTTTTTGTAGTATTTCATTGGCAATCGTTATTGCTTTATTTACAATTGCAGCAGACAGTTCAGCATTTTTTGTGAGCATTTTAATTTTCAATTGCCTGTCTTCCTGCTTTTGAATCACTAAATCTTTCTTTAGTTTTTTAATGGTTGCTTTTCTTGTTTCTGCAAAAGAATTGCCTTTTATTTTATAATATTCCACCAGCTTGCAATCATCCACCACCCGGTACAATAATGTATCAAGCGATATAATGCCCGCAATCGTTTCAACATCATCACTATTACCCAAAATACTATACAAGCTCTGTATGTTAGTGCCAAACAATCTCGATTTATCTGCTAAGACGGGATTACCCGGAACAAGAATTGCCTGAGATTGATATTGTTTAGGTATCCAAAAAAGTATTGCACATGCAATTACCAAAGATGCAATTACAAATGCAACAATACTTTTCCATTTGTTCTGCAAAACAGAAATAATATCTATTAAGTTAAAGGTAGTAGACTGCATAATCCGTGAAAGTACAAATTATTGATGCATTAAGAAGCATCTGCCACGATAACGTTTCTGCTGAAACTCTCGTCTAAAGAAATAAAGGTTTCCGTACGCTCTATGCCTTTTATATTTTGCAGCTTATCGTGCAATACAAAACGCAATTGCTGAATATCTCTGCAAACAATTTCGGCGAACATGCTGTAATTACCTGTTGTATAATTTAAACGTACAATCTCCGGTATTTTTTTCAGCTCTGCCGCAACTGAATCGTATAGAGAACTTTTTTCTAGATAAATTCCTATAAAAGAAATTACATCGTAGCCCAAAGCTTTAAGGTCAACAGCCAATCTTCTTCCTTTTACCACATTCATTTCCTCTAACTTTTTAATACGAACATGAATGGTTCCGCCGGATACAAAAAGCTTTTTACCCAAATCGGCATAAGATATCTCTGCATTTTCTATCATTTCCTGAATGATTTGAAAATCGAGATTGTCAAGATTTAATTTTGGAGGCATTTCGGTGTCTTAAATTTGATGAAAATTAATATTACATACTAAAATATAAAACATTTCTATTTTTTCAAAAAAATTATTGAAATATTTCCAATAAATCGCTTTTTATATTTAAATTTGTTCTACAAAAGAAAAAAGCTCTTTTATACTGTGGGGTGATGAAATCTTTGGCAGACATGCCCTCTCGTCTCGGGGGTGAGGATAACAGAATAAACGAAACATAGAGCCTTTCGCAAGAAAGACCGGGGTTGACCACCGGACTTTGTGTTTTAGCTAACTGCCTCGTGTAGGTTCGACTCCTACCCCTACAGCTTTTCTTATTTCGGTGTTTTAAAGCCTTTAAAGTTTCTACTTCGAGGGCTTTTTCTTTTACAGTATTTTCGCCCGCAATATGGGACAAAAAAAATTAATCCGCTTCACAGAAATCAAATCTTTTTCCAACGTACTGGAATATCCAACAGATATGAAAGGTAAATGGAATGAATTCTTCAAAAACAATCATCCGATTACTTTAGAACTGGCTTGCGGAAAAGGAGAATATGCAGTTGGTTTGGGAAGACTATATACCGATAGAAATTTTTTAGGCGTTGATATTAAAGGCAACCGTATTTGGCGTGGTGCTAAAACGGCGATTGATGAAGGATTAACCAATGTTGCATTTTTACGTTCGCATATTGATAAGATAACCGAATATTTTAATGCCAACGAAGTGGCAGAAATATGGATTACATTTCCCGATCCACAATTACGTTTATCCCGAGCAAAAAAAAGATTGACACATCCCAGATATTTGCGCCTCTATCAACAAATATTAAGAAAAGATGGATTGGTAAATTTAAAAACCGATAGCCCGGATTTATATCAGTTCACTAAAATTGTTATTGAATTATTCGGAATAGAATTATTGAAAGATTTGGATAATGTTTATGCAACATCAGACACGCATCCCGATTTAAAAATTCAAACACATTATGAAAAATTAGATATTGCACAAAGCAATAAAATTCATTACCTGCAATTCAAACTAAATAAAGAATTGGTTGTTGAGAAGGATGAAATATTGAAACAAATTATTAATGAGCAACTCACTAATTGAGCAGGAAGATTTTTATTACGATGAAGATGGCTTTATTGTATTAACAGAAAGATATCATCTTAACAATGGTTATTGCTGCGGACACGGTTGCAGGCATTGCCCGTATGAATACGAAAATGTTCCGGAACCAAAAAAATCTGAATTGAAGCCCCTGACACCAAAAGGAAATTAAAATAAAATTGATAATTTTAAGCAAAACAACTTTTGGCTAAAATTAAAAATACTCCTAAGCATTCCGCTTCACTTCCCGAAATCAAAAAAGGAAATTCTTTTTTTGATGATGTGTACGATGTGGTTCGTCAAATACCAAAAGGGCGTGTAACTTCTTACGGTGCCATTGCTGCATTTTTAGGAACCAAGAAAAGTGCCAGAATGGTGGGTTGGGCAATGAATGCATCCTTTCATGTTAAACCAAAAGTACCCGCACAACGTGTAGTAAACAGAAACGGAATGCTAAGCGGTAAAGCTCATTTTGCAACACCAACTTTAATGCAGGAACTATTAGAAAAAGAAGGCATTAAAATAAAAAAAGAAACAGTGGTTGATTTTGAAAAAAGATTCTGGGACCCTGCCAAAGAATTATCGCTGTAAGAAAATTATTATTACAGAAACAACGTGAATTAGGTACAAGAAGTTAATAGTTATCATTGAACCATACAAATCATATACAAGGGCATTTAAGCACAATAAGATGCTCGGCTTGTATATCACCTTGAATAATTAATTAATTGTAGGCGTTATTATCTTATTGCAAACCCACATTAAATATTTAAATAAAAATTTCATTATCACCAATACAGGCCTAGTTACCGGCGTATTTACTAATTAATCTCACCATTAAATTATTTAGAAATTCTACTTTGTATGTACCAACGGAAGGAGTTGTATGAGCATTGCCAATACCGCTATCATCTGTTAAAAAAGTATACGTTCCGTTTGTTGCGATGGCAATAAAACGTAACAAAAATTCTGTTGATTTATCTGTGCCGCTTGCTGCTAATGGAATAATAGTGATGCCTTGTTGAGCTGCCTCTTTAATTTTAGTTCTAACTGCAGTCATTTTTTCATCATGAGGCGGCGCATCTAAAATTAAAAACATAATTCTTGCATGTGCATCGCTGCTCCACGATTGTTGTAATGCTACTGTTAATGCCTGATCTACAGCTTCAGGTGTATCGCCTCCACCCCCGGCACTTTGTGCTTTAACAAAATTGGTTATTTCATTTTTATCCGGAGTAAAATTTTTAGGCCGTGTAACATAATCATCCCCATTATCTCTGTAAAAAACCAACCCGTATTTTACAGATTTATTCGTTAATGCACTATCGGCCCTGCTTAATACATTGTACAATTCATTTTTTAAATATTCCAACTCATCACCCATACTTCCTGTTGCATCCACTACAAACATTAAATCTACATTTTGTGAAATACTTGTATTTTGAGCAAGAGTATAATTAATAGTATTTGTTGTATTTAATAAAGTTCCTGTTGCATATTCTTTGCCTTTATAATTAATGGAGTAAGTATATTTTGTTGCAGCAGTATTGCTGAAAATAGCGGGAACTGCATGAGCAATTCCAAACCTGTTGGTATGCAACACAACTACATCTTCATTGCCATCATTTATTTTTATTACAGCATCTTCAACCGGTTTTGCAGTAATATCGCTAACGGTAAAAATCCATTTATTACCACAATAAAATCCCCATTTAGATTGATAGGTTTTAAATGTGTCTGATGATAATAAGTTTTGCAGGAAACTCCAGTTTTCTAAATCATTCCACTCTGCTGCCGTTAATACACCGGACCTGTTTGTATTTGAGTTTGTTGAATCGGTTGACGATGAGGATGAAGAAGACGATGAACTTGCCATAGAAGCGTACACTGATCCACCGCTACTGCTTGTTGATTTTGAACAGGCAATGAAAGCAAGCATAAAAATCAGAATGATTAAAAAATACATGTTACGCATAATACAGTTTTATTATGATGACTTGCTTTAAGAGATTTCTATTGCAGCATAAAGTTAATATTTCCTTAAGGTCACAATTTGTGACCTTAAACAAGATATGCTATCGCAGGTTATGATGCCGTGAAAATTTACTGGACGAAAAGCTGCCACAAAAATGGGATGAAAGAAACAGGATTAGCTTTAAGAAATATCATTCCGGCTCGATGATTCGTATCGACATGAATCACAACATCCATATTGCAATTAATCTTTACTGATAATACGGACTAATCAAAATATAAACAATAGGTCCTGTTACAGCAACATAAAACCATAAAGGCCATGTATATTTTGCCAGTTTTTTATGTGCAGCAAATTCTGCAGTCATTGCTCTGTATGTAGTGTATAAGATAAAAGGAAGAATGATAGCTGCTAAAAAAATATGGGTAAATAAAATAATGAGGTAAATAATTTTTATTGCTCCTGTTCCGCCAAATTTTGTTTCGCCGGCTAACAAATGATGTGCTATATAACTCACTAAAAAAAGAATGGATAAAATGAGTGAAGTAAACATGAACTTTTTATGCAACTCATAATTTTTATTTTTTACTGCAATTAATGCGGCAACCAATAATACCGCAATTATGGAATTGATAATGGCATTGATTGTTGCAAACACATGTACATTAAAACCAAGATCAACAGTTAATTTAAACTTACTCAACAATACTACTGCCGCAAATACAACAAATGAAAAAACACCGATAAGTAATCTTGCTTGTTTATCGTTTTTTTGAATAACAGCTTGTAACATATAGTATAGTTTTGTTTCACACAAAGTGCACAAAGAAAAATTTTTCAAACTTTTTAGAATAGCCTTTGCGTCTTTTGCACCCTTCGTTTCTTTGTGTGAAATATTATTTATCCTTGTTGAAATAAAAAATAATTACAAACACCGCAACAATCAAAACTACAATTGCCCATAACCATTTTAAATCAATGATCTCTAAAAATAATTCACTCTTTTTTGTTTTATCTTTTTCCAACATCAACAAACCGATATCTCTTGCTAATTGCGGCAATGCAGTAGAATCGGTATTTAATCCATCATAATATCCTCTCACTACCATATTTCTATCAATCAATACCATCCTACTGGTATGAATAAAATCCGGGTTAATAGGTTCTACACTAAATTGATCAACTTTTAATTGTTCAAATGCAAAACGATAAATGGAATCTTTACTTCCGGTTAACAACCAATAATTATCGGGATTTACATTAAAACGATCAGCATAATTTTTTAATACAGGAAATGAATCTCTTTCAGGATCGATGCTCACCGAGATAAACTGCACAATAGAAGTATCAATCTTATTACGCACTTCGCCGCCTTTAATAAAAGACTGCTGCAGCTTTACCATATTATTCGTTAACCTCGGGCAAATGCTTCTGCAACTGGTAAAGAAAAAATTCATCACAATAATTTTTCCTTTCTTATCGTACAAACTAACACTATCTCCTAACTGATTTACTAGATGAATATTTGAAGTTATATGCCAAATGCTATCTTCAACCTGTTTGCCATTTTTAACAATGGAGGTCACACTGTCTAATAAATATTTTCTTGGCATAACAACAGCATTATCGCTTGATGCTTTTAATAACACATAACTGATTAATGGAATCAGTATTGCTATCATTAATGCCAAAATTGCTTTCTTACTCATTTCTATGTTAAATATAAAACATCCCGGCAAGCAGGATGTTTTTATCTGAAATCCATATTTTTCTTTATTTAAAAAAGGCTAAGAGCCTGTTTAAAAATATTTTTTATACCAGCTATCGTTTTTCATGGTGTCTTCGTTGCGTCGCAAGCACTTCATCTACTGTACAGCAGGCATCTTCTGTTTCAATACAAACTTTATAAAACTAAATTTAAACAGCTTCTAAACTTTAAAAATAAGAAACAAAACACCCTCACATTTCACTTTTTCCTTTTCACGTTTCACCTTTATTATTCTGCCTTCTTCTCTTCTTTTACCGTTTCTTTTTTTTCTACTACGGTATGGCTTCGTTCTTTTTTATACGGATCGTATGTATTTCTCAAATTTTTATAAGAATTGCCTTCATATAAAAAAGCTGTAATAAACCAAATAAATAATGCCAAAGGCACAACAATTGTCATAATTAAATTATGAATCTCGTGTTTCAAGTGCATAAAATAACCAACAATATAAAATGCTTTTGCAAGCATTAAAATTACAATTACGCCTTTGATAGTTAACCGTGTTCCGTGCGACTCAATTCCCATCATCCAAAAACCTAATGCAAGTTCTATTATGGTTAATACAGAAAGAATAATAGTAACTTTTATGATTTCTTTTTTAACGTTGCCGCTGTGTGCTGCATGTGAATGTTCCATATATGATAATTAATGAATGATAGAATGGATAGGATAAAGAATATTTTTAAATAAGATAAAAGCAGGTAAATACAAATACCCAAACAAGGTCTACAAAGTGCCAGTACAATCCGGCTTTTTCAATCATTAAATAATGCCCGCGTTTTTCAAAAACATTATTCAATGTCATGATTAACATTACAATGTTGATAACTACTCCGCTAAATACATGAAAACCGTGAAAGCCTGTAATGGTAAAGAAGAAATTTGTAAACCCTGTTGTAGACTGCGTTCCATCGGCATTCATAAAAGGATTCATCCCCCACCAGGCACCTTCGTGATGTAGGTGAGTCCATTCCCAAGCCTGGCAACTTAAGAAAGCCAATCCACCAATGATGGTTAAAATCAAATTCAACACAACAAGATTTTTTTTCATTTCTTTTCCTGCCTGTACAGCCAATACCATTGTTACAGAACTAAGAATTAAAATAAATGTCATAATACTTACAAAAACCAATGGTGCATGAGAGCCTTCAGGCATCAACGGATAAGAAGAGAATACTTTATTTGGATCGGGCCAACTGGTAGCTGAAAAACGTGTGGTACCATACGCAATTAAAAATGCACCGAATGTAAAAGCATCGCTCATTAAAAAATACCACATCATCAATTTTCCATACTCTACATTAAACGGGCTTTTACCTCCACTCCACCATCTGGTGTTTACTGTTGTTGTAGTTGACATTGTTATGTTCAGTTGTTAAGGTTCTAAAAATGTTTGTCAATCCTTATTTAATCAAATAGAAAAATATCAATAAATAAATCCAAAGCAAATCAACAAAATGCCAGTACGTTCCGGCAATTTCCAAAGTAACCGTGCTATACGTTTTTACTTTGGTATTAAATGCCCTGAATAAAATAATTACTAAAGCAACCACGCCGCCCAATACATGCACCAGATGCAATAAAATAATCACAAACAAAAAAGATGCAGATGCGTTACTTCCTCTGCCAATTAATTGCACTCCGTGATTATTTAAAAAACCAAATCCCAGCCATTGCAATACTGCAAATAAAACACCCAATATTGCAGTAATGGTAATCAATGCTTTGTACCTGTTCATTGCTCTTTCTTTAAAAGCATTGGTAGCTAAATAAAAGGTTACACTACTTAAAAGAATTACAAATGTTGAGTACCAGAAATACACCGGAATTTCAAACTCTAACCAATTGCCTAAATTGCGTTTAACAATGTAAGCACTGGTTAATCCGGCAAACATCATACAAATACTTCCCAATGCCATCCACATCGTAAACTTATGCGGATGAGTTTTTCCGGAATTATTTGTACTTGTTATTGTCATCATAAATTATTTTTTTCCAACTTTTTGTTCATTATCAAGCTTCGTTGTGTCACTCACTTGTACTGCAAATCACAACTCATCAATAAAAAAAACATCAGTGTAATTTATCTGCCAATAAAGCCAATAACACAATAGGCAAATAAATGTAACTGCTAAACATCACTCTCCTTGCGGCTTTCACGTCCATGTCTTTATACAATCTGGTGCATTGAAAAACCATAAATAAATTACATGCAATTAAAATCCACATACTCACTTTTCCGGTTAAACCAAAATACATCGGTAATAATCCAATCGGAATCATTAACACACTGTACATGATTGCCTGCAAAGCAGTAAACTTTGTTGGACCATTTTCGCTGGGTAATAATTTAAATCCAACTTTTGTATAATCGTTATGAGCCACCCATGCAATTGCCCAAAAATGCGGGAACTGCCAAATGAATTGAATAGCAAATAAGACCCAACCACCTATTGCAAAATCATCTTGTCCTGCAACCCAACCAATTAAGCAAGGCAATGCTCCCGGTATACCGCCAATCAATACAGCAATTGAATTTATTTTTTTCAACGGCGTATAGATATATGCATACAAAAACAAACTGAATGCAGAAATTAATGCAGATGATAAATTAAAAAAATAATACATCATCCAAACACCAACAACACCTGCAACCAAAGCAAAAGCATAAGCTTCCTGCACACTCATTCTTCCATCTGCAACAGGCCTTTTTTTGGTACGTTTCATTTGTGCATCCGTATCTTTCTCCACCGCCTGATTAATTGCATTTGCACTTCCGCTCACCAACATTCCGGCAATAAATAAAAGAACTATCATTGTCCAATCGTACGAAACAACTTTTGGTGCAAGCAGATAACAGATTACACAAGAAAATACCACTGTGAAACTTAAAGTGAATTTCATCAACTGAAAATAGTCTTTCACTTTAGCAATCACACCAAAAGAAATTGAAGGAACGGTATCTATTGTTTTAGCCATTAATAATGCCCCAACCCTAAAGGGAGTAAAGAGCTTTTATTTTATATTTTGAAAAAAATCATTCTCACCATTCATATTTCACTTTTTTACATCTCACAATATTAATGTTGACTCTCATCTTCACCCACCGGGATGTTTTGCGGAATGAAACCTCTTTCGTCTTTACCATAATCATACGCCCAACGATGTACTTCCGGAATTTCACCTGGCCAATTTCCGTGTCCCGGGCGAATTGGTGTTGTCCATTCCAATGTATTAGATTGCCAAGGGTTCAATGTTGTTACCTTTCTTCCTTTAAAAATGGATGAAAAGAAGTTGAACAAGAATAATATTTGTGTTGCAAAAACAATCATTGCAACAGTGCTGATGAATTTATTTAATTCCGCAAATTGTTTGAAGCTTTCCCAAATGCTGTAATCGTAATAACGGCGTGGCATACCGGCTAATCCTTCGTAATGCATTGGCCAAAAAATACAATACGCACCAATAATGGTAATCCAGAAATGTAAATATGCCATTGTATTGTTCATATAACGGCCATACATTTTAGGGAACCAATGATAAATACCTGCAAACATGCCAAACATAGATGCAACACCCATTACAATATGAAAATGTGCAATTACAAAATAGGTATCGTGTAAATGAATATCCAATGCAGAGTTGCCTAAATAAATACCGGTTAATCCACCGGAAATAAATAAGCTAACAAAACCAATTGCAAATAACATTCCCGGAGTAAAACGAATATTTCCTTTCCATAAAGTTGTTAACCAGTTAAATACTTTGATAGCTGATGGCACTGCAATTAATAAGGTAAGTAATACGAATACCGAGCCTAAGAAAGGATTCAATCCTGTTACAAACATGTGGTGTGCCCATACTAAAAATGCCAATACTGCAATGGCAAACATTGAACCTACCATTGCCATATAACCGAAGATTGGCTTACGTGCATTGGTTGATAATATTTCACTCACCATTCCCATGGCCGGCAATAAAATGATATACACTTCCGGATGGCCTAAGAACCAGAATAAGTGTTGAAATAGAATAGCACTGCCGCCTTCGTTTGGTAAAGCACCAACACCATTCACAAAAATATCAGACAGATAAAAACTTGTTCCAAAATTTCTATCGAATATCAATAAAATAAATCCTGATAATAATACCGGGAAAGATAAAACACCTAATACCGCTGTAAAGAACAAGGCCCAGATAGTTAAAGGCAAACGAGTCATACTCATTCCTTTGGTACGCATGTTTAAAACTGTTGCGATATAATTTAAACCGCCTAATAAAGATGATACAACAAATAAAGCCATTGCCACAATCCATAAATCCATACCGGTTTTAGAACCCGGGGATGCACTCCCCAAAGCACTTAATGGAGGATAAGCCGTCCAACCGCCACTAAACGGGCCGGTTTCAACAAACATTGATGATAACATCACAATACTTGCAGCAAAGAAAAACCAATACGATAGCATATTCATAAACGGAGATGCCATATCTCTTGCACCAATTTGCAAAGGAATTAAGAAGTTGGCAAATGTTCCGCTTAATCCTGCAGTTAATACAAAGAATACCAGAACCGTACCGTGCGTTGTTACTAAAGCATAATAAGCTTCCGGTGTAATTCTACCATCTTTCACCCACCATTTTCCTAAAATATCTTCTAACCATGTAAAATGTGCATCAGGATAACCCAACTGCAAACGAAATAACACACTCATTAAACCACCCAATACAGCCCAAACCATCCCTGTTATAAGGAATTGTTTAGCAATCATTTTATGATCCTGACTGAAAACATATTTGGTGATAAATGTTTCATGATGATGATGGTGCTCGGAATGGTCACCATGCACTGCATGTACATCTGTGTGTGAATGAAGAACAGTTTCGTTACTCATATTGTAAGGTTGTGACTATTGATTATTATAACAATTCAACTGATTGATGGTTGAATTTATTTTTTTGCGATTGATTTGCCAGCCAATGTTGTTATTGCTACAGCAGGCTTAACAGCAGTACTATCTGCTATTTTTTTTGCTGCCGGATCTTTTTCGGGAAACGTTGCAAAGTAATATGGTGTTTGCTTTGCAAGCCATGCATCATATTCTTCTTGTGTAACTACTTCAATAACACCTTTCATAGAATAATGCCCGTTACCACACATTTGATCGCAACTGATTTCGTATTGAAAATTTTCGTTCTTGGTAATCTGCTTCATTTCCGCAGTTGTATATTTTGGTGTAAACCATAATGTTGTTGGAATACCGGGAACGGCATCCATCTTTAAACGAAACTGTGATAAGCCAACATCATGAATTACATCTCTTGATCCAATAATTAATTTAACAGGTTTATCTTTTACAACATACATGGTTTGTTCTACAACAATATCATCATGTGTAGCAGGATCATCCTTTAAATTCAAATCTACACTATCTCTCCAAACCAATCCTAAAGAGTTGGTTGCAGGGTCAATAACTTTATAATATTTTTTACCAAGCTGACCATCTTTTCCCGGGTAACGGAATATCCAACCAAATTGCTTTCCGGTAATTTCTACTACCATTGCATTGGCAGGAGGTTCGCCTGTAAAATAAAACCAGTTGCGTAAACCGAATATTACCAATACAGTTAATACGATGGCAGGAACCACTGTCCATATTAATTCCAGTTTCGTGCTGTGTGCAAAAAACAAAACCTTTCT
>Ga0182038_10000648_pt1 | contig 17744 bp, 12 predicted proteins | sample sta12Can44000108_FD_125976 | JGI IMG/M metagenome (GOLD analysis project Ga0182038, IMG submission 125976) | Lab enrichment of tropical soil microbial communities from Luquillo Experimental Forest, Puerto Rico - statanox.12C.anox.44.000.108 | ecosystem: Environmental > Terrestrial > Soil >...
AACTCCAACATACAATTACCGGCAATAGATGCAATTGCCGTTACAATTGGGCCGGGAAGTTATACCGGGTTACGAGTTGGTTTAGCGTCTGCCAAAGGGCTTTGTTTTGCATTAAACAAACCGCTTATTGTTGTAAACACTTTAGAAGTAATAGCTTGTGCATCAATAAAAGCGATGAAACAAAACAATCATTCAATAGACGATTTTTTATTTTGTCCGTTGATTGATGCAAGGAGGATGGAAGTATTTACAGCCATCTATACAAAAAAACTGAAACCCGTAATTGAACCTGCTGCTATGATTATAACCGAAAACAGCTTCAGTGAATTTAAAAACAATAAAATAGTTTTTTCAGGAAGCGGTCATAATAAAGTAAAAAATATTATTAATAATAAGAATTTTATTTTTCTTTCATCTCAACATAATGCATCACATTTATCTGTAATTGCTCAACAACAATTTGATAATAAGCAATTTGCAAATTTGGCTTATTGTGAGCCATTGTACTTAAAAGAATTTTTTAATACACAAAGCAAAAAACAATAACAAATTTTTCATCATTTATACAAAATATTCAATATTATTTTTTTAACTTCGTTTCGTTGTTTTATTTTTTAACCCCCAATCAGTATAAGTATGAATCATCCATTAACATCACTTACCTTAAACAATGGTAAATCTGTAGTTAAGATCAACTACTTACAAACAAAAAAAGCAGCTCTTATTTTAAGAGCAATGAACCACAAGCTTCGTCATCAAATGTTAAAACTGTTAGATGACAACAAAAAAATGACTGTTACAGAATTGTATGTAAAAATGCGTTTAGAGCAATCAGTTGCTTCTCAGCATTTAGCAATTTTGCGTCGTGCCGGCTTGGTAGCAACTACCAGAAACGGTAAGTTCATTTTTTATACTCCTAACTATTCAAGAATAGCAGAAGTGATGAAGTTTGCAGCAGATTTAGTTGAGTAAAATCAACCATCCGTTACCTAAATGCCTGCACTTTTATAATTGCAGGCATTTTTTTTCCCAATCTCGAATTCACCGAATTTCATTAAAAAGCCTTTGCGATTATCTTTGTAACAAACACATTGTATGTTTATTGAACAATTATATACAGGCTGCATCAGCGAAGCAGCATATTATATTGAAAGCGATGGAATAGCTGCCGTTATTGACCCTTTAAGAGATATTGAAGTTTATCTTCAACTGGCAACAGAAAGAAAAGCCACCATTAAATATATTTTTGAAACACATTTTCATGCAGATTTTGTAAGCGGCCATTTAGATCTTGCACAAGCCACCGGAGCAACTATTGTTTATGGCCCCGATACAATTTGTAATTTTCCCGTTCATGTAGCAACGGATAATGAAACTTTTTCTATCGGCAATATCACTGTCAAAGTATTGCATACGCCCGGTCATACATTAGAAAGCAGTTGTTTTTTATTATTGGATGAAAACCAAAAAGAACATGCACTGTTCTCGGGCGATACATTGTTTGTTGGCGATGTTGGTCGCCCCGACCTCGCACAAAAAGGTGAAGAATTAACAATGAGCCATCTTGCAGGAATGCTGTACGATAGTTTACAAAATAAAATTATACCTCTGGCAGATGATGTTATTTTATATCCTGCCCATGGAGCCGGAAGCAGTTGCGGAAAAAACATCGGAACAGAAACATACAGCACTATCGGAGAACAAAAGAAAACCAATTATGCTTTACAGCAGCAATCAAAAGAAAACTTTATAAAAGCCGTTACAGATGGGCTGCAAATACCGCCTCAATACTTTCCTATCAATGCAAAAATTAATAAAGAAGGATACGAAAACATGAATACTATTTTAGAAAAAACTTTACAGCCGTTATCCGTACAAGCTGTTAAATCAATTATTAAAAATGAAGATGTAATTATTTTAGACACAAGAAATGCAACTGTTTTTGTAGAGGGTTTTATACCCGGATCTATATTTATAGGATTAGAAGGGCGTTTTGCCGAATGGGCAGGCAGCTTACTTCCGTTTGATAAAGACATTATTTTAATAACCGAAACCGGAAAAGAAAAAGAAACAATTACCCGATTGGCAAGAGTTGGATTCGAAAAAATTAAAGGCTATTTAAAAGGTGGTTTTGATGAATGGAAAAAAGCGGGTGAAAAATTTGATATGATTATTAATGTAGAAGCTGATGAACTTGCAATGGATTTACCTTTTGACGAAAACATTGTAATTGCTGATGTAAGAAAGGAAACAGAATTTGCCGACGGGCATATTAAAGATGCAATAAACATTCCGTTGATTGATTTAACAGATCTCGGAAGTATGGCCAATTTTGAAGAACATCATAATATTTATGTGCATTGCGCCGGCGGATACAGAAGTGTAATTGCATCGTCGCTGTTAAAAAGGCAAGGCATTCATAATATTAGAAATGTCGAAGGCGGGTGGAAAAAAATTATTGAGTTAAAAGATAAAATTGAAATCGAAAAAACAGCAGAAACATTAAACTAATACCAATTATATATTTATTATATACCAAACTATATTGCTACTATCATAGTTCCTTGCGTCGCACACTTATACGACAACAAACATTTCAGCAAAACAGGCGGTTAAACAATATTTAATTTTAACAAGGCATCATAAAAAAGCGTAAGTAATTTCCGCTTTTTTATGATGCTTTGTATTTTGATGAATCAAATTCATATTTCCATCTTTTGTGGCTCCATAAATAACCGGATGGCTGCTGCCTTACCGAATCTTCAACTTTCTTTACCAATAATTTAGTTAATGCACCTTCCTCAAAACTATTAGGATCTGTTGTTACAAACTCAACATCTGTTCTGTAATAACCACGTTTTACGCTGTAAAAATGTGCATAGAAAATAGCAGTATTATTTGTTTTGGCACCTTTTTCCGGCCCCCGCACAAACGGGGCCATCTTCCCGAAAAACGGCACCCAATAAGCATTTTTAGGGTTACCCGGATTTTGATCCGCTACCAAAATCAAACTATATTTATCTTTTGTATATTGATGAAATTTTGTTTTGAAATCTGTTGCTGCAACAAGTATGGTTCCAAACTTAGATCTCATCTTAAACATAATCTTATCAAATACTTTATTTGCCAAAGGCATGTACACTACAATAATGGGAAACTTACTTTCTAACGAAACACCGAGATTGGCAAACTCCCAACTAAAAAAGTGCCCCGTAACAACCTGAACCTTATCTACTTTATCATAATAAGCATTTAATACTTCTGTGTTAATTGAATGCCTTTTCTGAAACTCTTCTTTCGAAATAGAAATAAGTTTAATCATTTCAATTAAACTGTCTACAAACTGATGATAAAAACCCTTGGCAATTTTAATTCTTTCTTGTTCACTTTTTTCCGGGAAAGCTATTGCAAGATTACTCATTACCACTTTTTTTCTGTAGCCGATAATATAGTACACAATTACATAAAAAAAATCGCTGATGAGATATACGATTTTCCATGGAATTAAAGAAAGCAAATACAATAAAAAATAAACAACTGAATACATGCAAAAAATTTATACACCGCAAAATTAGCTTTATAAATTTAACTGAACAGATATTCACTTATAAAAATGATAAACGTTTTACATTTCTTTACGATTAAACGCCAATGTGGCAATGTTTATCGTGGCTGTAATTGTATTTCCATCTTCTATGGCTCCATAAATAATTAGCAGGAGTTTTTTGTATGGCTTTTTCAACGGCTTCAACATACAATCTGGTTAATTGTCCATCTGCATATTTTTGCGGTTCTGTAGCGAGCACTTCAAAATCAATACGATAATATCCTCTTTTTACTTTATAAAAATGTCCAAAGATAACGGGCGTATTATTTTTTTTAGCACCTTTTTCCGGCCCTTTTACAAATGGAGTTAATTTTCCAAAAAAGTTAATCCAATAACTATTATCAGGGCTTCCCGGATTTTGGTCAGCTGCTAAACCCAATGCATATCTGCCATTAACATATTTATGAAACTTTGTTTTGAATTCCGTTGCAGGTATTAAAATAGTATTATACCTACTTCGTAAATCGTATACAATTTTTGTAAAAGCTTTATTGGCAACCGGCATATAAACGCCTACAAACGGATATTTTCCATATTTGGCAATACCCAAATTAATAATCTCCCAATTGAAAAAATGCCCTGATATTAATTGCAGATTTACACCTGTATCGTAAAACTGATTTACTACTTCTATATTGGAAGAAAATCTTTTTGCAACTTGTTTATCACTAATAGAAATAAGTTTAATCATTTCTAAAATGGTATCAACCAGGTTATGATAGAAATCTTTTGCAATGCGTAATCTTTCCTTTTCTGTTTTTTCAGGAAAAGCAATAAGCAAATTTTGCCTCACTACTTCTTTTCTGTATCCTAAAACATAAAACAACACAACATAAATAACATCGCCGATAAAATACATAATTCGCCAAGGTATCAGCGAAAGCAGGTAAAAAAGAGGGTAAACAATATAATACATTTCAATTGGCAGTTAGCGTATAAACATTAAAGATAAGGTTTACACCATGCCAATTATAAAATTATATTTTGCAAAAGTTCATTCTTGCTTAAATGGTCTGTGTTGTAATGCAACCCTCTGCTTTCTTTTCTAAATTCAGCACCTTTTACAATTAAATATCCAACAGTAATTAAGTTTCTTAACTCGCACAATTGCGGAGATACTTTTGTAGACCGATATAACTCTTCCGTTTCGGTAAATAATAAATCCAAACGCTTCATTGCTCTCGATAAACGTACATCAGTTCTAACAATACCTACATAATCGCTCATTACTTGCTGCAGTTCTTTCAGGCTTTGCGTAATAAGGATCATTTCTTTAGGGTCGGTTGTTCCTTTTGTGTTCCAATCAGGAATTAAATTGTATTTCTCGTTAATAATTTCAGGAGCTATTTTTTCAAACACGTTCACAGAATCTGAATATGCTCTGTGTGCAAATACCATTGCTTCCAATAAACTATTGCTGGCTAAACGGTTGGCACCATGTAAACCGGTGCTGGCACATTCGCCACAGGCATATAAATGCTTAATAGAAGTTCTTGCTAATTCATCGGTTTTAATACCACCACAACTATAATGTGCAGCTGGTGCAACAGGTATCATGTGTTTGGTAACATCAATACCGATACTTAAACACTTTTCATAAATGTTTGGAAAGTGATGTATAAAAGCTTCTTTAGAAATATGCCTGCAATCGAGGTACACATGTTCCGTACCTGTTTTTTTCATTTCATTATCTATTGCTCTTGCAACAATATCACGAGGTGCCAAATCTTTTCTTGCATCATATCTTTCCATGAAAGCCTCACCTTGCTTATTTCTTAAGATACCACCATCGCCACGAACAGCTTCGGTAATTAAAAAAGACGGAGATACACCCGGCTCGTACAACGCTGTTGGATGAAACTGAATAAACTCCATATTTTCAATTCTTCCTTTAGCACGATATACCATTGCAATTCCATCGCCTGTTGCAATTTTAGGATTGGTTGTTGTTCTGTATGCCTGCCCGCAACCACCTGTTGCAAACAACGTTATTGTTGAAAGAATTTTTTCAATCTTATTCGTATTTAAATTCAGCACATACACACCATAGCTCGTAATATCATGTGTAGATTTTGTTACAAGATATCCCAAATGATGCTGTGTAATTATATCCAGCACATAGCAATGATTATTGATTTCAATATTTTGGGTATGCTTTACTTCTTCCAGCAACGCACGTTCCATCTCTTTTCCTGTAACATCTTTGTGATGCAAAATCCTAAACTCACTATGCCCGCCTTCTTTGCCTAATGCATATTCTCCACTTGCATTCTTGTCAAACTCTGCACCATAATTAATAATTTCTTTAATTCTTTCGGGACCTTCTTTCACTACAATCTCCACCACTTTTTCATTACATAAACCATCGCCTGCAACTAAAGTATCGGCAATATGTTTATCAAAACTATCCGTGTCTTTATCCCACACACCTGCAATGCCACCTTGAGCATATTTGGTATTCGTTTCGTCTGCATCTGTTTTGGTAATGACGATAATCTTTTTATCAGGATATTTTTTTGCAATTTTTAATGCATACGTTAATCCTGCAATACCACTACCAACAACTAAAAAATCTGTTTGCATAATTCTATTTTGATACCAACTTTTGTAATTCTATTCAACTTCGTTGTGTCACTCACTTGTACGTTCAGTTCATTATTCATCAAACACATTTATTATCAAGCATCTTTTTATCTAATCTCTCTTGTTGGCAGTTGACCAACAAAGGCAAGCAAAATAATTTATCATTTAGCATTTAACTCGCCTCTACCCAAGCATCGCTTTCTTTCAATAAATTAATTAATTCATCAACAGCAATGTCACTATTAATATTTCGCTTCATAATTTCTTTGCCTTTGTATAAAGTTATTTTGCCAACACCGCTTCCTACGTAACCAAAATCTGCATCTGCCATTTCACCGGGGCCGTTTACAATACAACCCATAATGGCAATCTTCACACCTTTCAAATGATGGGTAACTTTTCTAATTCTTGCAGTGGTTTCCTGCAACTCAAACAATGTTCTTCCACAACTCGGACAAGAAATATACTCCGTTTTAGATATTCTTGATCTTGTTGCCTGCAATATGCTGAATGATGTATTGTTTATAAATTGCTCTACTGTTTGATTTTGCAAATATGTTCTTCCTGCTGTCGACTGTCGACCGTCGACGGTTAGCTGATTATAACTTTCCTGATGCATTCCAAAACAAACACCGTCACCAAAACCATCCAACAATAAAGCACCGGCTTCCGTTGCATAATGAATTAAGTGTTCATCCGCAGTTGTACCATAACTATCAATAGTAATAATTGACGGGTTTTTTATATTTCTTTGTTGCAACTCAACAAACATTCTTCTCACTGCCTGCATTGCATTTTTTCTTGCACTACTTAAACACAATACAACAGAACTATCATTAGCTAATTCATCCAAATACGTAAAATCGTTGATGATTGTTTCATCGCTAAAACAATCAATCATCACAAAATTCAAACCATCACTTTTTACATCTGCTTCTTCATAACCGCCTGCATCATAAATTGGAAAGTATTTTGTTTTATCTTCTGCCAAAGCCCATGCGGCAGGATAACAAATTACTTTTAATGTTCCGGGCAGTGCAAAATTTAGTAACTGATGCCCGGTAAAAATATAATCGGCAGCAGCATCTCCAATATTCCATTTATCAGTTGCAGCATTATATTTATAACCGATACTTTCCAATGTTGACGGAACGATAACGTCTACCTTGCTTACATCTGCAATTACAACAGGCACATGATGTCCGCCAATATTATCTATTGCAAATGTTTCTCTTTTACTAAAAGAGAATGGTGAATATTCCAATTTAGTAATTGCAGGAATATTATGGTCAACAGTTAACGGTCGGCTGTCAACAGAATACCGTTTCACCAAATCTTTGCATACCGGAATCTCAAATTCAGGATCTTCTGTTAATGAAACACGAATGGTATCGCCAATACCATCTTCTAATAAAGTACCAATACCGGCAGCACTTTTCACTCTTCCATCTTCGCCATCGCCTGCTTCCGTAACACCCAAATGCAATGCATAACATTCGTTAAATTCTTCCTGCATTTTATTAATCAACAAACGATAAGCCTGTACCATCACCTGCGGATTACTGGCTTTCATACTCAACACAATATTGTGATAACTTTCGCCACGGGCTATTCGTAAAAACTCCATCGCACTTTCAACCATACCCATTGGCGTATCACCATAACGGCTCATAATTCTATCACTCAAAGAACCATGATTCGTACCAATACGCATCGCAGTTCCATACTCTTTACAAATTTTAATCAGTGGCGTAAATCTTTCCCGAATTCTTTCTATTTCTTCCACATATTCCGCATCGGTATATTCAATCTGTTCAAACTTTTTCTTATCAACATAATTACCCGGATTTACTCTCACTTTTTCAATAATTCTTGCAGCCACTTCTGCAGCATTCGGCGTAAAATGAATATCTGCAATTAACGGAACATTGTAGCCACGTTTATGCAATTCGTTTTTTATATTTTGTAAATTTTCCGCTTCCTTAATAGAAGGAGCTGTAATACGCACCAATTCTGCACCGGCTTCAATACAACGAATGGTTTGTTCCACCGTTGCAATAGTATTCATGGTATCGGTGGTGGTCATGGTTTGAATGCGGATGGGATTTAAATTACCCAACAGCAAATCACCAATTTTTACCTCTTTCGTTTTTAAACGACTATATTCTGTTAGTGAATTACAATACAATTGCATAAAATGATTTCTGTTTCCTGCGGCAAAGGTCATCAAAAAAATCTAGTATTTTTAGACATATTTAAACAACAATGAAACAAGTATTTTGTTTATTTTGCTGTATTATCAGCTTCGCAGGTTTTTCACAATCTTCTGTTAAAGGTAAATCTTTTCACATCGGTAGCAGGTACAATATGTTTCCCGATTCTGCCAGAAATACAACACCTCGTTCGTATGATGGTAAAACTTATAATGCTGCAGAACATTACAGCGATAGCAGTGCATATGTTTTTGTACCTGATTATTTTGATAAAAACAAACCTTATCAATTTGTTTTTTGGTTTCACGGATGGAGTAATAATATTGATACTGCTTTAGCACAATTTAATTTGCAACAACAATTTTATGATGCTCATTTAAATGCCGTTTTTATTTTTCCGGAAGGGCCGAAAAATGCTCCCGATAGTTATGCAGGTAAATTTGAGAAACCTGATACTTTTAATTATTTCATGAAAGACGTAAATGCATTGTTGATAAAAGAAAAATTGATTGATAAAAACAGCAAAGCAGAAATGATTTATGCCGGACACAGCGGTGCATACAGGGTAATGGGTTATTTGTTATTGCATTCATCCTATCCATGCAAAGGCATTTTATTATTTGATGCATTATATGCAGAACAGGAAAAGTTTGCCGTGTATTTGCAACAACATACTACCACTAGAATGATTAATATTTATACTAACGATGGTGGTACCATGCAAAACAGTAAAGGATTGGCAATAGATATGAAAGCATGGAAATGGGATTTTATCGTGAAAGAAGAAGATGATTTTACAAAAGATGATGTAATAAAACATCGCATTGTTTTTTTACACAGCAACAATAAACACAACGACGTAATTACGTATAAAAATAATTTTGAAAGGTTCTTGGAAGCAGTTAAATAAGAATAAGGGAGTGAGGAGACAGGAGTTAGAATAGTATGCCTTGAAAGGGCAATGGCGAAGGGAAGGCTTCCATTCTTTGCCTGTTGCTTTGTGATTTTGTGACTTTGCCGCTTGTTGCCCGCTTTTCAACAGTACAAGTGTGCGACGCAACAGGCGATGCCATGAAAACAAATGCCCGTTACATCAATTATCTTTTACCTTCTAAGAACCCTTGTTGTTTTAGTATCTGCAGAAGAATGTTTTTGCGTATGGTAAGCATATCGTTCATATTATGCTTGCCTTCTATATTTAAAACAAAAAAATAAGGGTGACGATTTTCTTCAATCCAGCCTACCATCCAAGCCAAAGCCGTTCCGTTTTCCTTATACCCCAAACCGGTTTTATATGCTAAAATATATTTTGAATTGTTTTCATGTATCATTACTTTTTTTACAATATCCATTGAAAATTTATTGAATGGAAGTTTGCCAAAATACAATTGCTTAACCAAGCCCAACTGCTCGTCTGCGGTTATTTTAAGCGAATTATCCAACCAGAAAGAATCAACCTTATTTCCAATTTTTTTATTGCCGTAATGCAAACTATCTAACCAAATTTGCATGGTATCTTTTCCTATTCTTCTTGCAACTTCCTGATAATACGGAACGGCCGAAACTTTAAAAGCTTCTTCCATACTTAAATCCTTATTCCAATCTTCATTCCAACGTTTTATACCATCCCATTTAATCATCATTTTTTCGTTGGTGATAATACCTGTTTGCAAACCGATTAATGAGTTTACAATTTTAAAAGTAGATGCAGGTGTATATGCCGAATCTTTATAACGTGATAAGTTATAAACAGTAAAAGAACCTTCGCCGTTATCGAACAAAGCAAAGCTCCCGGTTACTTTATTTTCGTCGAAATATTTTTTAAATGAATTATCGATTTTTACATTGTTAGGAGAACATGCTGAAAATAAAATGACAGAAAACAGGATACAAATATTTGATTGAATACTTTTCATTTGATTGAAATTGATGGAGCAAAAATAAGTGTACTATCGCAATGTATCCGTAACAATTGAAAATGCTGTAAAAAAACCATATCCGTTTTTTACATTGCTGTATACATTGGTTGGTTCTGCAAAAGGGTTAAGCGAAGAAATATCGTAATCGTTATAGCTTTTTATGTAATTAAAATAATCTTTTGTAATGTGCAAGAGATCTACATAAGGTCTTCGTATTTTTCCTGCAAAGAGAACTTCGTCCATCTGGCTATTGGCAATATGCAGCACAATTTTTTTAGTTTGCCCGTTAAAATTCTTATCACTCAACAACAATTTATTTCCATCGATACATGTTTCGGTTGTGAACGGGCTATTGAAAATCATTTTCTCGAAATCGGTATCTGTTGTGCCGATGCAATCTGTATAAGAGCCATCTGCTTTATGCACCCGAATTAAATAGTAATCGGTTGAAACTACATTGTCTGCAAATGAAAAACTCACTTCATCTACCAATTCGCCGTAAGCATTATAACCTACGGCTCTGTTTATTTTGGGGTTACTAACAGCTACCGTTGAATTTAATATGCTTGCTGCATTTATTGATGTAAATCCTTTAACAGAAACATTTATTTCGTATGTATTATTAAGTATTGTTTTTTTAGATCTGTTAATGTATCTGAAATACAGGGAATCATATTTTAAGGTATCAATTACAATATTATTTTGCTTAACGGTGATAAAGGCATTTTTTACTTCGTACGTTTTTATAAGATTGATGCCGGTATCAACAGGATCATTAATTCCTCTGCTCCTTGTTAAACGAACATTGAATAATTGTGCTTGTTGCCATTGACCGTTTAACACCAAAACAGGCTGCTGAGCTGGCACATCAATCTGAATAGATTTATTACATGCCACCTGCATGAATAAAACAAACAGAATATAATTGCGCCATTTTTTCATTCACTAAAATTTAAACTGATAGCTGATAGATGGTATAATCGGGAATAATGCAAATTTATAAAACTCGTTTTTATACGTATTACTTGCTTTATCGTATACTGTGTTTCTGAAAATAAAATAAGTATTCAACCTGTTGTAAACATTATAAATACTAATCACCCAGGCTCTTTCGTAATGTTTTTTTTGTTTTGTAAATTTTGCTGCGATATCCAAACGATGATAAGCAGGCAAACGAAAACTATTTCTTGTATTGTACACTTCCACTTCTTTATTATTACCATCCAGATAAACAGCAACAGGCAATGTGGTGGCCATTCCTGTGGCAAAAACCCAATCTGCACTTAACTGAATATTTTTTGTTAGTTCATGAGCAATTGCCAACTTTAAATCATGCCTTCTATCATATTTATATGGAAACTCTTGTCCTTTATTCAAATCAGGAAATAAACGGTTGCTATGGCTTAAAGTGTAACCAATCAAACCTGTTGTTTTACCCTTCTTTTTTTGTGCCATCAATTCTAAACCATAAGATGTTCCTGTTCCGTTTACCACTTTGCTCTCCCAATTATTTAACGAATTAATGAATGATGCACCTTCTGCATATTCAATTACATTTTTCATTTTCTTGTAATAAGTTTCTGCACTCAATTCTATTTGTTGTTTGTAATTGTATTGCCAACCCAGTGCAATTTGCGAACTTACTTCAGGGATAACATTTTCTGTAGCAGGTACCCATAAATCTGTTGGCATACCTACGCCACTATTGGTAAGCAAATGAATATACTGGCTCATGCTTGCATACGATGCTTTTATGCTCATATCGTTATTCAATAAATAACGCACAGAAATTCTGGGTTGCAGGGACGAAAAGAAATTCTTTCTTACAGCAAAGCCTGCCCAATGCAAACCAAGATTAGCTTTTATTTTGTATGATAATTTAATGTCGTCTTCTGCAAATACATCATACTCTTTGGAAACAATAAAACTGGAATTAAATGCAGAGTCGTTATAATAAGAGCCAGTGTTTACAAGGGTTTGATAAGCACCCGGGCTGTAATTATGCCATGCAACACTTGCGCCTGTTTTTATAAAATGATTGGGGTGTGGAAAATAATCTATGTCTGCCCTGATACTTTTATCTTCTACACCGGACGAATATGCCTGATAATAAGTTGCCGATGTTCCATTGGTTTGCAACACTGTTTGATTGCTGTTTAAATCGTATTGATATTTGGTATAATGCGCCGTAAAATTGCTGAATAATTTTTTACTGAATTCATGATTCCATCTTACCAATGCCGTTGAATTTCCCCACGACATAACCGATCTGAAATTATTGCCATTAACCAACATGGTATCTGCATTAAAATCGTAATTTATATTACCATCAAATTTATCCTTACCAAAATAACCGCTCAGATATAAATGATCTTTGGGCGACAAATAAAAATTAATTTTAGCATTTAGGTCATAAAAAAAATATCCTGCCTCTGCACCTTTGTCGTTCATCGATTTTATTAATGGCCGCATATACGCATCTGCATACGTTCTTCTTCCGCTAATCATAAAAGAAGACTTTCCTTTTTTTATCGGGCCTTCTAAAGTTACTCTTCCGGCAATTAAACCAATACCGCCTTCACCATGTATTTCGTTGTTATTGCCTTCTTTCATCCGAATATCTAAAACAGAAGATAACCGTCCGCCATAGCGTGCAGGAAAACCGCCTTTAATCACATCAACCGTTTGCAAAGCATCGGAATTAAACACCGAGAAAAAACCAAATAAATGCATGGCATTATAAACAGGTACGCCATCCAATAAAATTAAGTTCTCATCTGCACCACCGCCACGAACATAAAAACCGGTATTACCCTCGTTACCTGCCTGCACACCGGGTAATAATTGTACAGCACGCAATACATCCGATTCACCTAAAACACCCGGCAATTTTTTTATATCATCAGCCTGCAGTTGAATTAAACTCATTTGGCTTCTGGTAACCGGATTATTCTTTTTTGCAACAACTGTTACATCTTCTAAAGTAATATTGGAATGAAGAGAAATGTCCAGTCTTTTATTTTCTTTTGCAACAAATTTTATGGTTTGTGTTTGATAGCCCACGAAACCAAAACGCAGTTCAACAGAATCTTTCTTACCCGGAATAGTAATGGAATAAAATCCGTAGTTGTTAGATGCAACACCAATATTAGCAGGCATTACAACAACAGATGCACCCAATAATCTTTCACCATTCAAATGGTCGGTAATATAACCATGAATGGTAATTTTTTGAGCCGTTGTAATAATGCCACAAAACAGCAATAAAATAAAAATGATTTTTTTACTCATTACAAACAATCAATAAAGTTACAGTGCAGCTAAATATATTGTAATGATTTTGTAACAAACTGAAGAATATCTATGAAGCTATTGTTGCCACGCTCGTTTCAAGGTTCTGTTTTCATAGCATCAATTGCGTGGAATTTTATCCCGGATTCATTTTAAGATCGTACACTTGTAGGTTTTGCCACGAACACAAAGGCACGAAGTATCACAAAGAATTTTTTTCTACAACTCTTTGCCTCCTTGCCTATTGTTCTGCTTTGTGCCTCTGTGCCTTTGCCACTTGTTGCCTTGCTTTTCAAAAGCACAAGTGAGTGACACAACGATGTTGCCATGAAAAACAAAAGCTGGTAACAAAAAATTATTTCAATACACCCAACTCCTTACCCACTTTTGTAAATGCTGCAATGGCTTTATCTAAATGCTGCGGTTCGTGTGCTGCACTTAACTGAACACGAATACGTGCCAAACCTTTGGGTACAACCGGAAAGAAAAATCCGATTACATAAATGCCTTCTTCTAATAGTTTGGCGGCGAAAGTTTGTGCTACCACTGCATCGTAGAGCATGATAGGCACAATTGGATGATCGCCGGGTTTAATATCAAAACCCGCTTCCGTCATTTTGGTACGGAAATATTTTGTATTTGATTCTAATTTATCACGCAAAGTTGTGGCTTCGGTTAGCATATCCAACACTGCAATGCTTGCGCCTACAATACTGGGTGCCACTGAGTTTGAGAATAAATAAGGGCGGGAGCGCTGCCTCAACATTTCAATAATTTCTTTTCTGCCGCTTGTAAAACCGCCGCTTGCACCGCCGAGTGCTTTACCAAAAGTTCCGGTAATAATATCAATGCGGCCCATCACATTTCTGTATTCGTGTGTGCCTCTTCCGGTTTTTCCTAAAAAGCCTGATGAATGCGACTCATCAATCATTACAATGGCATTATACTTATCAGCCAAATCACAAATTTTATCTAATTGTGCAATGGTTCCATCCATGCTGAAGCTGCCATCGGTTACAATAATCCTGCTGCGTAAATTTTGTGTTTCTTTCAGCTTCTCTTCCAAATCAGCCATATTGTTATGCTCATAACGATAGCGTTGTGCTTTACACAAACGAACGCCATCAATGATGCTTGCATGATTTAATGCATCGCTGATGATAGCATCTTCTTCGTTAAACAAAGGTTCAAAAACACCGCCATTGGCATCAAAAGCAGCTACGTATAAAATGGTGTCTTCTGTTCCTAAAAATTTGGAAACTTTTTCTTCCAGTTCTTTGTGAATATCTTGTGTACCGCAGATAAAACGCACACTGCTCATTCCGTAACCATGTGTATCAATGGCTTTGTGTGCAGCCTCAATAACTTTTGGATGAGAGGATAAGCCCAAGTAATTATTAGCACAAAAATTTAAAACTGTTTTACCGTTTACCGTTATTTCAGCACCTTGTTCGCTGGTAATAATTCTTTCTTTTTTAGTTAAACCTACTGAATCAATATCATTCAGTTCAGATTTAATTCTTTGTACAAAAGGCTCGTTCATGTTTCGGTGTTTTATTTTCATGACACGAATTCAAACGAATTACACCGATAACTCCATTACTTTCCAATTCGTGTAATTCGAAAAAATTAGTGTTATTTATTGAGTTTAATAATCAATAACCTGCTCCTGAATACTTGCAGGGATTTCTCTCCATTCATATTGTTGGTTACGCAATTGCGGTTCAAACCCTGCCTCTTTAATGGCATCCTGCATTGATTTGTATGTAAATCTGTGCGGCGCACCTGCGGCACTTACCACATTTTCTTCAATCATGATACTTCCAAAATCATTCGCTCCGCCATGCAATGTTATTTGTGCCGTTTGCTTACCAACCGTTAACCAACTCGATTGGATATTTTTTATATTAGGCAACATCATTCTGCTGATGGCAACCATTCTGATATATTCATCAGGTGTTGTTAAATTTTGTACACCGCGAATTTTTGCAAGCAATGTATCAACATCTTGAAAAGTCCATGCAATAAAAGCCAGAAAGCCTTTTGCATTTTCAGGTTTCATAGCTTGTACTTCACGAATTCTTTCCAAATGAATAAATCTTTCCTCCAAAGTTTCAACATGCCCGAACATCATGGTTGCACTGGTTGTAATATCTAATTTATGAGCTTCGTGCATAATTGCCAACCATTCATCGGCACCACATTTTCCTTTTGATATTAATCTTCTTACACGATCCACTAAAATTTCTGCACCTGCACCCGGCAAAGAATCCATACCGGCTTTTTTTAATTCGGTTAATACTTCTTTGTGTGTGCTTTTTTCTAACTTGGTAATATGTGCCACTTCCGGTGGCCCGAGTGCATGTAATTTAATGGTTGGAAATTCTTGTTTGATCTGACGGAAAATATTGGTATAAAAATCCAATCCTAATTCAGGATGATGACCACCTTGCAATAACAACTGGTCGCCACCATATTTCATGGTATCGGCAATTTTAATGCGATATGCATCCATATCTGTAATATATGCTTCGCTATGACCGGGTATTCTGTAAAAATTACAAAACTTACAATTAGCAATACAAACATTGGTAGTATTTACATTTCTATCAATTTGCCAGGTAACTTTTCCATGAGGTACTTGCTTTTTACGTAACTCATCAGCCACAAACATTAATTCTGCCAATGGAGCATGGTTAAACAAAAACATTCCTTCCTCTTTACTGAGAAATTCAAAATTCAATGCCCGCTGATATAGGTCTGCTAACTGCATATCCGATTTATTTTTGTGAAGATTACAAGAAATTTACAAAGATTACAAAGTTAAGGTTGTAACGTTATCAGCAAAGAAATCATTCAAAACAACCATCCTTCCCCTCTTTTTTTCGCTTATCAAACTGCCTGTTTAATATTTGAATAACAATCGCTTTTAATGTAACTTGTTGGAGCAAGCTTGTTTTATGAAACAATTTCTGCCATACCTGTCTCTTGTTATCAGTTTTTTTGTAAATAATATATTTGCTCAGGAAGAATTTGTGCAACCGCCGGCAAGCTTTATTACAAAATTTAAATTCACACAACTTACCGGGGGTATTATTATTGTAAGAGGATTATTAGACAACCATCCCGATTCTTTAAACTTTGTTTTAGATACAGGCAGTGGCGGTATCTCATTAGATTCTACAACCGTAGAAGATCTTCATTTAGCAAGAGAAAAAAGTGATAAAACCGTTAGAGGTATTGCAGGAATAAAAGTGGTTGACTTTACGTATAAACATTCTTTGCATTTACCGGGACTTACAATAGACAGCCTTAATTTTCATATTAACAATTACGATTTGCTTACAAGTGTTTATGGTGTTAGGATTGATGGCATCATCGGGTTTTCTTTTCTAAGAAGATATATTGTAAAAATTGATTACGACCGTTACACCGTAGAAATATACACACCCGGCAGTATTAAATACCCTAAAGGTGGTTACTTAATGCATCCTAATTTTAACATGCTGCCTTACGGTAATGCTCTTATTGAAGAAAACACATCAATAAACGGAAGGTTTATTTTAGATACCGGTGCAGGACTATGCATGCTGCTTTCACAAGACTTTGTTGACGACAGTTCTTTTCTAAGTAAAAAGCAAAAATTATATCTTACACAAACAGAAGGTATCGGCGGAAAAAAATTAATGACAACAACCGTAATTAAAGAAGTGCATTTTGGCCCTTACAGATTTAAAAAAGTACCCATTTATATTTTTAATGATGATTATAATGTTACTTCTTACCCTTTCCTTGGCGGGTTGCTTGGGAACGATTTATTACGAAGGTTTAATATAATTATCAATTACCCCGATCAATCCATTTATTTTAAACCCAACACACATTATATCGATTTTTTTGATTATTCCTACACAGGGTTAGGCATTTATGAAGTAGATGGCAACATAACAATAATTGATATAATACCGGGCTCTCCCGGAGACAAAGCCGGCTTTAAAAAAGATGATATTATTTTTGCCATCGACAATAATTTCAGTAAAAACATACAGGTTTTTAAAACATTGCTTCAGAATGCCAACGCTAAAATGAAAGTAATTGTTATAAGAGATACCAAACCGGTAGAGCTTACCT
>Ga0182038_10000653_pt1 | contig 17693 bp, 15 predicted proteins | sample sta12Can44000108_FD_125976 | JGI IMG/M metagenome (GOLD analysis project Ga0182038, IMG submission 125976) | Lab enrichment of tropical soil microbial communities from Luquillo Experimental Forest, Puerto Rico - statanox.12C.anox.44.000.108 | ecosystem: Environmental > Terrestrial > Soil >...
AGCCGGGGTGATGATGGCGAAGGTCATCTGGAACATCATGAAGACGCTCTCAGGAATGGTCGAGCCGGGGAACAGACCATCCTTGGTCATGCCCACCAGGAAAACCCGCGAGAAATCGCCGAACACGGCGGAAATCGGACCCGAACCGTCGGTGAAGGCCAGCGAATAGCCGATCACGCCCCAGACCACGGTGACCAGGGCGGTGATGCCGAAGCTCTGCATGATGGTGGCCAGAATGTTCTTCTTGCGCACCATGCCGGCATAGAACAGCGCCAGACCGGGGATGGTCATCAGCAGCACCAGGGCCGTCGAGGTCAGCATCCAGGCCGTGTCGGCCTTGTCCAGAACCGGAGCCGGAGCAGCCGCAGCGGCGTCCGCGGCGGGAGCGGCTTCCTGGGCCATGCCGGTCGTGGCCAAAAGCGCCAGGCCGAGGGCCAAGCCTCCGCCGAGCAACACCGAACGATTCAACTTCATCATCACTTCTCCCGAAGATCCGCTTCTCGAAAATGCGTGGCCGGCCTGAAAGATTGTCCCCAATGCATGGACCGGCGCCATGATGCTGTTAACAAGAACCGTGCCAATGGCGGAAATCCTGCATTCCTTGAGATTTCATCACCAACCGCTGCGATAGGATGCCGCCGCTTTGGGCATACGCCAGTAATGCTGACTAAAACTTAGCCAGCCCTAAGAGCTTCATCCGGCTGAAGAAAAAGCCCGGAAGCAAGAAGCTTCCGGGCTTGGAGTTTAGGGAGGAGAAATCGGACACATAACCTTGGACAGGAGCTGTCCATCACATCTCAGGGTGCCTTGCTCAAAGAGCTTCGGCACCCTGCTCGCCGGTGCGAATGCGCACGGCGTCCACCAGATCGAAGACGAAAATCTTGCCGTCGCCGATCTTTCCCGTATGAGCCGCAGCGGTGATCGCTTCGATGGCGCGCGGAGCAAGCTCGTCGCTGACCGCCACCTCAAGCTTCACCTTGGGCAGAAAATTCACATTATATTCGGCGCCACGATAAATCTCGGTCTGCCCCTTCTGACGGCCATAGCCCTTCACCTCGCTGGCGGTCAGGCCCTTGATGCCAAGAGCCGACAGGCCTTCGCGGACTTCATCCAGTTTGAACGGCTTGATGATGGCGACCACAAGCTTCATGACTTCCATTCCATCTTGTCTGGCCGGCGCTGGAGGGGGGTTCCAGAGCAACCGACGGCAGGTTGAACCTTAATGCCCTATTCCCTTTTCAATTGGCGTGCCGTTTTTATAAGTCAATGAATTTACATGATAAAATCTGGAGACCTTTCTAAATGGAGAGAAATCATGGGTCTCTTTGCCGCAAAAATAGGCGCATCTGCCCTGAGACGCAGCATCCCGTCCCCAGGAAGCCAGTCCAAACGCGCCGGGATGTGCTACACTTCCGACAGTAGCATTCCTTGCAAAGGTGGAACGATTTATGGCCAGTTTCGTTTTTCCTCCTGCCGCCCCCACGGTGCTGAACGTCGCCGGCGGCGCTTTGTTTCCGGTACGTCGGGTTTTTTGCGTCGCCAAAAACTATGCCGACCATGCCCGCGAGATGGGCAGCGACCCCGACCGCGAGCCGCCTTGCTTCTTCACCAAACCGACCGACGCGGTGACCTCAGACCCCACCATTCCCTATGCTCCTGCCACCAAGCGGCTGGATTACGAGGGTGAGCTGGTGCTGGCTTTGGGCTCGGGCGGGGCGGATATTCCGGCCGAGAAGGCGCTGGAGACGATCTTCGGCTATGCGGTGGGTTGCGATCTGACCCGGCGCGATCTGCAGGCCGGCTTCAAATCCGCCGGCCAGCCCTGGGATATGGCCAAGGGCTTTGATCTGTCGGCGGCGGTGGGGGTGATTGCCCCGGCGGCCGATATCGGTCATCCGGCCAAGGGCTCGATCACTTTGTCGGTGAACGGCACCCAGAAGCAGAACGGCAATCTGGATCAGATGATCTGGTCGGTGCCCGAGATCATCGCCACTTTGTCGAAGTTCGTGACCTTGGCGACGGGCGATCTGATCTTCACCGGCACCCCGGCGGGGATCGGGCCGCTGTTTTCCGGCGACCGAGTGGATATCCGCATCGAAGGGGTGGGTGCCCACGCTTTCAGCATCGTTTAAGCGGCTGACGCTCCCCTCACCCCGGCCCTCTCCCGCTGAGGGGAGAGGGGAAAAATAATCTCACTCCCTCTCCCCTTGTGGGAGAGGGTTGGGGTGAGGGGAAATGTAAATCTCAGGCCGGCTTGACCAGCATCGGCCCCAGCTTGCGGCCGCCCAAAAGGTGGATATGCAGATGCGGCACTTCCTGGCCGCCATTCACGCCGATATTGGCCAGCATGCGAAAGCCCGGCTGCTCAAGATCCAATTCGCGGGCAACGGTGCCGACGGCGCGAAAGAAGCCGGCGATCAGCTCGGGCGAAGCCTCCGCCGAAAAATCCATCATCGAGACATAAGGCGCCTTGGGCACCACCAGCACATGCACCGGCGCTTGCGGGTTGATGTCATGGAAGGCCAGGGCGAAGTCGTCTTCATAGACTTTCTTGCAAGGAATCTCGCCGCGCAGAATCTTGGCGAAGATGTTGTTGCTGTCATAGGCCATGGTCGTCTTGCCTCCTTCATCGAAAGCGCCGGGGAATTTCACCCCACCCCCGACCCCTCCCCATCAAGGAGAGGGGAGCGCGGGACTCTGAAAGCCCCTCCCCCTGGTGGGGAGGGGTTGGGGTGGGGGCACAGTTATTTCTTGCGCGAATTCTTTTCGTCGATGCCGGAAATGCCCTGGCGCTTGGCCAGCTCGGCCCAGACCTGGTCGGGGGTCACCCCCACCTCGGCCCACAGCACCGACAGGTGATAGAGCAGATCGGCACTTTCCCCCACCACATTCTCGGGCGCTTCGGCCAGGGCGGCGATAACGGTTTCCACCGCCTCTTCGCCGACCTTCTGGGCGATCTTCTTGCGGCCCTTGGTGAACAGCTTGGCGGTATAGGAGGTTTCAGGATCGCCGCCCTTGCGGGCCGAGACGGTCTCGAACAGCAGATCCAGGATGACGCCGCTTTCCTTGGTCATGATCGCAGGTTCCGTCAGTTCAGGCGCACGGGGATGCCGGCGGCGGCCATATGAGCCTTGGCCTCGGCGATCGAGAACATGCCGAAATGGAAGATCGAGGCAGCCAGAACGGCGGTGGCATGGCCTTCACGGATGCCCTCGACCAGATGATCCAGCGTGCCGACGCCGCCCGAGGCGATCACCGGCACCGTCACCGCATCGGCCACCGCGCGGGTCAGTTCCAGATTGAAGCCCTGGCGGGTGCCGTCGCGGTCCATGCTGGTCAGCAGGATTTCGCCGGCGCCATAGGCGGTCATGCGCTTGGCCCATTCCACCGCATCGATGCCGGTGGCGTTGCGGCCGCCATGGGTGAAAATCTCGAACTTGCCGGGTGCCACCTGCTTGGCGTCAATCGCCACCACGATGCATTGCGAACCGAACTTCTCGGCGGCTTCGCGGACGAATTCCGGACGATGGATAGCGGCGGTGTTGATCGACACCTTGTCGGCCCCGGCCAGCAGCAGCTTGCGGATATCTTCCACCTGACGCACGCCGCCGCCCACGGTCAGGGGCATGAAGCATTGCTCGGCGGTGCGGCGCACCACGTCATAGATGGTGTCGCGGTTTTCGTGGCTGGCGGTAATGTCCAGGAAGGTCAGCTCGTCAGCCCCGGCCTTGTCGTAAATCTTGGCCTGTTCGACCGGATCGCCGGCATCCACCAGATCGACGAAGTTCACACCCTTGACCACGCGGCCGTCCTTGACGTCCAGGCAGGGGATGATGCGCATCTTGAGCATCGGGGCGGTCCTTCTTCGTTACGAGGCCAGAACGGCCAGAGCCTCGGCCAGATCGATGCGGCCGTCATAGAGGGCACGGCCCGAGATGACGCCCGAGATGCCCGACGCCGCCTTAGCCTTCAACGCCCGCAGATCGTCAAGGGAGGAAACGCCGCCCGAGGCGATCACCGGGGTCTTGATGGCTTCGGCCAGGGCCGCAGTGGCCTCGACATTCGGGCCGCCCAGCGCGCCGTCGCGATCGATGTCGGTATAGATGATGGCAGCGACGCCGGCATCCTCGAACTTCAGGGCCAGATCGAGGGCAGTCACCTGCGAGGTCTCGGCCCAGCCTTCCACCGCCACATAGCCGCCGCGAGCATCGATGCCCACCGCTACCTTGCCGGGGAACTGCTTGCAGGCCTCCTTGACCAGGGCGGGATTGCGCAAAGCGACGGTGCCCAGAATGACGCGGGCGACGCCGCGTTCCAGCCATTGGCCGATGGTGGCCATGTCGCGGATGCCGCCGCCCAACTGCACCGGCACATTGGCGGCGGCGACGATCGAGGAGACTGCATCGGCATTGACCGGCTTGCCGGCGAAAGCGCCGTTCAGATCGACCACATGAATCCACTGGCAGCCGGCGGCGGTGAAGCTGCGGGCCTGGGCGCCGGGGTCGGTGTTGAACACGGTGGCCGCGTCCATTTCGCCGCGCACCAGACGCACGCAGGCACCGTCCTTCAGATCGATGGCGGGATAGAGGATCATGATGCGGCCTTCTTATAGATCAGCGACGGGGTCGGATCAGGGAACCCAGCGCAGGAAATTGGTGATGACGGCCAGACCGGTGGCCTGGCTCTTTTCGGGATGGAACTGGGTGCCCACCATATTGGCGCGGCCCACCACGGCAGTGACCGGCCCGCCGTAATCGACGCTGGACAGCACATGCGCCGGGTCGGCAGCCTTGTAATGGAAGCTATGGACGAAATAGGCATGCTGGTTGGCGCTCAGCCCAGCCAGCAGCGGATGCGCGCCGTCGGCGAACTGCAGCTGGTTCCAGCCCATATGCGGCACCTTCAGCGACGGATCGGCGGGGCTCAGCGGCACCACCTCGCCATCGATCCAGCCCAGGCCCTGATGATCGCCATGTTCACGGCTGGTGCTGGCCATCAGCTGCATGCCGACGCAGATGCCTAAGAACGGCTTGCCGCCCTTGATCACCTGTTCTTCCAGAACCTCGACCATGCCGGTCAGAGCCATCAGACCACGGCGGCAATCGGCAAAGGCTCCGACGCCGGGCAGCACGATGCGTTCCGCTTTGCGAACGATCTCGGGATCGGCGGTGACGACGATTTCTTGCTTCAGCCCGGCCTCGGCCACCGCCCGCTCGAACGCCTTGGCGGCGGAACGCAGATTGCCCGAGCCGTAATCGATAATGGCGACAGTCATTTACAGCGATCCACCCAGCACGCCCTTGGTCGAGGGCACGGCATCGGCCTTGCGCGGGTCGATCTCGATAGCCTGACGCAGCGCCCGAGCCAGAGCCTTGAAGCAGGACTCGACGATGTGGTGGTTATTCTCGCCGTACAGCGTTTCCACATGCAGGGTCACGCCGGCCGACTGAGCGAAGGCCTGGAACCATTCCTTGAACAGTTCGGTATCCATGTCCCCCAGCTTCGGCCGGTCGAACTTGACCTTCCAGATCAGATAGGGACGGTTGGACAAATCGAGAGCCACGCGGGTCAGCGTCTCGTCCATGGGGATCAGGGCCGAGCCATAGCGGGTGATGCCCTTGCGGTCGCCCAGCGCCCTGGTCACGGCCTCGCCGATGGCGATGCCCACATCCTCGGTGGTGTGATGCGCATCGATATGCAGATCGCCCTCGGCCTTGACCTTCAGGTCGATCAGGCTGTGGCGCGACAGCTGCTCCAGCATATGGTCGAGGAAACCGACGCCGGTAGAGACGTCGTAAACACCCGTGCCGTCCAGATCGAGCTCGATCCGAATGCGGGTTTCCTTGGTGTTGCGCTCGATGGCGGATTTGCGCATGTCAACCTTCCTTGCCGAAGGTCTGTTTGTTAGCAGGAACCGCGGCTTTACGCCAGAGCTTAGGCCTTATTTTCACGATCACGCTGCTTGGAATCCTCCACCGCTTTCACTCGGAGCCGCCTTAAATAGCCGCCGCAGGCGCCTAACGAAGGCGATAGCGAAATCAAAACCAGCTGGAACGCCCATTTTTGCGCTGATAGCGAGTACAGGCCTATCGCGACACAAGCGATGCCCGTCAGGGCTCCGTGCAGCACTTCCCGCCTTTTAGCGATCCATGCCCCCACATATCCGCCCAAGAGTGAGGCTAATGCCCCCAATCCATATAATATTGACTTAATCAAATAAGAATTTATCGCAGTAAATTGCACTTGTTCTAACGCTTTATCTTGGTAAAAATACAAAAATAAAACGACTAAGACTGAAAATATTTGCGTGAAGCCCAGATCCGTCAAGGCGCCAAGCAAAATAGCTTTCCAGGAAAGGCCCTTCATGCTCCGAAATCCCTTGCTAGCGTCTCGCGTACAAAGGGAAAATCTGCTCCTAGTTGCAGAATTTTGCGACCTCGTTACTTTTCATTAACGCAAAAATTGCTTGGTCAATTCCCTAACAGGGTCATGCCTGCAACGTTCATCCGTCGTAAGGGGCGCGATCAGCCCGCTTACGTCCTCCGTACCGACTGCAGGAATTGGCTCAAGCGGCCCGACAGATTGCCGGCCTGACGGTCCATGTCCTCGACGCTGCTGACCATGCCCGAGACGGCATGCTCGGTACGGTCCATCACCTGGGCGACATTGGTAACGGTTTCCGAGACGGCGGTGGTGCGGTTGGCCGCCAGTTGGACATTGCGGGCAATCTCGCTGGTGGCCGCACCCTGCTCCTCGACGGCGGCGGCGATGGCGGTGGCGATGTCGTTCATCTGCTCGATGGTATGGCCGACATCCTCGATGCTCCGCACCGTTTGCCCGGTCATGTCTTGGATCGCGGCGATCTGAGCCGAAATCTCCTCGGTCGCCTTGGCGGTCTGGTTGGCCAGGGCCTTGACCTCGCCGGCCACCACGGCAAAGCCCTTGCCGGCGTCGCCGGCGCGGGCCGCTTCGATGGTGGCGTTCAGCGCCAGCAGATTGGTCTGTGAGGCGATATCCTGGATCAGGCGGACGATGTCGCCGATACGGCTGGAGGCCTCGGCCAGATTGGCGATCTGCCGGCTGGCGTCGCCGGTTTCCTCGACGGCGCGGGACGAGACTTGCGCCGCTGAACTGACTTGGGACGAAATCTCATGGATCGAGGCGGCCATCTCCTCGGCGGCGGCGGCCACGGTCTGGACGCTGGAGGAGGCTTCCTCGGCGGCGGCGGCGGCCTCGACGCTGGCTTGGCGGACGTCATGCGCCATGTCGCCGGTGGCATGGGCATGTTCGCGGGCGGCGGCGGCGGCTCCCGACATGGCCTCGATCAGCGCGCCACTCTCATGATCGAAATTGCCGCACAGGCCATCGACGCGACGAGTATGTTCCAAGCGTTCCTGTTGCTGACGCTCGCTTTCGGTTTTCAGTTCCTCGGCCTTCTTGGCGGTGACGCGCAAGGTCTCAACAGCGTTGGCCATGCTGCCCAACTCGTCATGGCGTTCGACGCCCGGCACCAGCAGGTCGAGCTGTCCCTCGGCGATGTGGCCGACCACCTGGGTGACGGCGGCCAGGGGAGTCAGCACCCGGCGGCTGAACAAACTCGCCGAGACGAAACAGGCGATGGCGGTCGTCGACACCAAAAGCACCGCCAGCAGCAGCTTGGCCATCGCTCGGCCCTGTTGCTCGGCGGCCATAGCGTTGGCGACATCGAAGGCGGCATCGCGCAGAGTCAGGATCTTGGCCAGGAGCGGCAGAACCTGCTTGCGGAAGGCAGCGACCTCCATGGGATAGGGGGCATCGCCATGCATCGCCGGCAGCATTTGGCCGATCAGAGCGGTGGAGGGCTTGAAATAGTCGGCTTCCACCGCCCCCATGGCCGCAGCCAAATTTTCGGGGGCACTGCTGACCAGTACGGCCTGACGGATCGCCTGCCATTGATTGGCGACGCCACCGCCCATGCTGGCAAACTGCTCCATTACCTCGCGACTGGCGGGCTGGCCCGAGGCGATCAAGGCGCTGATCTGGGTGGTGCGGTTGCCGGCCAGATTGCGCAAAGTGGCGGTCATGCGGGCGATCGACAGAAACTGGTCGATGTCGGAGGATTCCTGCGAGACCTGTTGCTCCAACTTGTCCAGACTGGAATTCATGGCGTCGATGATGCCGATCATGGTCGCGGCGAAGCTCTTCATCAAAGCGGGGTCCCGCTCGGCCTTGGGATGCGCCAAGGCGGCATCAACCTGAGTGCGCACCTCGTCAAGTTGCTTAAGCTTCTGGTTAAGAGTGGCTGTCACTTCGGCAGCGGCGGGAGAACGGATAGCCGCCAACTGCGCCAAAGCGGTTTCGGCAGCCTGACGGCTTTCCTTGATATGAGCGGCGACGCCATCCAGCACTTGCTGACTGGCGGCGGGGTCTGATTGCAGAGCGACGTTTTCCTCGCCGCGCTCAAGCACAACCTTTTCCACCAGTCGGGTGAAGGAAGAGACCGATATGGTGAATTGCTCCGCTTCAGAAGCAGAGCGGTAGCTGGAAACCGCCGAAGTCAACAAGACGCCGGACGAAACCAGGCCCACCAGCGATACCACCGATATGGATGCGACGAAGAATGTTTTAATATTCATGGGTTGCCTGTTCAAATCCGATAAAACGCCGACCCTGTCGGGCCGGCGTAAATGGTCAGTTTACCTATCCCTTATTCTTTCTGATGCCGGCGCCTTACGACCCCCGCATCGACTTCAGGAACTGGCCAAGGCGGCCCGCCAGATTGCCGGCCTGACGTTCCAGCGTCTCCATGCTGCCCACCATGCTGGTGGCGCTGCCTTCCGAACGGGTCATCACCTGGGCGACGCCGCCGACGGTTTGAGAGACTTCGGCGGTGCGGTTGGCCGCCAACTGGACATTGCGGGCGATCTCGCTGGTGGTCGCACCCTGCTCTTCCACGGCGGCGGCGATGGCCGAGGCGACATCGTCCATCTGGCTGATGGTGCGCCCGACATTCTCGATCACCGTCACCACCTCGCCGGTCATGGTCTGGATGGCCGTGATCTGAGCCGAGATTTCATCGGTGGCCCGGGCGGTCTGGTTGGCCAGATTCTTCACCTCGCCGGCCACCACCGCGAAGCCATTGCCGGCATCACCGGCGCGAGCCGCCTCGATGGTGGCGTTCAAGGCCAGCAAGTTGGTCTGACCGGCAATGTCGGTGATCAGGCGAACGATGTCGCCGATACGGGCGGACGCTTCGGCCAGATTGGCAATCTGACGGCTGGCTTCCTGGGTTTCTCCGACGGCGCGGGCGGAAAATTGCGCAGCCGAACTGACCTGCGAGGAAATCTCGTGGATCGAGGCGGCCAGCTCTTCGGCGGCGGCGGCCACGGTCTGCACGCTGGCCGAGGCTTCGTCGGCGGCACGGGCGACTTCCTCGCTGCGGCGGCGGGCCTCGGAAGCCATCTCGCCGGAACCGCGGGCATCGCCCATGGCTTGGGTGGCGGCCTGAGACATGCCGTCGATCAGCGAACCGCTTTCCTGATCGAAGCCGGCACAGAGGGTTTCGATCTGGGCGGCGCGGCGCTGGCGCTCTTCCTGCTGGCGGGCCGTTTCGACCTTCATCCGCTCGGCGGCCTCGGCATTGCGGCGCAGGGTCTCGACCGCCTTGGCCATGTCGCCCAGTTCGTCGGACCGCTCGGTGCCGGGAACCGTCACTTCGTTCCGGCCCTGGGCCAGTTCTCCCACCACGCCGGTGACGCTGGCCAGCGGAACAAGAACCCGCCGGCTGAACAGCGTAGCGGCGCCAATGGCCACCAAAACGGTAAGGGCAACCAGCAGAGAGGCCGTCAGCAGACGTCCCAGGGCCTTGCTCTCCTCGGTGGCGGCATTGGCGATGGCGGCGTCATAGGCAGCGTCGCGCATGGCCAGAATAGTGGGCAGCATGGCGCTGTTCAGAGGGCGGAAGCTGGCCAGATCCATGGGGTAAGGTTCCTCGCCATGCATGGCGGGAGAAAACTTGGCGGTCATTTCGGCCATGGGCTTCATGAAGCCCTGGTCCAGCTTGTCCAGAGCGGCCACCAGCGACGCCGGGCGCCCGGCCATCTCTACCAGCTGGGCGATCTTGTCGCGCTGATGACTGATCTGCCCCCACATATGGGTCATGCCGTCCAGCTGCTGGCGGCTGCCACCAGCGTTCGAGGCGACCAGCATGGTCATCATGCTGCTGCGGGTGCCGGCGGTCAGGCGCAGTTCCATGGCGCCGCGGCCGATGGACAGATAGCCGTCGGTCAAGGGATCATCCTCGGCCACCGACTTTTCCATCTCGTCCAGCTCGGTGTCCATGGATTTCAGCAGAGCGACGATGCCATCGGCATAACGACCGGCCAAAGTCTGGTCGCGGTCGCTCTTCGGCTTCTGAATTGCGACGTCCGAGGTTTTGCGCAGATCGTCGATGCTCTTCAAGATTCCGTCCAACTGACCGGCAAGGCCGGCAGCATGCTCGCCCTGCAGGTTGGCGACGGCGACTTTGGCCAGAGCCGCGGCCTGGTTGGTGTCTTGAACGCGCGAGGCGATCTTGTCGGTGAGAGTTTTATCGGCAGGCTGAGCGGCAGCCAGGGCGACATTATAATCGCCGCGTTCAATGGCCAGCTTTTCCTCGAGCCGGCTGACCTGGGCGACGGCGCTGGTGAAGCTGCCCCCCTCGGAAGCGGTGCGATAACCATGCAAGGCGGTAACAACAAGCCAAGCGGCAGTCAAGATACCAACCAGTGCCTCGACCGATATGGATAAAAGAAAGAATGACCGAATCTTCATATGGACGCCCTCACCAACCAAAAGCAGCAACTTTGGCCTTGTGTCCACAAGACCCCCTCCGAGGAAACATTCTTCCTAGAGTTGAAGCCGCTATTCCACCCCGAAACTGTGCTCTTTCAAACGGCCACAAGGCTGCTTTTAGAGTCTCTTAGTTCTGAGGATGACACAGATTCTGGCAGTTCACATCTTTCTTATGTAGGTATCCGGGAGTTTTAAGTTTTCCCTCTTTCCCAACCGTCGTTATGACCTATGTTTTCAGCTATCGATCGATTCTGGTGAGGTTTCATGAGCAACGACGAACTTTGGCACGGCACGACCATTCTGGCGGTGCGCAAGAACGGCAAGGTGGTGATCGCCGGCGACGGTCAGGTCTCGCTGGGCTCGACGGTGATCAAGTCGAATGCCCGTAAGGTGCGGCGCTTAGGCGACGGTTCGGTGATCGGCGGCTTCGCCGGCGCCACCGCCGACGCCTTCACTCTGTTCGAACGGCTGGAAGCCAAGCTGGAGAAGCATCCCGGCCAGCTGACCCGCGCCTGCGTCGAACTGGCCAAGGACTGGCGCACCGATCGCTATCTGCGCCGGCTGGAAGCCATGATGGCGGTGGCGGATAAAGAAGTTTCGCTGGTGCTGACCGGCACCGGCGACGTGCTGGAGCCCGAGGATGGCTTGATCGGCATCGGCTCGGGCGGCAACTATGCTCTGTCGGCGGCCCGCGCCCTGATCGACATCGAAGGCCTGGATGCCGAAGCCATTGCCCGCAAGTCCATGAAGATCGCCGCGCAGATTTGCGTCTACACCAACGAAAATGTGACCGTGGAAAGCCTATGACCGCCGCCTTCTCCCCCCGCGAAATCGTTTCGGAACTGGATCGCTTTATCGTCGGCCAGCATGACGCCAAGCGCGCCGTCGCCATCGCCCTCAGGAATCGCTGGCGTCGCCAGCAGCTGCCCGAAGGCCTGCGCGAAGAGGTGCTGCCGAAGAATATCCTGATGATCGGCCCAACCGGCGTCGGCAAGACCGAAATCGCCCGCCGCCTCGCCCGTCTGGCCCAGGCCCCCTTCCTGAAGGTCGAGGCGACCAAATTCACCGAGGTCGGCTATGTCGGCCGCGATGTTGAACAGATCGTCCGCGATCTGGTGGAAAACGCCATCACCATGACCCGCGAGCGGCTGCGCAAGCAGGTCACCGCCAAGGCCGAAATGGCCGCCGAGGAACGGGTGCTGGATGTGCTGGTCGGCCAGAACGCCAGTCCCGAGACCCGCCAGAAGTTCCGCAAGATGCTGCGCGAAGGCAGCCTGAACGACAAGGAAGTCGAGATCGAGGTCGCCGACAACGGCAGCAACGGCATGCCGATGTTCGACATCCCCGGCATGCCGGGCAGCCAGATGGGCATGGTCAATCTGGGCGACATCCTGGGCAAGGCCTTCAGCGGCCGCACCAAGCCTCGCAAAATGAGCGTGGCCGAAAGCTACGAGGTCTTGATGGCCGAGGAAAGCGACAAGCTGCTCGACCAGGACAAGGTGGTCAAGGAAGCCATCGAGGCAGTGGAGAACAACGGTATCGTCTTCCTGGACGAGATTGACAAGATCTGCGCCCGCTCGGGCGAGACCCGGGGCGGCGATGTCTCCCGCGAAGGCGTGCAGCGCGACCTGTTGCCGCTGATCGAGGGCACCACGGTGAACACCAAACATGGCGCGGTGAAGACCGACCATGTGCTGTTCATCGCCTCGGGCGCCTTCCATCTGGCCAAGCCGTCCGATCTGCTGCCGGAATTACAGGGCCGCCTGCCGATCCGCGTCGAGCTGCAGGCCCTGACCCGCGAAGACTTCGTGCGCATCCTGACCGAGCCGGAAGCCAGCCTGATCAGGCAGTATAAGGCTTTGCTGGCCACCGAGGACGTCACCCTGGACTTCGCCGACGACGCCATCGAGGCCCTGGCCGATCTGGCCGCCGAGATCAACCGCAGCGTCGAGAATATCGGCGCACGGCGGCTGCATACGGTGATGGAGCGGCTGCTGGAAGAAATCAGCTTCTCGGCCACCGACAAGTCGGGCACCAGCATCACCATCGATGCCGAGATGGTGCGCGAACGGGTCGGCAGTCTGGCGAAGAACGCCGATCTGTCGAAGTTCATTCTGTAGAGAAAAAGCCCCTCGCCCGAAATCGGGAGAGGGGTTTGGGGTGAGGGAAATAGGGACTATTTCCAGCACCTTGATGCCGTCGAGGATGGTATTCCCTCACCCCCTAGCCCCCTCTCCCGCCTGCGGGCGAGGGGGAGGGATCATGCCGCCGACCGGCGCAGATATTCCATCGCCTGATTCAGCTGGCTCATACGCTCGTGGCTGCCGTAATTGCTGTCGGGGTGATGGATGGTCGCCAGCATGCGGAATTTGGCCCGCAAGGTGCGGCTGTCGGGCTCGGAACTGGGCGGGAAGCCCAGCACATGCAAAGCGTCGCCGCGGCTGCGGATGCCTTCGGGCAAGGGTTCGAAGGCCAGCACCGAGACAATCGCCTTCAGCCGTTCCAGCTCTTCGTTGATTTCCACCAGCTTGGTGCTGTCCTCGGGCTTCGCATGGGATTGCGCATGGTGCCTTGACTGCGTTTGCGGTTGATCGCGCCCATCGGACAACTTCACCTGCAGGTCGCCGCCATCCATCGCCAGCGCCAACCCTAAAGCCTTGCGAATAAAGGGAATATCATGGCCAGGGGGCATGCGCACCTGTAGGCGCGGCTTACGGCGCCAGGGGCGGCCCTCGGCAGGACCGGACTTCAGCACCACGGTTTCGCGGTCATCGGCCGCCGGCTCGCCGGGATCGGGGAATTTCTCAACAGTTTCAATGGGAACGACCAGCAGAATCGAGCGCGCCAGGTCCCCCACATTGACCTTGCGCTTGGCCGCCAGAGCTTCGACGGCATCGCGGAAGGCCGTAGCGCAGGGAATCGTGTAGGAGTGCTTGAGCACAGTGCCGGTCATTTTGCGTACCCAAACCCGCCTTCGCCGATCGCGAAGTGCAATGCATGTCTTAGTCGTAACGAATAGAGCGCCCCCCAGCCCCCGTCAACTACGAAAGTTGGTTTTATACGCCCGTGTTAGAGTCATCCTGCAAGTGATTGAGTTAATGAAGCTTTAACATATGTGAATTTCGCCCATTCGGAAAACCGCATGAAAGCCATGACTTGAGGCTCCAAGGACCGAGCATGAAATCTGCAAATGCAGTTGCCAAAAAGGCGGCTGCAACTACGCATGCGACAGCTGCAACTGCATGTGAATCAAGTGCTTGAAGGGAATGGGATGGTCAGATCACCAGACGGCGATCGCTGCGCAGCATCTCGCGCATGTCGGATGCCGGAACCGGGCGGCTGAAGTAATAGCCCTGGATCTGGTCGCAGCCCAAAGACTTAAGGAATTCAAGATGTTCCTTGGTCTCGACGCCTTCCGCCACCACCTTCAGCTTCAGGGCATGGGCCATGGCGACGATGGCCGAGACGATGGCGGCGTCGTTCGGGTCCTTGTCGATATCCATCACGAAGCTGCGGTCGATCTTCAGCTTGCTGATGGGAAAACCCTTCAGCACCGACAGCGAGGAATAGCCGGTGCCGAAATCGTCGATGGCGCAGGCCAGACCGCGTTCACGCAGCCGCTCGACCACCGAGATGGCGGTCTGGGGATCGGTCATCGCCGAGCTTTCGGTCAGTTCCAGCTCGATCAGCCGGGGGTCCAGGCCATTCTCTGACAGGGCGGTTTCCAGAATCTGGATCAGCCGGCGGGGCTGTTGGAACTGCCGGCCCGAGATATTCACCGCCACCGGCACCACTGGCAAAGCCTCTTGCTGCCAATGGCGCAGATGGGTGCAGCAGCTTTTCAGCACCTGCTCGCAGATACCGTCGATCAGGCCGGATTCCTCGGCCACCGGGATGAATTCAGCCGGCGAGACCATGCCCGACGGGCTCATCCATCGCACCAAGGCCTCTGTGCCGACGATGCGGCCGGTTTTCAGCTCCACCTGGGGCTGGAAGAAGGCGACGAACTCCTCCTGCTCCAGAGCGCGGCGCAGGCGGTTCTGCAGCGACAAGGTGCGGACCACGCCGGCATTCATCTCGGGTTCGAAGCGATGGGCGGTGCCCGGCGCCACCGATTTGACCTTCAACAGGGCAGCATCGGCGTTCTTGCTGAGGGTTTCGCCGTCGGCGCCGTCCTGGGGATAGAGGCTGACGCCGGCGCTGGCGGTAATCTCGATCTCTTCCTCGCCGATGGCGATGGGGTCTTGCAGGCGGGTCAGCAACTGCTCGACGGTGATCATGATCTCGGCATCGTCGGACAGGCCGGTCAGCAAAAGCATGAAGCGGTCGCCGCCGACACGGGCCAGACAATCGCCGGGCGACAGACAGGTGCCCAGGCGCTGGGCCAGCTTGATCAGCAACTGATCGCCGAAATCGTGACCCAGCGTGGTGTTGATGATGCTGAAACGATCGATGCCGATCGAGATCAGCGCCAGCTTGTCGCCGGTGCGGGCGACGGCGGCCTCGCGGAAACGCTCCAGCAGCAAGGAACGGTTGGCGGTCTGGGTCAAAGGATCGTGATAAGCCAGGAACAGCACCTGATCCTCGGCCTTCTTGCGGTCGGTGACGTCGAGGATCACCCCTTCCCAGATCACCGAGCCGTCATCCAGCCGGCGAGGACGCGAATTGCTGCGGGTCCAGATGTCCCGCCCATGGCGGGTATGAACCAGCATGTCGATCTCCAGCGGCTGCAAGGTCTCGGCCGAGCGGCCGATATCTTCCAGGAACTGGTCGCGCTGGGACTCGTCGATCAGGGTGATCATGACCGAGGGATCGGCGGCGATGTCGGCGGGATCAAGGCCGAACAGATCGCGGATGCCTTCGGCGACATAGGGATATTCAATGCCGCCATCGGATTTCAGCAGGCGCTGGAACAGCACGCCGGGCAGGTTGGCGGTGACCTCGGCCAGACGCCGCTGGGTTTCCACCAGAGTCGCCTCGGTCTGCTTGCGCTGGGTGATGTCGCGACCGATGCAGATGAACAGCCGCTGCCCCTCAAGCCGGACTTCCGACGCCGCCACCTCGAAGGGGAAGCAGCTGCCGTCCTTGCGCAGGCCCAACATTTCCTGGGGGCCATGCCCCAGAACCTCGGCCTCGCCGGTTTCCAGATAGCGGGCCAGCTGAGCCAGCCGCAGGCTGCGATAGGGCTCGGGCATCAGATGGGCGAAGTTCAAGGTCACCATCTCGGCGGCCGAATAGCCGAACAGAGCGGCGGCGGCATTGTTGGCGGATTCCACGCCGCCGTCGGTATTCAGGGTGATGATGCTGTCGGCGGCATAATCCATGATGGTTTGCAGCCGCTGTTCGGCGCGCTTGCGGTCGGTGACATCCAACAGCAGGCCGTCCCAGCGAACCGTCCCATCCTTCAGCCGCCGAGGCTGGGAGCTACCACGCAGCCAGCGGACTTCACCGGCGCGGGTCACTACGCGGAATTCTTCCAGACAGGCATCCAGGGTTTCCGCCGAACGACGGATGTCGGCCAGCATCTTGTCGCGATCGGCCCAATGCACCACGTCCAGGCACCCATCGGACGCCACCCGCAGCTCCTCGGGGCCGAAGCCGAGAATCTGCCGCACCCCCTCACTGAAGAAGGGATAAGACAGCTTGGACTCGGCGGACATCAGCCGCTGGAACAGCACGCCCGGCAGATTGGCGCTCAAGACCGCCAGTCGTTCCTCGGCGCGGCCAAGGCTTTCCCGGCAGTCCAGACGATTCGTCAGCTCGCGCAGCACGCCGACATAGACCGCACGCGGCTGATCGTCGGGAAATTCCATGGGTAGACAACTCCAGGCGGACTCCATGGTCAGCTTGCGGCCGTCACGGGTCTTCAGCCTGACATCCTTCATGACGTCGGGAAAGGGCTCGAAGGCCATTTCCTCCAAAAGAAGGGTAATGGAACGACCCAGTATCTCGCTTTCCGCAATTCCCGACAGACGGACTAGGACGGAGTTCGCCGCCAGGATGCAACCCGCCCGGTCGGTGATCACCAGGGCATCGGGAAGATGACCGCCCACGAACTGCAACAGACGCTCGGAGAATCGCTGCCGGCCAGCCTCATCCGAGGGAACCGGGGGCGACGAAGCGCCGGAAGGGTCAGGCATGGCCATGGAGTTGGAACGCCGATCACAAAGGGGCTGAAACTGCCGCCGCCTGAACCCGGTCCCTTTCACCGGAACTCATGCGGAGCGACGGCTGATGCCTGTCACCGCCAACAGGTTAACCAAATAACGCGCTCGGATAAAACCCCGATTCACAATGCAAAGGGTTTACGTCTGTTACCTTTAGTTAAAATCAGGAGCCACCTTTCTCATCCAAAGGGTCTGTCGGCGGATTTAGTCGGAGGCAAAAGGGAAAGGCGTAGTTTTTTTGTGGGATTTCGCCCTTGCGCATCGCCAACTCTTGGAGCAAAAGCCGCAAGCCTTGGCATCATTGCGCTTCCAGAACGGCTGCCAGATCGGGGTCATGGCGGTCGAAGCGCAAAATTCGGCTGGCCAGACGCAGCATCAGATGCGCCAGTCCCCCGGCATGGCGGAACCAGATACTATTGCCGGAAAACCGGCTGCCCAGCCGCTTCTTGGCGCCATATTCGTCCTGGCCGCTTTGATAGATGGTCAGACCCCGCCCAAGGCAATGTTCAAGATTGACCATCCAGCTGAGCACATAAAGATTATGCGCCGGCCCCAGCTCGCCGTCGAAACCGACGAATTTGTCCAGCAAGCGCCGGCCAGCCGATCGCCCACCCAATAAAGGTAATAGCCGGCCTTGTCGCCCATCTGCCGGCTGATCAGGCTGAACCACTGGTCGGGCAGACATTCGAACTGCAGCCCGGACCTTTCCCGCGC
>Ga0182038_10000654_pt1 | contig 17692 bp, 13 predicted proteins | sample sta12Can44000108_FD_125976 | JGI IMG/M metagenome (GOLD analysis project Ga0182038, IMG submission 125976) | Lab enrichment of tropical soil microbial communities from Luquillo Experimental Forest, Puerto Rico - statanox.12C.anox.44.000.108 | ecosystem: Environmental > Terrestrial > Soil >...
ATCGCGCCAGACCTCGGGCTTCCAGTTGAACAGGCAAGGTCCGATCGACAGCTTCGCAGGATTGCTCATCGCCAGCTCCTCTCATAGGCACCGGCGGTTTGCTTGTTGCCTTCGGTGATATTGTCCAGATCGATCTCGGGCGGAGCCTCGCCCCGGCGGATGGCGTCCACCGCCCGGCGGAAGGCTGAGACCACATTGCCGACATAAGCGCGGCCGCGCTGGCGGCCTTCGATCTTGAAGGCGGTGACGCCGGCAGCGATCAGGTCGGGCAGCAGCGACAAAGTGTTCAGCGAGGTCGGTTCCTCGAACAGATAGGACAGCTTGCCATTGGCCTCGAACCGGCCCTTGCACAGGGTAGGATAGCCGGCGGACTCGCCCGAACCGAAGGTGTTGATGGTGAAGCCGCCCAGCTGGCTGACCACCTTGTCCCCCTTCTCGACATAGCGCACATGGCTGGCCGGCGAGCAGACGCCGTTCATGTTGGGCGACAGGCCGGTAGCGTAGGAAGACAACGAACAGCGCCCCTCGGCCATCACGCAGAGGCCGCCGAAGACGAACACTTCCATCTCGATGGGAACCTGGGCGCAGAGAGCGGCGATTTCCGGCACCGTCAAGACACGCGGCAGCACGGCCCGCTGGATGCCGAAGGCTTCATGATAGAAGCGGATCGCTTCCGCCGACGAAGCCGAAGCCTGCACCGACAGATGCAGCCGCAGCTGGGGATGCTTGCGGCTGGCATAATCGCAGAGGCCCACATCGGCCAGGATCACCGCATCGGCCTTCAATTTGGCGGCGTCGTCCACCGCCTGATGCCAGATCTCGGGCGAGCCTGCGCGGGGGAAGGTGTTGATGGCCACCAACACCTTGGTGCCACGCTCATGGGCATAGGCGATGCCGTCGGCCAATTCCGGACGGCTGAAATTCAGGCCGGGGAAGTTGCGGGCGTTGGTCTCGTCGCGGAAGCCGACATAGACGCAGTCGGCCCCGGCATCGACGGCGGCCTTCAGGGCAGCCGGGGTGCCGGCGGGGCAGACCAGCTCGACATTTTCAGCACTCATCAGCGGTTCTCACGATGACGGAGGGAACGGCGGACTTGGGACAGCTCCGCCTCAAGCTCGTTGATACGGGCGCTCAGGCCTTCGGCGCGGCGCTGCTCGGGCCCGACCAGGGATTGACGCAGCATATTCATATCGCGGGAAAGCCGCCCGAACAGCCAGCCGCCGGCGCGCACCGCCCGCATCAGCGGACGGGCAATCGGGCCCAGGGTGGCGGCGAAGTCAGCTTCCAGATCGATGCCGGCGCCATCCACGGCATTGCGCAGGGCCAGCACCACCTCGGTATCGCCCTCGATCACCAGCTGGCGCGAGAAGAAGGCGGCATCGCCGTCGATGCGGCCCTCGGCCAGGGCGAACAACATCTCCAGCGGGCCGCGGATGATGGCGCTGGGGCGGATATCGTCGAAGTCATGACAGACGGTCAGCCGCGGCTGCTCGGGGATCGGCTCCAGCACCAGGGTGAAGGGCAGGTCAACCGGATCGATGCCGACCACGGCGTCGGGATAGGCGGACAGACGCTCCAGAATATCGGGATGGCGCCCCTTCACAACCTTCAGGATGGCGTCGAAGATCGGCTGCAGCAGCCGCACGGGAACCGGCGCCAGGGCCAGACCGGCCAGCAATACCGGCGAGAACGGCGGATCGACGGGACGCGAGGGCTGGTCCGCGCGATGAATGGCCATGACCTGATGAACTCCCAGCTTAAAATCCGGATGAAAGGCAGAACAAAGCACCCTGGTCCATGTCCCGTCAAGCACCTAAGGATGCTAGGGGATTGAAGCCGAACAGCAGCTCGTGCAGATGCAGCAACGCCGCATAGAGCAGCAACCCGCCGAAGGCCCGCAAAAGCAGAGCCGGCAGGTCGGATGCCGAAAAGCGAATTTCCGCCCGCAAAGCCGTCAATTCCCGGCGGCGGCGGTCGAAGATCAGCATGCCCATCAGGCTGAAGGCGAACAATGCGCCGAACAGCAGCACGGCCCGCAATTCGCCATTGGGAAACAGATGGCTGCCGGCCCATAAAGCCGCCGCCCACAGCACCGGATGACGGGTCAGCCCGACAATGCCGGGCCGGGCGGGATCGAAGCCCCTGCCCCCCTTGCCCAGGGAAAAGGGATTGGCCGAACTGAGGCCCGCCACCAGCAGAATGCAGGCGATGGGCATGCTCAGGATCGGCACCCAGCGCGCCCAGTCGTGAAAGCCCCACAGCACCAGCCGCGGAGCCTCCAGCGTCGCCGCCACCAGCCAGACCAGCGAGACGGTCGCCAGCAGGGAATGCAGAATGATATAGCCGCGCTCCCCCATCCGCGCCGTCAACCTGGTTCGCAGACCGGGCAGCGAGGGTAGGCTATGCGTCAGAAAAAAAGCGCCCAAGGCGGCGGCAAGGGGAAGATAGTCGTCCATGACGGCTAATCTGCCCGATGCCAGGGCTTGGGCGCTTTGACGCGGATCAAGCGGCGCTCATCAAGCGCAAGCCAGGCGGCAGTTTGGTCTTGGCGTCGCCAGTGGCACTTTCCAACTGCGCCTGCACCAATCCCTTGGCTCCCGACAGGTCGGCCTCGGCTAGTTTAACGCCCAGAAGGTTTGCGCCCTTCATATTCGCCCCATCGAAGCTGGAACCCGACAGATCGGCTCCGGCCATGTCGGCCCCTTGCAGATTGGCCCGTTCCAGATTGCAGGCCTTCAGATGGGCATGGCGCAGGCGGGCGACCGCCAGATTGGCCTCGACCAGCTGGCAGCCGATGATCTCGGCATGGCGCAGGTCGGCCCCATGCAGTTCCGCCTTCGACAAATCGCTGCCCGACAGGTCGCAGCGACGCAAGCTGGCGTTGGTCAAGGGCGCTTCCGTCAAGGTGCGGCCCGATAGGTCTTCGCCTTCAAGATTGGCCCGTTTGCCTTGGGTGCCGCCGGACTGCACCCATTGGGCATGCTCTTCCAGAATGGCGTCCAGATCGCGCCCCGCCACCGGCTCGCCGTCATGGGGCAAGGGCGCGGGCGGAGGCTCCAGCCCTTCATCCTTTGCGGAATTCTTCTTAGCCTTGCCCGCCAGTTCGTCGCCCCAGCCGTCATCGGCTTTGGGCTGGGCGGCCACAGGCTCCAGCGCCTCGATGAACTCCTTGGGCTTCGGCGGAGCAGCCTCCAAGGGCTCGTCGTCGCCATAGGTGCCGCTGGGCTTCTTGGACGCCGCCGCCGTCTCGATGCCGCCACCACCGGCCACAGTGGCGATACCTCCCACCCCGCCGGATGCCAAGGGGCGCGTCCCCCCTTCCGGCGGCGGCGAGAAAGAAGACGGACGACGCGGCGGGATCGGCTTCGGCCCCGAGGCATCGGGGGCGGAAGGGCTGCGCTTGATCTCAGGGGGTGCTTCGGCCAGATGCGGACGCGGCGGCTCGCGCGCAGGCGTCTGGGCCTGCACGGCGATGCGACGAGGGTTCTTGCAGACCGAACTGACCGCTTTCAGCAAAAGATCGCCGGTCAGCGGCTTTTTCAGCACACCATGCACGCCGAAAGCGCAAGCCTCGGCCAAGGCCGGGCCGCCATTGTCCTTAACTAACAGCAGCACCGGCATGGCAGAATTGGGACTGGCCTTGTCTTCGCGCAGCCAGCGCAGCAGTGCCAGCAGCGCCGGGTCGTCGCGCCCCAGCTCCAGCAGGGCGACATCGATGCCGAACTCACCCATGGCCTGGCGGGCGGTTTCCAGATGCGGCAGGCCCACCACCTCGGCGGCCCGCTGCTGCTTGAACAGGCCACGCGCCCAGAAACGGAAATGGTCGTCGCCATCCGCCACCAGGATACGCAGTTTTCTCCAGTCGAAGATCAGTTTCCGGCTCCCTCACCCAGCGGCCACACTGTGGCCTGCACCAGACAGAAATTCAACCGCCGCAAAGCGGACGGCAACAGCAGGGCGAGAATGAGAGAATGGTGGGGATGGGGAGACTAGCCGGTCGCGGCGCCTCGTCCCCCCTGGATCGATTCGCCTGGGCGACCGGCCTCCCCGCCCATCCCCGAAGGGAATAACCGCACTATCCTTGTGGATTGTCAAAATAATATGACGACAAATGTAAACAGGATGCAAATTAGGCATTTTCCATGCGCGGTATTTCATCCTCTTCGGCCTTTCGCAACGGCAGCCGCAGGGTGAAAACCGCGCCCTGACCTTCTTCGCCACCGACTTCGATGCGCCCGCCATGCTTGACCATCACCACATCGCGGGAAATCGCCAGCCCCTGTCCGGTCCCCTTGCCTACCGCCTTGGTGGTGTAGAACGGATCGAAGATGTGATCGCGGATCGCCGCCGGCACACCGTTGCCGCTGTCGGCGACCCGCACCACCAGCCAGTCGCCATCCCGGCGGGTGGCTATGCGGATATGCCCCGGCAGCGGCTTGCCGGACTCCTCGATGGCTTGGGCGGCATTGACGATCAGATTGAGAAAGACCTGGTTCATCTCGCCGGCATGGCAGGTCAGCGGCGGCAGATCGGGGTCGAAGTCGCATTCTACCTCGGCCAGATGCTTCCACAGATTGCGGCTGACGGTCAGCGATGTTTCCAGGGCATGATTGATATCGGTGGCGGTCTTGATCGAAACACCCGGATGGGAAAACTCCTTCATCGACTTGACGATGCGGCCGATCTGCCCCACTCCGTCCAGGGACTCCGCGATGGCCTGGGGCAATTCCTCGGCATATTCGCGGGCTAGGTCCGAGGGCAAGGCCCCCGACAGCTTCAGCAGATCCTCGGCCACGCCCTGGATGTAGCGCAAATTGTCGCCGACATATTGCACCGGCGTGTTGATCTCGTGAGCGATGCCCGCGGCCAGCTGCCCGACCGAGGCCATGCGCGCCGATTGCATGCTGTCTTTCTGCGCCTGCTTCAGGTCGCTGATATCATGCAACGATAAGACCGCCTGGCGATGATCGCCCTCACCCGTCAGGGGAACACAGGCAAAGGCCATCTCGGCCTTGCTCCCCGAGGCCAGATGCAGCTCAACATCCTCTCCGCAGACGGCCTGGCCATTGCGGATCACCCGCAGCCACGGCTCGGGATCGATCCTCCCTTCGCCCCCGCCCGGCCTGATCTGGAACAGGCTTGTCAACGCCCTGCCCTCCAGCGGCTCGGTTTCCGCGACTCTCAGCAGCCTATGGGCGGTACGATTGGCAAAGCAGATCAGCCCCTGGTCATCCACCATCAGTAACCCGTCCATCAGGCTGTCGGCGATTCCGCTGAGCAAGGCCCGATGCCGGACCTCGTCCGCCAGACGTTCGGCGATCAGGCGGCGGCGGCGCATAGCCGCGTGCAGATAGGCCGTCAGCAACCCCATCAGCCCGACCCCCATGACCAGCAGACTCCAAACCTCCCAGGGGATACCGGCCCGATGGCTGCGATAGAGCACGACCTCCCAATGCCGGCCACCCACCACCAGCGTACGGACAAATTGAAGCGGAGCGGACGTCGAGAAATCCGGCTGCCCCTCGGCGGAACGGGGATAGAGCAGGCTGGCCTCGGACGAGGCCGAGCGGTCCCGCACCAGCAGCGCCAAATTCTGGACCGATGGGTCCATCTGCTCGTTCGCCCCCAACCGCTCGATCACATCCTTCAGACGGAAGACGCCCAAGGTGAATCCGCGCAGGCTGCGCCGGCCACTGGCGACGTCGAACACCGGGCGGAAAACCAGAAAGCCGTATTGATTGCCGGTTTCCTGCACCAGGGTAATGCGCGCCGTCGCCACCAGCTCGCCGCTGGACGCCGCCTGCTCCAGGGCGGCGCGACGGGTGGCGTCAGAGCCGAGATCGAACCCCACCGCTTTCTCATTGCCCTGCAAGGGCTCGACGAAATAGACCGGGAAATAATCGGGCCGTTCGGCTTCCGGCACCAAACCGATATCCGGCTTGCGCTCCTTGAAGGTGAAACCGTTCACCCCATCGGCACGGGCGGCGCTCTCGGCATCGGCTCGGCCCTGGCGGGTCACGCGGGGAACCCATTCCAACGCCTGGATCGCCGGGTTGCGATCAATGATTGGAGACGCCAGCTTGGCGAACTGCTGACGACTGATCGAGGGCTCGGCATCAAAGAAGGAACTGACCACCACCAGATTGTCCAAGGTCAAGGTGATGTTGGTTTCCAGATCGGTGAAGCGCTCTTGCGCGGCCTTCTCGAAGGTGGCGCGTTCGCGTTCGTCCACCATATCGGCGACGAAGGTGAACAGAAGCACCAGCAAGCCCACCCCCGCCAGGAACAGGCCCGCCAGCAGTATGGTAACCGGAACTCGCAGACCCGGCTTAGCGATGGTTGATGAGCCCATCAATGGCCTCCACCCCGTTGGAAGGAGGTTTGCCCCTCCTTTTCATTCGCCCCAGATTAACATCGCCGATACGTAATTTGATCGGCTCGCCCGGTCACGCCGCGATATCTTTGGAAGGCCAAAGTCAGTTTCCGAAGGATGGCGGTCAGTCGAAGGTTTGATTATGCTGCCCCTAACCATGATCCGCCGCCTAGCCCCCCGTTTGCTTGTTCTGAGCCTCTTCGCTTCGCCCTTGCGGGCCGAGCCGCTGAAGGAATGCCCCGACTGTCCGGAACTGACGGTGATCCCCGCCGGCAGTTTCCAGATGGGCAGCCCACCCGGCGAGATCGGGCGCTATGACAATGAAGGGCCGCGCCATTCCGTCCATATTGCGGCTTTCGCCCTGGCCACCATTCCGGTGACGGTGGCCGAGTTCGCCGCCTTCGTGAAGCAGACCGGCGCCGAGATGGGCGCCTGCGACTGGCCCGAGGGGGCGTCCTGGCAGTCGCCGGGCATCGTGCAGTCCGACCGCCAGCCGGTGGTCTGCGTCAGCTGGAAGGATGCTCAAGCCTATGTCGCCTGGCTGAATGGCAAGGTCGGACATGGCTCCCCCTATCGCCTGCCCAGCGAGGCGGAATGGGAATATGCCGCCCGCGCCGGCACCAACTCCGCCCGCTGGTGGGGGGAAGAGATCGGCCAGGGCAAGGCGAACTGTAATGGCTGCGCCAGCCCCTGGGACAATGCCCAGATCGCCCCCGCCGGCAGCTTCGGCCCCAACCTCTTCGGACTTTACGATATGCTGGGCAATGTCTGGCAATGGACCGAGGATTGCTGGAACGACAGCTACCAGAACGCCCCAGCCGATGGTCGAGCGCGCAAAGATGGCGATTGCAGCTTCCATGTGATGCGCGGCGGTTCTTGGAGCAATCTGCCGGCCTTCATCCGGTCCGCCGCCCGCAATCGCGGCGGAGCCGGCGATCGCGACCATGATTACTCGGCCTATACCGGCTTTCGCGTCGCCCGCAGCATTCCTTAGCGAAGGGATTTCTTCGGGTCGAGAGTGACCGTCACCTCGACTGCATCCCCCACCATCCCCGGCGGCAATTGCAGAGATGCGGCGGCCAAAGCCGCCCGGCGAGCACTGGCGGCGCAGGGAGCGTAGTCGGATCGCCCCGAAAAACGGGGATCATCCAGCAGTTCGACCCGCAGCACCTCGCCATCCGGCTTGACCAGCAGCTTAAGGGTAATCAGCAACTCGCCCGGCCCCAGCTTCGAGAAGTCGTATTCCCAGTGCCGCTCGATCTGCACGCGAACGATGTCCTTCAGGCTGCGCCCGACCACCGCCCCCACCTCGCCCTCGCCGGCGACACGGCTGGAGACGCCCGTCCCTTGCGCCGATAGGGCCGAGGACGGAGCCTTGACCTGCTTCGCCAATGATTGCAGCCGGCTGGAGAAATCATCGGCCTTCTGCCGCGGCGCTTCGTGATGGACAGATGTCTTCGACACCGCCACTGACCTTGGCGCAGGTGGCGCAGGCGGAGGCGTCACCGTTTCGTGATGGGGAAGATCGGCGGCCTTTTCCTGCGGCGGGCCGGGCGATTGCTGGGCGGGAGCGCCGGCATCGGCCAACTGCGGCACCAGAGTGACCGGCGTCGCCTGCTCGATCTCGCGCACCGCCGAAGCCGGCAGATGGCCGAGAAACAGCAGCAGCGCCAGCATCCCACCATGCAGCAGCGCCGACAGCCCCATGCCCCAACTGGGCCGGGATATCGCCGAAACCTTGCCGTCTGGCACCGCTTGTCACCTCATCCGTCCGAGCGGACACCCTGCCCCAGATGTAGCAGAGCCATAGCCCTGATGCGAGAGAATGCGAAAATTTGTTCTGCACAAAAATACGCCAAAAATATCGTGAATATTACATATCCATGACAGGGCCGTTAATTTACCAAGTCAGGCCGTTGCCAAGTTGAGTTTTAGCATATTTACAGATAACCAATCCCCATCATGATCATCAGATTCTTCCGCACGCATCCTTCAACCGGCTTTCACCGCCGACAAGGACGTCGCCCGACCCATTTGGCTTGGCTGTGGCTCGGACTATTTCTTCTGCCCGTTGCCGCGCAGTCGGAAGAGACGCTGGTGTTCGCCCTCACCTCGGCGCAGACACCGCAATCGCTGGAAACATCCTGGCGACCGTTCATCGACGAAATGTCCAAGGCCATCGGCCGCAAGGTCGAGGCGCAGCCCCATACCGACTATGCCGGCGCCATCTGGTCGTTGACCGAGAACCGGGCCCAAGTCGCCATGTTGGGGAACCGCGCCGCCATCGAAGCCGTAGATCGGGCAGATTGCGAGATCGCCGTGCAAACCACCGACCGCAACGGCTCCGCCGGCTATTACAGCTATCTGATCGTCCATCAAAGCTCGAACCTGAACAGCGCCGCCGATGTCATCCGCCGGGCGAACAGCCTGTCCTTCAGCTTCGGCGATCACAACTCCACCTCGGGCTTCACGGTCCCTAACTATTATTTGTTCTCGTCGCAGGGATTGGATGCGCAAAGCATCTTCAAGCACCTTGACTATAAAGACCATGAAAGCAATTTGCTGGCAGTCGCTGGCGGCGAAGTGGATGTGGCCACCAACAACAGCGAAAATCTGTCGCTGTTCAAGCTTCAGCATCCCGCCGAGGCCAAGACCATCAGAGTGATCTGGGAATCGCCGCTGATCCAGTCCGATCCGGTGGTCTGGCGCAAGGATCTGCCCGACGAGGTCAAGCGCCGGCTGACCGCCTTCCTGCTGGCCTATGCCCGGCCCGCGCCCGGCAAGTCCCCGGAAACACTGCGCCATGAGCAGGAGATATTGGCGGGCACCAGCTATGCCGGCTTTCGTCCCTCGTCCGACGCGCAACTGGCGCCCATCCGCCGCATCGAACTGTTCCGCCTGCGCCAGACCACCGAGGCCAACAAGGTGTTGCCCGAAGAGATGAAGGCCCGCCGTCTGGCCGAGATCGACCAGAAAATGCGCGAGCTTGACGCCCAGTCTCCGCTCGACCCATGAGCCCAGGCCGCCGATCATGAAGATGACGCTGAAGACCAAGATCCTGATCCCGACGCTGGCCTTGTCGGTCCTCTCGTCGATGGTGCCGTTCCTTTATTTCGAGAACCGCCTGGACAACAGCTTCCGCGACGAGTTCCGCGAACGCAGCCAGACCTTCGCCTCGGTGCAGGCGGCGGCCTTGCTGAACCCCATGTGGAACTTCGATCAGAATTCCATCGATCAGCTGTTTTCCGTCTATCGCGGCAATGGCGACCTGACCGCTGCACAGCTCCTTGACGCCAAGGGCCGGGTGGCCGCCGAATATCTCCATAGCGCCGACAACGTGACCCAGGCCAACAGCATCACCATCGAGCGCGACCTGACCCATGACGCCGCCGGGGCGCATTTCCATGTCGGCAAGCTGAGCCTTACCTTCTCCAGCGCCCAGCTGGAGGCCGCCGCCCATGCCAGGCGGGTGAATGACACGGTGGTGTTCCTGCTGCTGATCGCGGTGTTCGGCGCCAGCCTCTATGCCGCCATCCATTTCCGCATCGGCAGGCCGTTGAGCCGCCTGCGGGAATCCATCGCCAGCAATGCCGATCGCGGCAGCCGCGAGCCGCTGATCTGGAGCGAGCAGGACGACGAACTGGGCTCGGTGGTCAGCGCCTACAACAAGCTGCTGGCCCGTCAGACCGAGGCCGAGCTGCAATTGCAGACCTATCAGCAGGGGCTGGAGCTGCTGGTGGAGCAACGCACCACCCAGCTGCGCGACAGCGAGCGGCGCTTCAAGACCTTTGCCCAATCCTCGTCCGACTGGTTCTGGGAATGCGATGCCCAGTTGCGCTACACCGCCTTTGTCGGCGAAACCCCCATCTGCAATTATCTGAAAGAGAAGGCGGTTGGCTCGGGCGTCGCCGAGCTGCTGGCGCTTTGGAACCCGGAAGACTGCACCGAAGGCCATCTGGCCGATCTGGCCGCCCACGAACCCTTCCGCGACGTGATCTATCGCATTGCCTTGGAAAACGGTGAACCGCGCATCCTGATGGTCAGCGGCATCCCCACCGTGGATTTCGCCGGGCTGTTCTCGGGCTATCTCGGCACGGCGCGCGACATCACCGACCGCATCGAGGCCGAACGCAAGATCCGCACCGCCGAATCCCGTCTGCTGGACGCCATCGGCTCGATCGCCGACGCCGTGGTGCTGTTCGATGAGCATCACCATCTGGTGGTCTGCAATGGCCGTTACCGCTCGATGTTCGCCAGCCCCGACAATCCCATCGTGCCCGGCGCTCTGTTCGAAGACATCCTCGATCAGGCCGCCATCGAATGGCAGCGTGAAGAAGGCTCCGACGCCGCCCTGGGCGCGGTCACCTGGTTCGAGGATCATCGCAAGGGCGACGGCACCTCGTTGCTGCTGCGCCATCCCGACGGGCGATGGATTCAGGCGGCCTCCTTCACCACCAGCGACGGCGGCGTGGTCGCCATCTATTCCGACGTCACCGCCATCGCCGCCAAGGATGCCGAGCTGCGCGCCGCCAAAGAGACCGCCGAGGCCGCCAGTCAGGCCAAGTCGGAATTCCTGGCCAATATGAGCCATGAAATCCGCACGCCGATGAACGCCATCCTAGGCCTGACCTATCTGGCCTTGCGCACCCGGCTGGACGACCGCCAGCGGGATTATCTGCAAAAGATCGAGACCTCGGGCAAGTCGCTGCTCTCGATCATCAACGACATCCTCGACTTCTCGAAGATCGAGGCCAACAAGCTGGCGATCGAGACGGTTCCCTTCGAGCTGGCCAAGGTTCTGGAAGACATCGCCGGCACCCTGTACCTGCGGGCCCGCGAAAAGGGACTGGTGTTCGCCGTCGATGTGGATGGCGAGGTGCCGCATATGCTGGAAGGCGATCCGTTGCGCCTCGAGCAGGTGCTGACCAATCTTCTGACCAACGCCATCAAGTTTACCGACCAGGGTCGGGTGACCTTGCGCATCCGCCTGCTGAGCCGCCAGGGCGAGAGCCTACGCCTGCAATTCGCCGTCATCGACGACGGCATCGGCATGACCGAGGAGCAGCAGAACAATCTGTTCCTGCCTTTCTCGCAGGCCGACGGCTCGATCACCCGGCGCTTCGGCGGCACCGGGCTGGGGCTGGCCATCTGCCGGCGTCTGCTGGACCTGATGGGCGGGCGGATCGGCGTCGAGAGCAAACCCGGCGAAGGCTCCACCTTCTGGTTCGAACTGAGCCTGAAGGAAGGCCAACTGCAACTGCCCTCGATCATCCCCGAGATCACCGGCGCCAAGGTGCTGGTGGTGGACGACAACGCCGCCGCCCGCCGCACCCTGGGGGCCATCATCGAAGGCTTCGGTTGCCAGGTGGTCATGGCCGCGTCCGGCGAGGAAGCCCTGGCCGAGCTGGGCCGCGCCGATGCCGGCTTCGACCTTGCCTTCATCGACTGGCGCATGCCCGACATCGACGGCCTGAGCGTCTGCGAACGGCTGTCGAAGCGCGAGGATCTCAGCCTGCCGCCGATCGTCATCATCAGCGCCTATGACCATGAAAGTCTGGCCCGCAAGGTCACCCAGCTGGGCCTGTGCGGTCCCTTGATCAAGCCGGTCAGCGCCTCGACCCTGTTGGATGTGATCCTGCGTCACAGTGCCCGCACCACCCCTGGCCCACATCTGGACGCCGCCGCCGCCGAAGCCCTGTCCGAGATGCGGGTGCTGCTGGTCGAAGACAACGAGTTCAATCAGGACCTCGCCCGCGAAGTGCTGGAACAGGCCGGAGCGCTGGTCACCATCGCTGGCGACGGACAGGCGGCTCTGGACCGGCTGAACGGCGGCGCCGTCTTCGATGTGGTGCTGATGGATATCCAGATGCCGGTGATGGACGGCTACAGCCTGACCCGGCTCTTGAGGAACAATCCTCTGTTCGCCGGCCTGCCCATCATCGCCATGACCGCCAACGCCATGAGCGGCGACCGCGAGCGGGCTTTGCAGGCCGGGATGAACGACTATATCTCGAAGCCCTTCGATCCCGAGAGGGCCGTCGAAGTGATTTCCCGCACCGTCCTGCGCCTGTCGTCCGGTCTGACCGTACCCGCCTTGCCCGCCTGCGAACCGGCTCCGGTGGAGGACAGCAGCGCAGACAACGCGCCCCTGTTCGACATCGAGTGCGCCAAACTCCATACCGGCAATAACCAGCCCTTGTTCGAGCGATTGCGCCACCGCTTCCTGGAGGCCACGCCGCTGATGGCCGCCCAATTGCGCCCGGCCCTGGCCGAACAGCGGCTGAAGGAAGCCGGCGCCTTGGCTCATAAGCTGAAATCCTCGGCAGCAACCTTGGGGCTGAAGCCGTTCGCAGAAATCGCCGCCCGCATCGAGACCTGCTGCCGCTCGGGCAAGGCGCAAGGCACGCAACATTTGCTGGAGCAGTTGGAAACCCTGCTGCCCCAATCACTGGCTGCCTTGCAGGAGTGCATCGCCTTAAACGATGACGAAAGTCCGGTGACTCTGGTCGAGTTGGATCGCCCGACGGCTCCGGCCTTGCAGCAGCTTGCCGACATCGCCCGACTGGCCGCCGAATCCGATACCCATGCGGTCAAGCTGGGCCAAGAACTGGAAAACCTGCTGCCCCCGGCCCTGCTGCGTCAGAGCCGGCAATTGCTGCAACGGCTGAAGGATTACGACTTCGCCAAGGCTGAGGACGAGGCCAAGGCCCTGCTGGCGCTGCTGGAGGGCCGCGCCTCAGACCAGCCCACGGGCCAGGAAGGGTGACAGCGGCAGCTCTTCCTGTTCGCCATACATCTTCTTGATCTCCAGCACCTGCGGCAGAATCTGCACGAAGATGGTGATCAGGTCCGGGTCGAAATGGCTGCCGGCCTGTTCCTTCAGCAGCCGTACCGCTTCCTCAATGCTCCAGGCCCGCTTATAGGGCCGATCCGAGGTCAGGGCGTCGAACACGTCGGCCACCGCCACGATCCGTGCCGACAGGGGAATCTCTCGCCCCTTCAGGCCGTGGGGATAGCCCGAACCATCCCATTTTTCGTGATGGTAAAGCGCGATTTCCTTGGACAGCTTCAACAGCTCCGAGCTGTGATCGCCGATGATCTCGGCGCCGATCTGAGGATGGCGGATCATCTGCCGCCATTCCTCGGGGTCAAGCTTGGCGGGCTTGAGCAGGATATGGTCCGGCACCCCGATCTTGCCGACATCATGCATGGGCGCGGCATTGAACAGCAGCTCCGCCCAGCTGTCGTTCACCCCTAGGCTCTGGGCGATCAGATAGCTGTAATGGCTCATGCGGATGATATGCATGCCGGTTTCATTGTCGCGGAATTCCGAGGCACGACCCAGCCGGCGGATGATCTCCAACCGGGTCTCCAGCAATTCCTCGGTGCGGTCGCGGACCTTGCGCTCCAGCTCCAGATTCTGGCGATGCAGAGCCAGATGCGTGGCGATGCGGGCCATGACGATGGGCGGGCTGATGGGTTTGACCACGTAATCCACCGCCCCCAGCCCCAGCCCCTTGGCCTCGTCCTGCTCGTCGCCCATGGCGGTGACGAAGATGACCGGGATATGAGAACATTTGGGATCGGCCTTCAGGCGGCGGCAGACCTCATGCCCATCCAGCCCCGGCATCATCACATCGAGCAAGATCATTTCCGGTTGGGGATAGGCGGTCGCGATCGCCAAGGCCCGCTCGCCGTTCAAGGCCGCTTTGACGCGATAGCGCGTGCTCAGCACACTGGCCAGCACATCAATATTTTCCGGCGTATCATCGACCACAAGGATGGTCGGCAGGACAGTCTGTTCGGTCAAGCTCGCCTCCACCCGGTCAGATCGCTAAGTCGCGGAATACGGGGACAATCGTAACAGACTTAACAATTCTGCTTGGTGAAGAAGCCTTTACATTTTTGCTCGCAAAGCCGGACGGCTTGCCATGACCGTAAGCGATCTGCGGCCAGCAAAAAAATCCCCCCGAACCTAGTCCGGGGGGGATGCTTCTTGCCGTCGGTCAATCAGACATTCAGCAGCAGATATTCCCGTTCCCAGGACGAGACCACCCGCTGATAGGCTTCCCACTCGGCTTCCTTGACGGCGATGAAGGTCTCGACGAAATCCTCGCCCAGCACTTCGCGCAAGGCCTTGTTGCTTTGCAGCTTGGGCAGGGCGTCGAACAGCTGGCGAGGCAGCGAATGAGCGCGGGTATAGCCCGAACCCTCGATGGGATCGCCCGAGTCCAACTCGCTCACCATGCCCAGATAGCCGCAGGCCAGCGAGGCGGCGATGGCCAGATAGGGATTGGCGTCAGCACCGGCCAGACGGTTCTCGACCCGGCGGCCAGACGCGCCGGAATTGGGAACCCGCAGACCCACCGTACGATTGTCGCGGCCCCAATGCACATTGATCGGCGCATCGAAGTCGGGCACCAGACGGCGATAGGAATTCACATTCGGCGCCAGCAGCGGCATCGCCGCCGGCAGGAACTTGCGCAGGCCGCCGATGAAATAGCGGAACAGACTGGTGTCGGCGCCATCGGCGCTGGCAAACAGATTCTTCCCACTGGCAGCATCCAGCACGTTCAGATGGATATGCATGGCGCTGCCCGGCTCGTTCTGCATCGGCTTGGCCATGAAGGTGGCATAGACCCCTTTGCGGATGCCCACCTGGCGCACGGTGCGTTTGAACAGGAACACCTGATCAGCCAGTTCCATCGCCTCGCCGTGATTGAAGTTGATTTCCATCTGGGCGGCGCCGGCTTCGTGGCTCAAGGTGTCGATATCGAGGCACTGGGCCTCGCAATATTTATAGACCTCTTCGAACAGCGGATCGAACTCGTTCACGGCGTCAATGCCATAGGATTGACGCCCGGTCTCGGGGCGGCCCGAACGGCCCACCGGCGGCTCCAGCGGATAGTCCGGGTCGGTATTGACCTTGACCAGGAAGAATTCCAGCTCGGGTGCCACGATCGGCGTCCAGCCCTTCTCTTCATAAAGCTTCAGCACATTGCGCAGCACCTGACGCGGCGAGATGTTCACCGGACGACCGTCGGCATAGACGCAGTCGTTGATCACCTGGGCGGTGGCGTCGGGATACCAGGGCACCACCCGCAGGCTGTCGGGATCGGGCTTCAGATAGACATCGCCATCGGTCTCGCTGGTGACGTCCTTTTCCGGGTAACCGCCGGTCACCGTCTGGGCGAAGATGCTTTCCGGCAGGCGCAGACCACCATCGAAACTGGAGAGAAATTTCGGCGCCGGCAGGATCTTGCCGCGCGGGATGCCGGACATGTCGGGCACCAGACATTCCACCTCGGTGATACCACGGTCACGCAGCCAGTTTTCCACGTTCTTCATCAGTGCCTCGGGCAAGTTTCAAAGCGGTCCCAACAGCATATGGGATCACAGTCAGGAAAAGGCTAGCGCAACCCCGGCAGGTCTTCCACCTCGGCCGAAGGACATTCCGCATGTGGAACGTAAAGGCCGTGAATTCGTCTCTATCTTGATGAATTCATTTGCGCCTGCCGCTGGATTGGCCGACAAATAACCCACCATCTGTCCCCGGACCTGACCATGAGCTTCTGGACCGTCATCCTTGTGAGCCTTGTCCTCGGCCTGCTGCTGGTCATCGGCGGCACGCTGGTCAGCTATATGGGCTCGCTGGTGAAGAACGCCTATACGCTGAAGGTGGAAATCCAGGCTGAGATGGAGGCCGGGCTGAAACGCGCCGAGGAAGAGTCCGACAAGCGCACCAAATGGATCAAGCGCGATCTGGTCGAAGAGATCGATAAGCTGAAATCCGCCGTCTCGACCGACAATCAACGCAAATTCGCGGAACTGGCCGACGAGCTGACCAAAAAGGTCGAAGAACTGGAACAGGCCCATAAACGTGACCGCCAGGAAATGGTGCGGGTGATCGACGCCCTGCGCCAGGATGTCATGACTCTGGACCAGCGGCTGAAGTCGCTTCGCCGCGATGCTCCGCCTGCACCGCCATCGGCGACACCACCCGCCGAAGCCGAAACCGCCGCCGCCGCCCTGCCCCCACCTTCGGAAACCCCGATGGCCGAAGTCGCTTCCGATCCGGCCGCCAAACCCGCCTGATCTTTTCTCACCATAGGATGACCGTTCCATGAGCCTGCCCCAATCCGCCATCTGTGCCGAAGGCGGCGCGTTCGGCCTGTTCGTCACCGCCCTGATGAAAGACGGCGGCGAGGAGACCGTGCGCCGGGCCGCCGCCGCTCTGCCGGCTTTGACGGAACAACTGGCTGCGGAATTGGACGAGCCCAGCCTGGTCAGCAGCATTGCCTTTGGCGCCCAAGTCTGGCCGCGGCTGTTCACTTCCCCAGCACCCAAGGGGCTGGTACCCTTCACTGCGCTGGAGTCCGGCGGGCGCAAGGCCCCCTCGACCCCCGCCGATATCTTCCTACATATCCATGCCAACCGGCCCGATGCGCCGTTCCAGCTGGGGCGGCGGATGATGGCGCTGCTGGGCGACGCCGTGACCCTGGTCGAGGATATCCAGGCCTTCCGCAATCATCAGAGCCGCGACCTGACCGGCTTCGTCGACGGCACCGAGAACCCTCAAGGCGACGAACGTGCCGAAGTCGCCTTGACCGAGGATGGCGGCAGCTTTGTGAGCATCCAGCGCTGGGAGCATGATCTGACCAAATGGGAAGCCCTGTCGCTGGCCCATCAGGAAGCCGCCGTCGGCCGCACCAAGGCCGATGACGAAGAGATGGATGACGAGGTCAAACCGGCCTCGGCCCATATCGCCCGCGTGGTCATCGAGGAAGACGGCGAGGAATTGGCGATCCTGCGCCACAGCCTGCCTTATGGCGATATGCGCCGTTGCGGTTTGTATTTCGTCGCCTATTGCGCCAGCCCGGCCCCCTTCCGCAAGATGCTGAAAAGCATGGTCGAGGGCGATGGCCACGGTCATGCCGACGCGCTGATGAACTACACCAAGGCGATTACTGGGGCCTCTTTCTTCGCCCCATCCGCGATGTTTTTGAAAACTTTGATAAATTCCTGAAGGTGAATGCGGCTTTTGCTTCAATTCGAGGCAGAGAATCATTACCTTGTCGCACCGCTTAAATCAGGAGCATTCGCACGATGGTTCGTCGTCTCGTCAGCGCCTTGGTCGTGTCGTCCGCCGTCCTTCTGCTGGGCCGCCCGGCCCTGGCCGAGCATTACGTCATCGGCGTCGAGGCCATCGACTATATGCCCCATTACGGCGTGACCGAGAAAGGCGACTATAAGGGCTTTGCCCGTGATCTGCTCGACGCCTATGCCGCCGACCGCGGCCATCAGATCGAATACCGCCCG
>Ga0182038_10000659_pt1 | contig 17600 bp, 17 predicted proteins | sample sta12Can44000108_FD_125976 | JGI IMG/M metagenome (GOLD analysis project Ga0182038, IMG submission 125976) | Lab enrichment of tropical soil microbial communities from Luquillo Experimental Forest, Puerto Rico - statanox.12C.anox.44.000.108 | ecosystem: Environmental > Terrestrial > Soil >...
CAAGCTGATCGACGATTTGACGGAACTTGGGTTGGCACCGAGACCGCTACGCAGCAGCAGGTCACGTGGGATCCCAAAGCACCAAAACCCCCGTCCGCCAGCTATAAAACGACGATAGTCGTAACGCAAGCGGGCAAACTGGTAAACAAGACTGGCGGAGCCTGCTCCGGTCAGTGGGAGCACGTGTGGTGGGCAAACAATGCTATAAATTTTGCTACCCACACTTGTAAAATAAAGCTAACCCTTTCACCGAATGGCAAGACGTTGAATGAGAGCGGTAGTATTGCGCTTTCTCCTGGGCACTGGGGGCGGAGTGATGCTCCAGCGGGCTACGGGAACTTCGAGCTTTTTGGAACATTTCATCGTCGATAAGATTAAGTCTAGCTCTTGATGGTGAACAAAAAGACTTGGCACTCTTTAAAAGTGCGCCGTGGGGGTGATCTTCACATCCAAAAGACCTAACCATTCGATGAAGCCAATGTCCCCGACGCGGTGCAACTTCAACATGTTTGCCACGACACCCTGCCGTAGCTTATCTCTGTCTCGTTAGATTTTACTTCCCGACGGTGAACCTTCGCAGTCTTGAGTTTCTTGCTATTGTCCTGGTAGGGCTTCTCTTTTCTTCCTGTGCGGCGCCTCCCCGACGCGCTGCGATCAGCGGCCCGGCTCCCGCCGGTGCAGCCGAATTGAAAATCACGCAGAGCATCATCCCCCAGGGGAAATGCGGACGGCCCTTGCATCGGCCGATGCGGCCGACATTTATCACTATTCATTCGACCGACAATACGTCCCGTAGCGCCGACGCATTACATCACGCGCTCGCCATGAACAAGGGGCTCCGAGGCCGTCACAATCGCACTGGATTTCTCACTTGGCATTTCACTGTGGACGATCATTCCATTTACCAAACCCTCCCCACTAACGAAACCGGAGAGCATGCCGATTACGAAGGCGAGGGAAACAGGTCCTCCATCGGGATCGAAATGTGTGTAAACCGGGGCAACGATCTTGGCAGCACCATCGACCGCACCGCGCAACTCACCGCCAAACTGATGCGTCAATATGATATCCCTCTCAATCATGTTGTCCCGCACATGCACTGGCGCATGATCCGTTACAGTGACCGCCGCGATTTGGGGTTCAAAAAATGCCCGAGAATCCTGCTCGATGGCGGTCGTCTTGGTCCAAAATGGAGTGCATTCATGGCCAAAGTCTCATTTTATGCACGATGAAGTCGGCAACGACGTCAGCTCCGGCCCTTTATCTAGACAGGATGATCCTGTTTCTGCAGCGTGGGAACAACCGGAAATTTTCGTGCAGGAAATACGCGTCGCGGTCAAATCGCTGTGCTAAGCAAACAGCACATGTATGAGCAACAAACAAATTCTTCTGACACGACGATCGCCGCTGCCGATCGCCCGCATGGACGAAGTCCTTCATATTCCTCGCGATAACCTGTATGAGAGCTGACATTGTTCCCGGAGCGAAGTTTCCCGATTACGAACTTTCCGATCATACCGGCAAACACCGGAAGCTCTCCGAACTGCAAGGACAACACCCCATGGTTCTTGTTTTGAGCCGCGGAGGTTTTTGCCCCAAGAACCGCCGGCAGCACGAAGGGCTCGTGCAACTTCATCGGGAGCTCGAAATTGGCTATTGCCGGCTGGTCACTATTAGCACCGACAATATTACTGAGACGAATGAATTTCGCAGCGGAGCCGGCGCCCACTGGCCATTCCTTTCCGATCCGGCGCGCAAAGTCCAAAAAGATCTCGATATCGCCGAATATACGGATCCGCTGCATAATCCGATGATCCCATACACCATTGTCCTCGAGCCGGGACTCATTATATACAAGATCTATATGGGATACTGGTTCTTCGGCCGGCCTACACTGGAAGATCTTCGACAGGACCTGCGTGCCGTGACCAAGAGATGCCGACCCGACTGGGACATCTCCACACCCGAGCTGAAAGCGGCATGGGGACAAGGCCGCAAGGAACGCTTTTATCCCTACGGCAAGACCTACGCCCAAACTATCGGGGAACAGGACTAGCGTATAAACGCCCCGCACGACAGGGTGATGAAAAATCATTTAGGGCCCAAATGACCGTGTTAGAGCGAAAAAGCCGATGTGGCGAAATGGCAGACGCAACGGACTTAAAATCGATTGCAGCACGCCTTAACGAGCTGTTGTCCCTCGCACATGTGCGAACATTAGCGACACGAAGCGGCCATTTCAGACACTGATACCGCCAATATGGCGCCAATAGTTTCGGGAGAGCCGCGCTCCCTCGCGCGTGCGCGTGGAATGGTGCGGACGGATTGATGGACTGCCATTCGGCGGGATGTGGTATTGCGAAGTCAGCGCTGCAATCGGTAAAGACAATGTTTCTGGCTCGGCAGTTGTCGAGCTACTTTGATTCGAGAGCTAGGGAGGAGATGTCGTCTTGAGGTAGAAAAGCTGCGGTACTCGGAGAGCACTGGTTGCTGCGATCATTGCCGGGATCTCCATACAGAATGCTCTCGTCAGCGCCCAAGAACCTGATCAGGTTTCGCGCGAGGAGAAGAACAAAGCAGTCCCGATGCGAGTCTTTGAAGAGATCTTCAATCAAAAAAAACCTGAAGTCGCTTCGGAGATATATTCGCCCGAGTTCATCAATCACGGCGTTCGTGGAGATGTTTCGCTACAGGTGGACCAGGCCGCTGCGCGTTCGGAAATAAAGGGCATTTCCGGATATCCATATGACGGTGGAGCTGGCGGTCGCCCAGGGAGACTTCGTGACGGTGGTCTGGAGATTTCACGGAACTCATACCGCCTTCGGCTACGGGCTACCACCGACAGGCACTCGAATTGAGATCCGTGGTATCACCGTCTGGCGAATCGTCGACGGCAAGATCCGAGATGAGTGGTCATCATTCAATGAACTGACGGGCTACATGCAGGTCCTGCGGCACTTGAGATGGTTCCTCTTGGGACTCCTACTCGGGTTAACATTGCTGGTATGGAAGGTCCCAAAACTGATTAGGAACTTCAGAAGGCGAAATGAAACCGGACAACTTGACTCCGGAAATTGATTTCGGAGTCAGTAGGTATTCGTCGCATACGCCGCCAGCGAGCAAGGAATGCGCAATATTTCGCAATTCTCGATGAGCGGTCGGCCCGTCTGGCCGGTAAAGTTAAAAATCCACGGGAAGGAAACACGATGAAACGAAAAGTCATAAACCAGGGCTCAATGCGTTTCATAATAAAAAGAAGAATCACATCTCAGAAAGGAGGCGTCATGAAAACGCTAGTAAGCCTAGTTGTGGGCGCAGCGTTGCTGACAACCGTCAGCGAGATCTTGACGGCCCAGACGGGAACAGTCAAATCGACGACGAGCAATCCATCGGAACAAGTGGACAAAGCTTCGCCGAAACAGATGACCGGCAAGATCACGCAGATCGACAAGAATGGACAAACGTTCTTGATTGTATCGAACGGAAAGCAGTACCGCTTCACGTTTGGAAAAATCGAGTGGACCTACAAAGTCGGGCAGATCGTCGACGTGACCTATGTTGTCAATCCAGGCGGTCAGATGGAGGCGACCAATCTCAACTCGTCCAAGTCCAACGTCTATTGAAGGTTCAGCATCAGGTCGGAGTTTTTTGATTGTTGATCGGCCTAACGAAACAACGCTCGGTGCCTCGTTTTGCCTGACAGGTTGAGAGGATTCTGTCTAAACTTGATGTTGCTAAACGGATCTGAATCAGGCGGAGGACATTTACCTCCGCTAGGTAACGTCAACATCGCGTCAACAGGAACCGAATTATTGTCCGCAGATTGGCCAGAGGGGTCCTTCCGTTTCGATTTCAAGCCAGAGCCGAACCCCGTTATCAAAAGCAATCTCGGCTATTCGTTTTCCGTGCTCGCGCTTTTCGCGGCCTGTGAAACATTGACTTTGATGCATGCTCGACTGACTTTGCTGTGATTGGATCGTTTGTCCTGCGTGGCCACCAACGCCGTCGCCTGTCTGCGCCATCGCGTACATCCCCAGCGACAAGCATAGGAAAGCAATTGCCGTTAATTTGCTTGAGCTACCTGATTTCATTTTCCTCCCGAAGTTGAATTGCCTTTTACCCGACCGGTGTGGGTTCTACCACTGAAACCGGTTCCTGCGGAGAAATGGCCTCACGCACTATAACGCACGGCGTTCGCTGATATTCAAGCGAGGAGTGACGTTCCTGAACGCACCGAAGGATGGTTGTCTAAATCGCTCTCTGTGTGTAGCCAGCAAAAGTAAGATAAAATCCGATGCCGATTTGGTTTAAAAACTGAGCCGAACATGGTTGTAAAGGAATGCGAGTTTGCGTTAAACATTGTTGGGTTAGAGGCAATTAGGCGCCGCTTCTCTGGTTGCATCATCGCGGAGAGCGGCGTCTCTTCTTTTGCGTTACCTGGTGTTATCAATGTGGCACTGACCTAACCAATCGATGAAGCCAACGGCTCCATTACGAAATAAGTCAAGAGTGTTTGCCCCGGCACCCTGCCGCGGCTTATCTCTTTCTCGTTGGGCGACACAATCGTAATGGCATGAAGGACGGCGATAATCCGGCAGTGGTGGCATTTCCGCCGTTAATTTTTGCCATATTCGCTGCGGTCGGAATCGGTATCGATTTTTTGCAGGGTAATTGGATCCGCGGCACACCATTTGGCTGCGATCATGGCGCGAACCAGTTCACTTTTTGCTGTCAGCTTCAGCTCGCCGGGCTTGAGCCCGACTGTCAACCCGCTATCCTCGCAAGCCATGCACCGTGACCATCAGCGTTGGTACTCGCACCGTCTCAATCGGGATTTGGGCGTCGCCATTTACGGCAATTACGGCGGGCCCATCCTCGCCTTCCCGACAAGCTGCGGGGACGAGTGGGAGATGGAAGGTCAAGGCATGATCCGCACTCTCAGCCCATACCTAGAGCGGGGGCGCATCCGAATCTTCTGCATCAACAGCGTCAACAGCGATTCATTCCAAAACAAGGGAGCGCACCCCTTCCATCGGAGTTGGATGCAGGCGCAGTACGACGCCTATGTGGCGAACGAAGTTTTTCCGTTCATCGACTCTCAGTGCCAGACGCCGGGCATCGGGATTGCCACGCTGGGCACATCACTCGGTGCCTATCACGCGGCCAACACCCTCTTCAAGCATCCCGACCACGTGAAGCGCTGCTACGCGCTCTCGGGCGTTTACGATTTGCGAGACTCGATGGATGGGATGTACGACGACAACTTCTACTTTAATAACCCGGTGGACTACATGGCCAACCAGAGCGACCCTTGGTATCTCCATCAGTACGCGAGTTGTGACATACGGCTCGTGACTGGCTGCGGTCCGTGGGAGAATAGCGGACCGACTTACCGAATGTCCGAGATCCTCAGGCATCGCGGCATCGCACATCATCTCGACGACTGGGGGCCGGAAGGCGGACACGAATGGCCCTACTGGCATCACCAGATGTGGGAGTACGTCGGCGCGCACTACTAATGCCATGCCGATACCGATTTCATAAGATGCTGTTCCGTCGGCTACCGAGCGAAAATCTGCGCTAATCACGTACTTGTTTAGCGGAGTCGTGAAAGTAAAACGCGCCACCTTCACGAAAACTGTAAGTAAAACTGTAAGCATCGCGGCCTCGCTGCCCCGCATTCGACGCTGTTGAGCGGTTACTTGACCGAAAGGTGACTGAAAAAGAGCTTAGGGAACTTTCCCTCGCTTTCGCTCAACCTCTGGTGTAAGCCGCTCCCAGTCCACTATGTCTCCTTTGCTCATCAAGATTAGCAAAGATTTCGCCACTATTTGGACGACGATTGATCCTATCGGTAACGTGGCAATTTTTGCCGGGTTGACCGCATCGCTTACCCGCGTGGAGCGGCGTCGCACCGCACTGCGTGCTTGTGTCTATGCAGCGGTTATTCTTGTCGTCGCAGTCGTGGCGGGTCAGATCATTCTCGATGCTATCGGCATTCACCTGCACTCACTCAAAATTGCAGGCGGGATCATCCTTTTCCTCTTCGGTTTGCAAATGCTCTTCGGACGATTCGACGCGAAACCGGAAGCGCCCGAGCCGGGGCGGGATTTGGCCGTCTTTCCGCTCGCTGTCCCTTCCATCGCCGGTCCGGGAGCGTTGATGGCGGTGATCCTGCTCACCGACAACGATGTTTACACGGTGGCGGAGCAAGCCCAAACCGGCGTTGTCCTGCTTGTTGTGCTCTTGCTCACCTATGTTCTGCTGCTTTTTTCCGATGGCATCCTGCGGATCATCGGACGCGACGGCGCTGCTATTCTTGTTCGTGTCATGGGGATCATTCTTGCCTCACTAGCGGTGGAAATTGTGCTGACAACGCTGGAAGTGGCAAGCTGGGTGCACTGATGGCGGTGACATTTGCCACGGCACCCGCCCGTGGCTTATCTCTTTCTCGTTAGGCGTCTCGACACGCCCCGGCGATTGACAGTCCGCACTTTAGCGCAGTAGTAATTGGCCATGAGTGACTCCACCCGGCTCAAGTATCTACGCATCGCCCTCGTCCTCGTCGGCATCATTTTCATTTTCGGCCTTTACTCGCTGATGATCGCTTGGCCGTCGCTCTGGCCGTCGGGTTGGATATGGCACACAGACCACTCTGACTACCCGCTCATGATCGTCGGCGTTTATGCCACGCTCGGTGTGTTCCTCATTCTCGCAGCGCGCGATCCGCTCGCACACCGCAGCCTCATTTGGTTTACTGTGTGGTCGAGCGTGGTTCACGGCTGCATCATGGCGGTGCAGGCACTTGCCCCGAACAGTCATGGGCATCTGGTCGGCGACGTTCCGGCGCTGTTCTTTATAGCCATCGTACTCGCGCTGTTGACGCCGCGTGAAAGTCGAGCCGGCTAACCACACCAGCGCCTAACCATGCGCTGGAGCGAATCGCTGACCGACGCGTAAATTTACTTTCAATGACTTCAATACTGAAACCCGAAGCACAGCTCGCTCTCGTCAGCGGTCGCTCAGCTTATTCTCGTTAAGCTAACCTCTGCTTTGAAAGGAAAATCATCATGAATCGTACAGTCGCTCTCAGTGCTGCTGCAATCATTGCTATTCTCCTGGCCGCATCCGCAGTCTGGTCCTCAGGTCAGCCATCGTCCACGCAGCGGATTCCGCAGTTTGAGAACTCGCAGGTAAAGGTTTGGAAATCCACCATTGCTCCGAACGCGCCATTAGCATTGCATCGCCACGACCACGGTAGGGTGATCATTGCTCTGCAAGGTGGAACAATGAAGATAGAGGATCAATCTGGCACATCCGAAACGCACCTCTGGGAAACCGGAAAAGCCTATTGGTTACCGGCGAATCCTCCCCACACCATGCACAGGGATGTTAATGTGGGCGATCACCCCATCGAAGTGATGGTGGTCGAAGTGGAGGACGACAAATCGTAATCCGGTGATCAATAAGATAGCTGACATTCATCACTCGGTGTGCTCACAACGCTCACTTGATGCGCGTATAAGAAGCCTAACCAGCCGATGAAGCCAACAGCCCCTCGGCGCTGTAAATCCAGAATGGTTGCCACGACACCCTGCCGCTGCTTATCTCTTTCTCGTTAGATCGTAAACCTGGAAATCAAAAACCAATGAAGGAGCGTGTTATGCGACCCGCTAGCGTGTGCATCCCACTCTGTTTAGTACTGTTTTGTCCCAACCATCAAAGCTCTGCGTCTGCGGAGACAGCCAAGCCGACGCCACTCATTCTCGAGAAGAACGAAGGCGAGCGACGAGTATGGAGACCTATTGAGGGTGCGGAGGGCTGGCTCGGCCAACCTGGTCCGTTCGTAATAAAAGTCGATCCACAGAATGGCGGTTCGTCACATTTGGTCTTTGTGACGGAAGACCTGCCGCCTGGAGGAAAAATAGAGATGCACAGACACCCAGGTTCAGACGAAATCCTATTCTTACAAAACGGAACGGCAAAGGTGAGTTTGGGCGACGTGGTGAGAGAAGTGCATGGTGGTGCTACTGTCTTTATCCCAGCTAACACATGGATTTCCGTTAACAACATCGGAAGCGACCCGATTCATTTGATTGGTATCTTTTCCGCTCCCGGTTTCGAGGAATACATGCGTGCGGAATCGGTTCGCGAAAAAGAGAAGGTTGTCCCCCTGTCGAAGGCCGAAGATGAAGAGATTATGAAGAAGCATTTGCATGCGGTGATTTACAAATAACGCATGACGATCTAACCAAACGATGAAGCCAACGGCCCGAGAGCGAATGAACTCCAGCATGTTTGGCACCACGCCCTGCCCTGGCTTATCTCTGTCTCGTTAGGCTGACGCAGGAAAGCGGAGGCCGCTGACACCCCGAACAAATAGGCTCGGTGAATCTCAAGTTTTCAGGTAGAATGAAAATCTAATGCCGTCCGCGTCTTCCTCAGACGTGAAATTCGAGATCGGGCACGTCCTGTTCATCGACATTGTCGGCTACTCCAAATTGCTCATCAACGAGCAGAGCGAGCAGATGCAAAAGTTGAGGGAGATTGTCCGCGGCACGGAACAATTCCGCTCAGCCGAAGCGGAGGGCAAACTGCTTCGGTTGCCCACAGGCGATGGTGGGGCTCTTGTCTTTCGCACCACTCCTGAAGCGCCGGTGCTGTGCGCTTTGGAAATCAGCAAGAAACTAAAGAGTCATCCTGAACTTCGAGTGCGGATGGGGATTCACAGCGGCCCAGTCAATGAGATCACCGACTTGAACGAACAAGCCAACATTGCTGGTGCTGGCATCAACGTCGCACAGCGTGTCATGGATTGTGGTGATGCCGGACACATTCTCATCTCGAAGCACGTTGCCGAAGACCTGGAGCATTATCCGCGGTGGCGACCTTTTCTTCAGGACCTCGGTGGATGCGAAGTGAAGCATGGTGGTCGCGTCCACGCCGTAAATTTTTACAGCGACGAGGTTGGCAACGCCGTAATACCGGAAAAATTCAAAACCGTAGCAGCGGCGGTGCCGATCGCACGAGCAGCGCCGAGAAAATATTTTGTCGTTGCTGCTTTTGTTATCGCCACTGTTGCAATCGGCGGCTTTCTTTTCTGGAAACAACAAAACCCCAAAGCCTCGGCGGCTGTTTCAGCCATTCCAGAAAAAAGCATCGCTGTATTGCCGTTCGTGAACATGAGCGCGGACAAGAACGACGAGTACCTGAGTGACGGCATCAGCGAAGAGTTGATTACGGCGCTCTCCAAGATCTCTGGTTTGCAGGTCAAGGCCCGGACTTCATCCTTCGCCTTCAAAGGCAAAAACGAAGACATCCAGAAAATCGGGCAGCTTCTGCACGTGAGTCATTTGCTTGAAGGCAGCGTCGCCAAGGCTGGCAATAAATTACGTATCACCGCGCAGCTGATCCAGACCTCGGACGGTAACCATCTTTGGTCGGAGACCTACGACCGCGAAATGCAGGACATCTTTGCGGTCCGCAGCGACGTCGCGCACCAAGTGGTTCAGGCGCTGCAAGTGAAGCTAGAAGTTGAAGCGACGCGCGCACTGGCGCAGAAGTCGACAGAAAACCTCAAGGCCTTCCAGTATTACATGCAGGGACGGCAGTATATCCAACGTCGCACTCGGCAGGATCTGTTCACGACTATTCAATATGACGAGAAGGCCCTCCAAGAGGATCCGAATTATGCGCTCGCCTACGCGGGCTTAGCTGACGCCTACGAAGCTCTTGGCTTCCGCGGCTACATTGCGCCCAATGAAGGTCGACGTAAGGCAGAACAGGCCGCGCACAAAGCCCTCGCGCTGGATGAAAATCTGGCTGAAGCCCACGCCGCGCTGGGCCTAGCCTACACGACGTTCTTCCCGTCTAATTTCTCGCTGGGTGATCGTGAGCTGCGGCGAGCGATCGAACTCAGCCCGAGCTTGCCATTAGCACGTCAATATTTGGGATTTTCGCTAGTGCACCAGGGGCGTGTCGATGAAAGCTTAGCGGAATTTCTGAAAGCCCGCGAGCTAGATCCGTTCTCATCAATCATCGCACGGGGATTGGCTGCTCCTTATTATCTTAAGCGAGACTATGTGCGGGCACTGGAGCTGCTGCGGCAAGCCAATGAACTAGGTCCAGCTTTTAGCGCGCCCTTTGAAATAGGAATTTACATCCAAAACCGGCTGTTCAACGAAGCGCTGGCGGAATTGGAGAAGGCCGAACAAGAGAGGAAAGGTGATCCCCTCTTGATTTTCAGTAGAGGCATCGTTTATGCGGCGCAGGGGAAGCGAGCGGAAGCGCTCGGAATCATCAAAGGTTTGGAAGAAATGTCGGGCGCAAACCTCAGTCAAGCTGCCTACATTGCCAACGTCTATGCCGCCCTGAACGAGAAGGACTCAGCCTTAACGTGGCTTGAACGCGCCTTAGCTACGGGCTCGCTCGGATACTTTTATAAAGACGAGCCGGTGTGGGATTCAATCCGCAGCGATCCGCGCTTTGCCGACCTGCTGCGGCGCATGGGAATTCCGCAGTGAACCCGAAGAAATTCCTGACCGACGTGCGACCTACTTCTTTAACTCAATATCGAGCGCGTGGCTTTCAGTTTTACCGACGATTTCCACCATGTGTGTCTCGGGATCACGCCAAGCCACTTGCCCCGCTTTGGTTGTAACCGTGTTCGTTTTTCCATCCGAGGACGTGAACTTGAGCGTGCTGCCCGTCAGCCAATAAACCGCATGTTTAGGGTGCGAGTGCATCGGACTTTTGTCGCCCGGCTTCTGGCGGACATCTAGGATGCGCAGATCCTCGTTATCGAGAAGTACTTTGTAATGCTGAGGATCCACCTTCGCTGGGTCCTGCGCTTTTGCCATGACCACTGCCAAGACCGACATACCAACAACTAAAATCAGTCTTTTCATTCTTAATCTGCTCCGGGTTTGGAAGGCGCCACAGGTATCATCTGAGTGGAGACCAACTGCCATCCTTCCGAGTTTTTTACCCACACGCTGGTAATCCTGTACTGGCCGCTGTTCGGTTGTCCGCTGTAGTGCCCCTTGACGGTCTCGCGACTCGTGCTCACCGCGCTGTTTGATAAACGCGTATCTTAGTGTCCTCCTGCTGATTGATCGCCTCCAGTTTAGTTGCGCCCAATCTAATGTTAGCGAGACGCTGTTCCTTTGTCAGGACTTCACCAGACGGATTAACAAACACATAATCGTTAGCCCAGATTTGCTGCAGCGTGAGGACGTCACCTTTGACCAACGCTGAGCGAAATTTTTCGATTATCTGCCTGACTTCCTGTTCGCTCTTGCTGTTTTCCGAGTTTTGCTGGGCCGACGATTGTCCGAATGCAAACGAGAGTATGGCGATACTAATCGTGACGTGCAGAATACAGTTTTTCATAATTCAACTCCTTCACAGTTTAATAACCGACCTCAAAAATGCGGCGCAAGTTCTAACGCTGTCTCGTGTCATCAATGTTGATTTTGATCCAAGCCGTCGGGGTACGGCTCTTGGCGCAGTCTCATGTTCTTTTTCGCCATACGCTTTTAGCCGCAAGCCATCAGCGGCACGAGCTTCTCTCCATACTACTAATGTGTAACCGGCACTTGTGCCAAGCAGTTGGCCAGGGTCTGAGACTCCACCGGCGCAATAGGTGCTTGCAACGGCAGCACTACGCACGCGTGACCCAAGAATCTGCCGCTGAACGCCGCGCGGCGCTTTTCGATTACAGGAATCAATTCCCGTTTGGCAACGGGACTCCAACGGCGACAATGCCCCTAGGTGCGCGACGGATTGGGTATCCGTAGTTTCAAGTTGCTCCGGTCGATAGGTCTGCCGTTCGACCATCCAGGAATACTCGACCCGAGACGATCGGCGTACAAAGCTACGGCTGATCTTTGAACCGCGGAATCATCGATTTCGCGTAGACCCAGGGTAATGGGCCAAAGAACATTGGACCAAAGTCTGACATTTGCAGGCAAAGAAAACGAAACAGTGTAATGACAGGAAATGCCTCTTTCTCATCGCACTACCAGGACAGTCGTTAAGGGCCGCGAGTATCCGCTCGGCGCGACGGTCGTCGATGATGATGGCGTCAACTTCGCGCTCTACTCGCGCAACGCATCGGCGGTGTTCCTGCTGTTATTCGACAAGCCGAACGACGAGGCGACCGACGTCATCCAGCTTCCGAACCGCGATAAGTTCATCTGGCACGCGGAGGTTCACGGCGTCGGAGCCGGCCAGCTCTACGGTTACAAAGTTCAGGGCGAGTACCGGCCGGAGTGGGGCCTGCGATTCAACGACGCGAAGCTCATGCTCGATCCGTACGCGAAGGCGGTGACCGGCAAGTTCCACAACAAGGACAACTTGCTGCTCGCGTACGAAGCGCATCCGGGCGGTAGCGAGTTTGTAAAGGACACGCGCGACACTTCCGCCTCGTCGCCGAAGGCCATCGTGATCGACGACAACGCGTTCGACTGGCAGGGCGATCGATCACCGGACCTCAAGCTCGAGCAGCTATTCATTTATGAGGTGCACGTCAAAGGCTTCACCGCGCACCCGTCGTCCAAGGTGAAATCGCCTGGGACGTATCTCGGATTCATCGAGAAGATTCCGCATCTGCAACGGCTCGGGATCAACGCAGTCGAGCTTCTGCCTGTGCACGAGTTTTACATCGACGACTTTCTGCTCGCGCGCGGGCTCACGAATTACTGGGGCTACAACTCGATTGGCTTCTTTGCGCCGGAATCGTCGTATGCGAACGGTGGAGCGCCGGGATCTCAGGTGACGGAGTTCAAATCGCTCGTGCGCGCGCTGCACAAGGCCGGCATCAAGGTGATCCTCGACGTCGTCTACAACCACACCGGTGAAGGCAGCGAGCTCGGCCCGAGTCTCGCGTTTCGCGGCATCGACAATCCGAGTTACTACAGCCTTACCGGACCGCCGGATCAGTCGCATCGCTACTACATGAACTTTACCGGCTGCGGCAACAGCCTCAACTTCGACAGCCCCGCGGTGATTCGCCTTGTCATGGACTCGCTGCGCTACTGGGTCGAGGTCATGCACGTGGACGGATTCAGATTCGATCTTGCGTCGGTACTCGGTCGCGATGAGAACGGCGCGTTTCGATCGTCGGGCCCGTTCTTCGATGCCGTCGCGCAGGATCCGGTGCTCAACCGCGTGATTCTGATCGCCGAGCCGTGGGACATCGGCACGTATCAGGTTGGCAATTTCCCGGTGGACTGGTCGGAGTGGAACGGGCGCTTCCGCGACACCGTCCGCCGCTTCGACAAAGGCGACAGCGCGCAGCTCGCCGATCTCGGCTGGCGGCTCACGGGCTCCGCCGACCTCTATGGCGAGGACGGCCGTTCGGCTTACAACAGCATCAACTTCGTCACGTGCCACGACGGCTTCACGCTGAACGACCTCGTGTCGTACAACGGCAAGCACAACGAGGCAAACGGCGAGAACAACAACGACGGATCCAACGACAACAACTCCTGGAACTGCGGCGCTGAGGGCGAGACGACCGACGCCGGCGTGCTCGCGCTGCGCCGCCAGCTCATAAAGAACCACGGGTGCGCACTGCTGTTCGCGTCGGGCACGCCGATGCTGCTCGGCGGCGACGAGTTCGCCCGCACGCAGCGTGGCAACAACAACGCGTACTGCCAGGACAACGCGATGAGCTGGTTCGACTGGGATCTGGCAGTGAAGAACGACGACCTCGTCGAGTTCTTCCGCAAGACGATTGCGTTCGTGCGCCGTTATCCGATCCTGCAGCGCCGGAGGTTCGAGCTTGGTGAGGATCTGGACGACGACAAGATTCCGGACCTAGCGTGGTTCGGCACGAACGGCGACGGCGGCGGTCCGCACTGGAACAATCCGGAAGCGCGCACGGTCTGCGTGCAGCTGGACGCGAGCACGGAGCGCGGCGAGCTAACCGGCGAGCGTCTCTTCTTTATTTTCAACGCCGACTTCAAGTCGCAGTGGGTGAACCTGCCGCCGCTCGACAACGGCGCGAAATGGCGCCGGGCGATCGATACGAGTCTCGCGGCGGGCGTGGACTTTGCCGAGGATGGGAAGGAGATCGCCCTCAACCCCAGCGATCACTACATTGCGAATGCGAGGAGTACGGTGGTGCTCATCGGGAAAGTTTGAAGTGTGAACGTTAGAGGTCCGCTTCTTTCCGCATCTGGCTAAGTTCACTAAGGAGTGTTTTGGCTCTGCGCTTCACGAGATGCAGCGGATAAAGAATCCGTTGAAGAACAGACTCCTGGCAGCCAACGTACCGCGCCGAGGATTTTTGTAAGGCCAAATCTGTCAGGGGTGGCGATCGTTTGGTGCAACCTCAACCGAAAGGAAATTAGTTATGGCCTACGTCACGGCTGGAAAAGAAAACGGAGAGAAGATTGACATCTATTATAAGGACTGGGGAACCGGTCAACCGATCGTCTTCAGTCACGGCTGGCCGTTAAGCGCCGATGATTGGGATCCGCAAATGCTGTTCTTCCTCAGCAAAGGCTTCCGCGTCATTGCAACTGATCGGCGTGGACATGGTCGACCGACTCAAACCGGCGACGGACATGACATGGATCACTACGCCGACGATCTGAAGGCCGTCACTGATCATCTCAACCTGAAGGATGCAATCCACGTCGGCCATTCGACTGGTGGCGGCCAGGTCGTGCATTATCTCGGACGACATGGCGACAAGAATGTGGCGAAGGCGGCAATCATCAGTGCCGTGCCGCCGTTGATGGTGAAGACTCCGGCCAATCCGTTGGGCGCACCCAAATCAGTGTTCGACGATCTCCAAGCCCAGCTCGCTGCCAACCGAGCCAAGTTTTATTACGATCTGCCAGCTGGTCCTTTCTACGGTTTCAACCGGCCCGGCGTGAAAACGATCGAGACTCTCGTTTGGAATTGGTGGCGACAAGGGATGATGGGCGGCGCGAAAGCGCACTACGACGGAATCGTCGCTTTTTCGCAAACCGACTTCACGGAGAATCTGAAGAAGATCAACGTGCCGGTTCTGGTCATGCATAGCGAGGACGATCAGATCGTTCCGTATCAAGCCGCCGGTCCACTTTCAGCCAAGCTACTGAAGAACGGCACATTGAAAACCTACAAGGACTACCCGCACGGCATGATCACAACGCAAGCCGACGTGATCAACGCCGACCTGCTCGCGTTCTTTAAGAGCTAATTATGAAATCGAACGAATTTTCGAGCATATCGCGGCGGCAATTTATTATTTCCGCCGGCCTCACGGCGGCAGCATTCGGACTGGCGCCATCTTACCTCAGAGCGGCGCCGCAAACGCTGGTGGAAAAGGCCCGGCAGTCGGGTGCAACCGCGAAGATCACCACGCAAACTCTTCGGGGAAATGTGAGCGCTCTGATCGGATCCGGCGGAAACATTGGAGTTCTCACCGGCCCCGACGGCAAATTGATCGTCGATTCAGGATATTCAGGATCGCAAAAGCAGATCGCTGATGCGCTGGCGAGTATCGGCGGCGATCCGATCAAGCATTTGGTCAACACGCATTGGCATTTTGATCACACCGACGGCAACGAGTGGATGCACTCAGCCGGTGCGACGGTCATGGCGCACGAAAACACGAAGAAGCATCTTTCCACGACGACGCGAGTGGAAGATTGGAATTTCACCTTCCCGGCTTCGCCAGTTGGCGCGATTCCAACCGACGTGTTCAACACCGAGAAGGCACTTCGGTTCAACGGTGCCAGCATAGCGCTCAAATGTTACAGCCCGGCTCACACCGATGGTGACATTTCGGTCTATTTCACGGAAGCCGATGTTTTGCACACCGGCGACACGTGGTGGAACGGATATTTCCCGTTCATCGATTATTCGACTGGCGGAAACATTGAAGGAATGATCAAAGCCGCGGAAGCAAATCTCGCGATGGTGACAGACAAGACCATCGTTATTCCCGGTCACGGACCGATTGGCGGAAAAAAAGAGCTCACCGAATATCGTGATGTGATCGTCACGATCCGCGACCGCGTTTCCGCGCTCAAGAAACAGGGGAAATCGCTCGACGAAGTCGTGGCTGCGAAACCAGCTGCTGCTTATGACGCGAAGTGGGGAACCGGTTTTATCAACGGCGATTTCTTTACCAAACTCGTCTACAAAGGCGTGAGCTAACAGACACATAGAGATAAGAACATGAAGATCGTGGTCATCGGCGGGACCGGACTAATCGGAACAAAGGTGGTGAACAATCTTCGCCAGCGCGGTCATGAGGTAATGGCCGCATCACCTTCTTCGGGCGTCGATACGTTCACTGGTAAGGGAGTGGCTGAAGCGGTAACCGGCGCTCAGGTCGTTGTCGATCTTGCGAACGCGCCGCAGTGGGACGACAAGGCCGTACTGGAATTTTTTGAAACGGCGGGGCGTAACTTACTTGCCGCGGAAGCGGCTGCCGGCGTTCGTCACCACATTGCGCTCTCTATCGTCGGCGCCGATCGTTCTCCGGACAGCGGCTATTTGCGCGCAAAGGTGGCGCAGGAAAACCTGATCAAGGCATCCAAGGTTGCATATACGATCGTTCGCTCGACGCAGTTCTTCGAATTCGTAAAAGGCATCGCGCAATCAGCTACCGAAGGGCAAACTGTCCGATTGTCGCCTGGTATGATGCAACCCATCGCCGCGGACGACGTCGTCGCCGCCGTGACCGATGTCGCGCTCGCCGAGCCGGTGAACGGCACGATCACGATTGCCGGTCCTGAACTGATCCGGATGGACGAATTCGTTAGGCGTTTTCTGAGCGCAACGAAAGATCCGCGAAAGATCACCACTGACGCTCACGCCAAATATTTCGGCGCCGAGTTGAACGACCAGAGTCTCGTCCCCGGCCCCGGAGATAATCCGCGTCTCGGCCCGACGCGTTATGACGACTGGCTCAAACGCTCCGCTTCCTAGCAAGAACAACCAATGAACGCAGACAAGCTCAAACATTGGGTCGCAGCTCCTAAAACAACACAGGAAAGGTCATCACAATGAAACGAATCTACGCACTTATTGTTTGCGCATTCATCACCGTTGTCGGCGTGCGCTCAGCGATAGCCGCTGACGAAGGTCCAAAGGTCACGATCGTCTTCGACCATGTTCTGCCAAATGTGCCCGGCAAAAGCATGAAGGGTATCCTCGTTGAATATGGTCCCGGTGTTGCGTCGGTAGGCCACACTCATCCGAGGTCTGCTTTCATTTACGCAACCGTTCTCGAAGGAGCGATCCGCACTTCGGTCAATGATGGGTCGCCCGTAATTTATCGAGCCGGGCAGAACTTCCCCGAATTTCCTGGCGACCGGCATACGCTTGATGAGAATGCGAGTAAGACCGAACCCGCCAAGCTGCTGGCGGTGTTCGTGGTGGATACGAGCGACAAGGAACTGTTAACGCCGCTCAAGAAATGAGGCCCCAAATCGCAGATTAGAATCGCGCGCCGCACTTAGCTTCTGAATGTGAAGCACTCGCATTGCCTCTCGTTATCGCGCACGCAGAGAATCGATGCGCTGATAACCGGTCTGTCTTACTCACGCCTGTTTCCCGATCTGCCGGCGTTTGCCGCCGAGGAAGGTTTCCTA
>Ga0182038_10000660_pt1 | contig 17599 bp, 13 predicted proteins | sample sta12Can44000108_FD_125976 | JGI IMG/M metagenome (GOLD analysis project Ga0182038, IMG submission 125976) | Lab enrichment of tropical soil microbial communities from Luquillo Experimental Forest, Puerto Rico - statanox.12C.anox.44.000.108 | ecosystem: Environmental > Terrestrial > Soil >...
GATTTCGTGATGCGCACGACACGAGTCGACCTGCGTCAGGGTCGGTCCTGCACTCGGCGTCAAAAATCATGATCATGGCGTCCCCGGCAGGACTCGAACCTGCGACCCACAGTTTAGGAAACTGTTGCTCTATCCGGCTGAGCTACGGGGACAGCGCGGGAAGAATAATCCGGCGGCGCGATTTGCGCCAGCGGAGAGCCGGTCAGGCGATGACCTCGGCGGGCTGCGGCGCCGCTTCGGACCGGCCGCCGCTGTCGACCTGTCGCAAGAACGCTTCCATCATCGAAAGCGTCCAAAGGACCGCGCTGTGGTCGCGATCGCCTGACTGGTGCTGATCGAAGAGCCGCGCCAGCGTATCCATGTCGAACAGACCGGAGCCGCGCAGCACCGGTCCGAACAAGGTATCGCGCAGCCGCGGGCGCAGCGGGCCGCGGAACCATTGCGCGAGCGGCACCGCAAAGCCCTGCTTGGGGCGGTACAATATGTCCTTCGCAACATACGGTTCGAGGGCCGCTTTGAAGACGTGCTTGCCTTCGCGCCCGCGCAGCTTCAGACCGGAAGGCAGCCGCGCCGGCCCACTCGACCAGCGTGTGGTCGAGCAGCGGGACGCGCACTTCGAGCGAGCTGGCCATACTGGCGCGGTCAACCTTGGTGAGGATGTCGCCCGGGAGATAGGTGTGGAAATCAGCATATTGCACTTGCGACAACGGATCGTCGCTGCCGCACCGGCCGATATGCGAGCGCAGCACATCTACGGCATCATACCCTTGCAGTTCGCGCGCGAGCCCCGAGCTGAAGAGCCGCCGCCGCAGCACGCTGCCGCAGATCGATACCGACGAGAAATAAGCCTCAACCGGACCGCGCGCTAGTTCCTCCAGCGTCGCCTTGGCGCGCAACGGTCGTGGCGCCCAGTCGAGCTTGGGGTAAAGCGCGCCGAGCATTCCGAACAGAGGACGGCCCAGAGCTGCCGGCACCACCCTCCGCACGCGTTCCTCGAAGCAATGCCAACGATAACGGCGATACCCGGCGAACACCTCGTCGCCGCCATCTCCCGACAAGGCCACCGTGACGCCCTCGCGCGCCATCGCGCAGACGCGGAATGTCGGGATCGCCGAGCTGTCGCCAAACGGCTCGTCGTAAATGCCGGCCAACCGGTCGAGCAGATCGAACGAGTTTGGGACGATCTCCTTGACGTGATGATCGGACCGGTAACGCTCGGCCATCCCAGCGGCATAAGCGGATTCGTCCCAGCCTTTGGCCCCGAATGCGATCGAGAAGGTGCTGACCGGCTCCGGCTTCAGCCCCGCCATCATGGCCACGACGCCGCTGGAATCGACGCCGCCCGACAGAAAGGCACCGAGCGGCACATCGGCGATCATCCGCATCCGCACGGATTCGCGCAGTCGCGCGATCAGCTCTTCCTCGACCTCTTCCTGGTGCACTGTCGCACCGTCGACAAAGCGCACATCCCAATAACGCCGTGGCTCGGGGGGCGGGGAGCCCCGCCGCACGAGAAGCGAATGCGCCGGCGCGAGCTTGCGGACACCCAGATAAATCGACCGCGGATCCGGAATGTAGCCGTAGGCGAAAAACTCCTCGATCGCCTGCGGGTCGAGGCGCCGGTCGATATCGGGGCTCAACAGCAAGCACTTCAGTTCTGACGCGAACAGCAACCGGCCGTCGCTAAGAAAGCTGTAATAGAGCGGCTTCTCGCCGAGCCGGTCGCGCGCCAGGAACAGGGTTTCGCGCTTCGCATCCCACAATGCAAAGGCAAACATCCCATTGAAGCGGTCGAGGCAGTCTTCGCCCCATTCCTGCCAGGCGTGAACAATCACCTCGGTATCGCAGCGCGTCCGGAAGACGTGACCCAGCGCTGTCAGTTCCACCATCAGCGGCTGGAAATTGTAGATCTCGCCGTTGAAGACGACGCAGATCGTGCCGTCCTCGTTGAACAACGGTTGGTCGCCGGTCGCGAGATCGACGATCGCAAGCCGCCGGTGGCCGAGGCCCAGCCCCGGCGCATAATGAAAGCCGGCGCCGTCGGGGCCGCGGTGAGCGAGGCTATCGGTCATCCGACGCAGTAAGCTGCGATCGACATCGCCGCGTCCCCGGATGTCGAAAATTCCCGTTACGCCGCACATTTCCGCTGGCCCGCCAGTGACTTATGATCGAAATCGATGTGAATTCGGCCGTCGAACTGCCGGATCAGATATTCTAGCGTGAGAATACGTGCGGTCTGTGCCGGATCGGCGATACGGTCGAGCCGGAAGAGGTCGCTCATTATTCTAACGCCGCCCGGCAGCACGGCATCGCAATACTCGCTGCTCAGATAATCCGGCAATTCACTGGGGCGCAGCACCCGGTTCTTGACCCGGTAGACAAAGCGACGCAGCCATGGCGGGCGCAGATAGGTGCCGTAATCCACTAGGCGCCGCAACAGCGGCGGTGGTCCGCTGAAATCGTGGCCGTAACCCGAGGGGTACGCGGCCAGCCGCGGATCGGCCCGGCGGATCAGCTCCGCCTCGTAGGCGCCGTGGTTCTTCCATCCGATTGGGATGACACTCGCATGCTCGGTCACCCGGGGCTCTAGAAACGGTAAGGCGACGTAGCCGTAGGTATTGTTGATGTTGTTTATCCGGCCATCCCAGGCGCGGCAGCGGAAATAATGATAGAGCCATTCTACCAGTGGCCGCGGCAAGGATGCGCAAGGACTGCCGATCGCCGCCTCGAGCTTCTCTTCGAGCTCGCGAAAATACGCCTGCTGGTCAAACGCCGATGTGCAGGTTCCCGGGTCAAACTGGCTGTAGAACGACCAAAGAATCTCACGCGGGCTGTAGCTGCGGTCAGGGAGATAAAAGAAGTTGCGCCAGATTTCGCCGCCGCCGCCGTTGAGCGCCAGGGCATTGCCGCTGACCCTGCTCGCTCGCTGGTCGCGCTCGGCCCCGTTGGTGAAAATGCCGCTCCAAGTATATCCGTCGGAGGCGAGGAAATTCTCATAGGCGACGGCGCCGAATTCATCTGGAGTGAAGGTAAGTTGCCGGTCCTTGTCGACAATCTCGAGTGCGAAGCCCTCGCCTTCGGCGATATCCCGGGCCAGGCAGACGTCTTTGTCGCCGGGTGGGCCATAGACATAGACCCGTGGATTAATCCCGTGACGTCGCAGCAGCGCCAGGATGAACCGCGAGTCGTATCCGCCCGAGAGCGCGCAAGTCACGCGATCGCCAAAACTCGCCACCACGGTGGAGAAATATTGGTCGAGGATTTGCATGCTCCGCTCCACGGTCGCCTCGAACGGCGCGGTGGAAACCGTCCTAGGGGTGTGGAGCGGGTCTCGGCGGATTTCGAGGCGCCTTTCGCCAACCGTGATCGTCGCGTTTACCGGTGCGAGCAGCACCTCGTCGAACACCGTGGCATCGCCGGAGACCACACCATTGAAGACATACTCGCATGCCCCCTGTGCACCGAGCGTCACGCGATCCAGCGCAGACGCCACCGCTAAGAACGATGACGAGGCGATCCGCTGAGCGGCATCGTAAAATATTAGATAAGCGCCAAAACCGTCGGGAATGATCGCGGTTTCGCCATCCTTCCGCATGATGACGGCATAATGGCCGATCGCCCGGTCGCGCGGCGCAGACCGCCTGCTGTAGTCGCGATAAAACCCGGCCGCGGCCGGCGTTCCTAACACTGCGTCGTAGATCAAGGTGCCGCAGGCGCAAGCGAAATCACCATTGGGAAATTGCTCCAGTGCGGGCTCGCTAGCCTGCCGCTTTGGATAAAGCGCCAGCAAGTAGTTTTCGCCCCTCAGCAACCGCGGCGCCGGCATGCCCATTCGGGCGAAGACTGCCAATGCCGCTGCTTCGGCGGTCGAACGGTCCTCACCGGCGACGGTATGCAGGAGTACAAAGCCGCCCATTCGCGAGCCGGTGTCCTCAGGCTGCGCGGACGGCGCCAAAGACTTTGGAATAGGCGCAAAACATTCGTTCCTGAGAGTATTCGGTGGCGGCTCGCCGATGGTTCAACGCACCGAGGATCTCGCGCTTCTCGGGGCTATGCAGCAACCGGGTGATTGCCGCAGCAAAAGCCGGCTCATCATCACGGGCGACAATAAACTCGCGGTTCTCTTCGCACACGATGGTCTTCACGTCTCCTACATCGACCGCCGCGATGGCGCGGCTCGCCGCCATAGCCTCGAGCAATGCATTCGGCATCTGCTCTGTATCGGACGACAAGGCAAAGATGTCAAACGTGCCGAGAACCGATTCAGGCGCAACCCGCCCAGTGAAAATGACCCAATCGGCAATGCCGAGCTGTGCAGCGAGGCGTCCCAACGCGCCGCGTTCGACCCCGTCGCCGGCAACGACGAGGCGCAACGGAGCCGGGTTTCCCAGCATTGCGAACACGCGGAGGAGCCGTCCGATATTCTTTTCCGGGCGCAGCGGAGCCACAGTGCCGATCACCAGTTCGCCGGGCCGCCGAGCGAAGCCGGGGATGGTGTCACGCAGTGGCGCACAAAAACGCACCGCGTCGATGCCGTTCGGGATATATGCCACACGTGCGGCAGGGACCCGCCAGACCCGAGATGCCAAATTCTCGAGTTGGCGCGACGGGACCACGACGAGCGCGCAGCGGGCGAGCGCCAATCGCCTGAACAACACCCGGCGCAGGATCTGTGAATCCGCCTCGCGCTGGCTGAAGCCCGCCTCGAGATGGATATGGCGCCGAACCGGAGATAATCGGGCGGCCATCGCCCATTCGATCGCTCCCCAATTGTAAGTGAGCAGCAGATCCGGTCGGAATCGACGCAAAACCGCAATGCCTCCGGCCACGCTGCGAAGCATCCCTCGCGGAGGTTGTCGCACCGGCCACAGCGCCACATCGAGACTTCCGTCGATCCCCGCCGCGGCTTCGAAATTGTTGTCCAACGCAACCACGGTATGGCGGAACCGCTTGCCAAAATGGTTTATTATTCGAACCATGCGGAGCGGCACCCCCCCGACGCCGAGGCTCGGGAAAACATGGAGGACATGCTCGCAAGACAGGGACGAAAGATCGGGCTCGACTGCTTGCGACGCGTTACCGACAGCAGACATTCTGAACTTATCGTACGAACCAGATGCGCTGATATCCCCGCGGATTCCGGAGCTTAGGAGGCTTGCGCGGGGTGGCGGCCGCACAGTCAGGAGATCGCGATACTGACTGTGTCCGAGTGCTGCATGAGGTAAGCTCGATGCCGCAGGCAATTGTACCGGGATTAACCATATTGAGCAAGCCTGAGGGGTAGCTTATCGGATGATAAGTGGCATAGTTCGGGCATCAGTGTTATTGTTCTGTTACGATCGGATCGCTTTTCCAAAATGGTCCAAGGTTGATTGGTTACTCGCACCGCTCCGACCCCTCGACTTGCATAGACGGCGCGGCTGCGAGCCATTCAGCGTTACCGGCGAAACATGCTCGACCCTAACACTTGGAGAACGATCGAATGGCCAATCGAGCAGACGCCGATGCTCGTCGTCATCGTCGATACGGAAGCCGAATTTGACTGGGCGGCGCGGGGACCGCGGCGCGCGATCGGTGTCAAATCGGTGAGATGCCAGGATCGAGCCCAGCAAATCTTCGCTCGTTATGGGGTGCGGCCGACCTTCGTCCTCGATTACCCGGTCAGCAGCACGCCGGAAGCATACGAGTATATCCGCGATTTGCATGACTCGGACGTCTGCGAGATCGGTGCCCATCTACAGCCCTGGGATACTCCGCCCTTAGTCGAACCGATGACCGACGAAAACTCCTACCCAGGCAACTTGCCTCTCGAGCTGGAGCGGGAAAAGCTGCTTCACTTGACCGGCACTATCGAAAAAAACGTCGGTGTGCGGCCTCGTGTCTACAAGGCGGGACGATATGGCGTCGGCCCGGCAACTGCACGAATCCTCGCCGAGCTGGGTTACGAAATCGACGTGAGCGTGGTCCCGGGCACCGATCTGACTTGTAAGCTCGGCCCCAACTTTTCGCACTGTCGCGCCAGCCCCTATTGGTTCGGCACTGACCCGGCGCTTCTCGAGATCCCCCTTTCCATCGGCTATACCGGCCTGCTCGCCGATACCGGAAACGTGGCCTATACCTTGACGATGAACGAACGCCTCAAGGCGTTGCACGTGCCCGGCGTTCTCGCTCGGTTGGGCTTGGTCGAGCGGATCACGCTGACACCGGAAGGGATTTCGTTTGAGGAGCTGCGCCGGCTCACCGTTGCGTTGCTGCGCAAGCGGCATCGCATATTCAGTTTTACCTATCACAGCCCTTCACTGGCGCCCGGCAACACGCCCTATGTGCGCAGCGAGGGAGATCTGAGGGCTTTTCTACAGCGGATCGAGCGTTATCTGCAATTCTTCACCGAAGAGATCGGCGGTCGAGCGGCAACCCCGTTCGAGATCAAGTCGATCGCCGACGGATGCACTGCGAAGTGAAGTCCCGATCTCAGACGCTGCGATAAAAGAGCCGCGCGGGTCCCTGGTCGATAAGGCGCCTAGTTATGCGGCCGTAGTCAGGACCACAGTATTGCCAGCTTCATTGTAGATCGTGAATTTTCCTGACTTCTCGAAGATTTCACGATTCTGTGGGTCGACATAGATGACAATGATCCGATAACCCAACTGGTCATGATGCGCGATCAGTCGCTCTGCAACCGCCGCCATGACCGGCGGACCGAATGGGTTATAAAAAGAACACACGAGATTGGATTTCGGCGGCTCAAATACGGCGGCATCGGCGTGGATGCTGCTGACCTTGCCGCATCGAGTGATCTCCGGCGTCAGGCGCGTGAGATTTCTGAGCGCAGTTTCGCGCAGTTCGCGCGAGAACTCGATGCCGATGACCTCCTCGAAGGGGAAACCGGCGGCCAGGAACAAGACCCGGCCGTTGCTCGAGCCATAGTCGAGAAAAGTGAACCGGGTATAGTCGATCGGCAATTTGTCGAGCGCTGAGCGGACACACTGTACACCGCTCGGTCCGTATCGCACCGTGATACAAGCGTGCAATTTTGATATTTATACTGCCGCTTTGTTGACGCATGCAGCACGATTGCGTCGTACGCTTTTGCTCTCTTAGAAAGAGATTAGAGAGACCCACCCCCTCCGACGCGTTACGTCTGAAGTGCCGGCCAGCTCGATTATCGCCGGAGCGAGGCGATATATTCAGGAAACGGCTGGCTCGCCGCTAGAAATCGAGCTAGCTGCGATTCCGCTGGATTACTGGGATCATCCATGCTGGCGGACACGGCGACGAAGGCGGCCAGTGGCGCGCGTCCGAGCAGCACCGCACGTGCTTGCAATAACTTGGCCTCCATGAGGCCGACGGCCATTCTGCCGTCGAGAACATAAAATGACCACACCAGACGGTGATGTTGCCCTCTGACTATCTCGGTGCGCGTGACCGCCGTCTGCGCCCCAGCCAGGATCGTTTCGGCGCGGCCGTATCCGACGATGTGCCACCGAATGTCGTCGGCGACGCGATTTCCTGTCCTGGTCAACAAATTGCCGACGACCCGCATTCGGTAGAGCGCGACATATCGAGTAACGAGGTCGGAACCCGGCTTCTGGAACACTTCGACGAACTCGCGGTCGGCACCGACGACCGCGGGACGCCAGTCGACATCGGCGTCGGGCACGAGGTGCCACGGCGCCGAGACCACAGGGGTTTGCGGTGGCGGAAGCGGATGCACTTGGTAAAGAGCATCCAGCCTGGCTGCGTAGGCTGGGCCGCCCAACGCAAGGAGGGCGGCAGCCGGGATCGCGGTGGCAAAGCGCCATGTCGGGGATTTCGACCACCCCGCCGAGACAACCGGCGCACTCCGGTCGATTTTCTGTGCAAACAGCATCCCGATTGCGATCAGGATCATGATTACCACGGTGAAGAAGAACCACCCGTAGAGAATGTGGTCGGCTTCCACCGCCGCAGCACTGCCCTCGAGATGAGCGAGAACGATGATCCCGAGCGCTCGCAATCCGTTGGCAAGGATCGGCACGGCTATCGACAAGATGATGAACACCGCCCTCCTGGGAAAGCTGCGATACATCACCACCGCGAAAAAGCAGCCGAACACGGCCGATGCGATCAGAAACCGCAAGCCGGCGCAGGCTTCCGCCACCTCGAAAGTGCCCTCCGGGATCTCGATCATGAACCCATCCGAGAAGACCGGGATGTTCAGTGCGTGCAATCCGGCGACACTGATGTCGGCAGTGATTTTCTGTAATGAAGGGACCAGAAATGCTCCGCTCGGCACGAGGAAGAACAAAAACAACAATGGCGCCAGCAACAACCAGAAAAGGCGAGGCCCAAGCGCGACGAGAAGCACAACCTCGAACATCGTCACCACGAGCAGTTGCCGCCCTTCTTGGATGTCGAGAACGGCGGCAATGAGCCAGAGGGCCGACAGCACCGGCATCAGCACCAGCGGCCAAAAACTCGGATGCGGCGAAACCGCGGCGATAACCACTCGCCGCTCCCACAGCAGGAAGCCAACCAGCGGAAGAATAAGAAAACAGTGGTTGTAGGCGGTCGAGGCTATCCATACGCGGACCGCACCGCGGATGTCGCTCCAGAATATGATGCCGAAAATGACAGCGGCGATGCCGATGAAAGTGAGCGCAAGCCGCCATCCCGGCGCGATAACTGACGCGAGGATCGGCCGCCCATTTGGGGTCGACGGGAACACGGTCACGGGTCTGACCTGGCGACGCGAAGCACTTTCGCGCCCCTGTGTGGCGAATTTTCTCCGACACGCAACAGTGGTTCGATCAAAACCATGCCAAATCCCTCGCCTCAGCCGATCCCTCTGACGATCAGAGGGCCGAGCCGGTTCGTCAGCATGAGCGGCAAATGCTTCCAGGCCGCGACGAAGGCTGCGAGCTTAGGGTTGAGCGGGTTCAGATCGGGCATCACGTGTCCTTGGGCCAAACGGAACTGGTAGACGAGCGGGGTCGGCTCGAAGCCCCAGTTGCGTTTGAACGCGTATGAGCCCGTGCCGACTTTGCTGCGGCCGAAATCGAAAATGCGGTAGCCTCGCTCGCAGGCCCTGCGCATTACCTCCCAATACATGAAATCGTTGGCGGCAAGCGACCGTGCAGTAGCCAGCCCGCCTCCATAAAACGGAAGCACTTCGTCCCGAAAATAGAAGTTGAGCACCGAGGCTACCGCTCTCCCATTATGTACAACGGTAACGATATCAGAGCGCTCGGCAAATTCCTTCCTCAGGATTTCAAAGTATGATTTAGCAAACACGGGGGTACCGAGGTTCCGGACGCTCTCCGAGTATACGCGGTGGAGGCGCTCGACCGTGTCGTCGATCTCCACACGCAAGCCGTTGCGCATGCCCTTGCGCACCATCGCGCGCTGCTTGCGCGGGATCAATTTCATATTGCGCTCGATGGACGGATCAAGGCCGCGCCAAAATGTGACGTACAGGTCGGATCTGCTCGCCCAGTCGGCTCGACTTTCTGAGAAATCGCGCAATTCGAGGACAGGCACAGCCAGGGCCTGCATCAGCCGCACGGCCTCGCCCTCGAGAGCGCCCAGGCTCTCGGCATCGACTGCGATCGGGCCGCCGCGAACCGCGAAGGCGTTCGATATCAGTGACGACCCGAAGAGCAGGGACCTGACATGGGTCAGCGGCAGCACGCCGGTGACTACCCCGCCGCATTCTGCGATCAAGTAATACGTGCGGTGACGGAACGCCTGCTCGATGACACGCTTCCATCCCGACAAGTGAAAGAAGGTTCCGCCGGGATGAGAGAGGATAAAATCATCCCACCGCCTCTCATCGCCGCCCCGGAACTCCCTTACCGCGACGCTGGATTGCGATCCATCCAAGACGTGATTACCGGGAACGGCCCTCCCCCATCGCCGAGGAAAAGCTCATCCATCCGCGTCCAAGTAAAATCGCCAAGGAGACGGCGCAGACGCGGTTCGGTACGGCCGAGATTGAGATAATGCCGGAACCTCGACCGCAGTGGCGCGTGTTGGCGGGGCTGGGCCGGATCGATTTCCCAGGGGTGCAGATAGAAAATGGCGGGCGAACGATGGACCCGGCGCGCATGCTTCAGTAACCCCCGGCTCAACCGATACGGCAGCAACCGAAAACAACCGCCGCCCGAGGCCGGCAGATCAGCCCGCAGAAGTCGGACCGTGCTGAGGGGAATTTCGAGCATGCCCGGAAGCGGAGCAAAAGGCGTGCGAGGTGCGCCCGGGATCCCGTAAAGGTCGTGTTTTATCGGGTATATGCTGGAGCTGTATCGATACCCCTCTTCGAGCAGGATCGCATGGGCCCATCCGCTGCCGCGGCCGATCGAGAAGGTGGGCGCGCGATAGCCGCAGACGGGCACGCCGCCGATATCTTCGAGAAGCTGCTTGCTGCGGCGCACATCGTTGCGAAACTCGTCACGCGTTTGGCGGTCGGCGCGGAGATGATCGAACCCATGGCTGGCCAGCTCGTGCCCTTCTCCGACGATGCGCCGAGCCAAGTGGGCATGGCGTTTCGCCACCCAACCCAAGACGAAGAAGGTCGCTCGCGCCCCTGTTTCACCGAGAATATCGAGCAAGCGCTCGGTATTCCTTTCCACCCGCCGCGGCAGCGTTTCCCAACCGCTTCTATCGATCGCCGACGCGAACGCCTCGACTTGGAAATAATCCTCGACATCGATCGTCAGCGCGTTCGCCGTCTTGTACCTTGCGTGCCCACGGCGCTGCCGAGCGAGGCAATCGTAGGAGGTTTCCTCCGCCGACACGCTCACGGCCGCTCGACCTGAAAATAAGCCGCCGCAATCTCGATCGCGCGTTTGATTACGCGTCCATGGCGGTTGACATCCTCTTCCAGAGCGCTGAGGCGTTTGGCAACTTCGGAACCAACCTCGGACCTCCCATTGGGCTCGGCACGCGAACCCTCGGAGGTAGAGTCTTGCGTGACGACCGCCATCTCTTGCCGCAGGTCATTGGCGACCTTTTCGGCGACGGCGGCCTGCAGCGTGTGCAGCTCCTCCAGGAAGCCGAAGAGCAGCAACCGCGAGCACAGGGTGTTGATTTGGCGCGGCACCCCACCAGTGTGCCGATAAATCACCGGAAAACAATCCTCGGTGAGCTGCGGATCGCCTTTCCAGTCGGCGCGGCGCAGCCGATGCTCGATATACGCTCTGGTCTCGCCTTCGCTCAATGGTCCCAGGTGGTAAGCCGCCGTTACGCGCTGCCGCAGTTGCTCCAGTAACGGGCTGCCGAGCATGACGCGAAACTGCGGTTGCCCGAGTAGGAAGCTCTGCAACGCCATATTCTTGCCGACGACGATGTTGGAAAGCATGCGCAACTCTTCGAGCGCTTCGAAGGACAGGTTTTGCGCCTCGTCAACGATAAGTAGGACGCGTCTGCCGTTCCGCTGCTGGGCGAGCACGAAGTCGGTGATCCGTTGCAGCAATGCGCCCTTGGCCAACCCCTCTTTGGCGATACCGAACCCGGCCGCGACGAGATGGAGAAGATCATCCCCGGCGAGCTGGGTCGTCACGATCTTGGCGATTACGAAATTGCTTTGATCAATTGTCGACAGCAGGTTATCGACGAGAATTGTTTTGCCGGCACCGACCTCCCCGGTAATGATGATGAAGCCCTCGGCGTGGTGCAGCCCATAGACGAGATAGGCCATCGCCTGCCGGTGCACCGTGCTCTCGTAAAAGAAACGAGCATCGGGAGTGAGCTGGAAGGGCGATGCCGAGAGGCCGTAAAAATTCTCGTACATCTTCGTTAGAAGGTCTTGCTCAGCAGGAATTGTATTTGATTGACTGCGACATCACCGTTGCGTCCGCCGGCTAGCACAGCGCCATTGTTCTGATAGGAGAAAGTATAAAGGATAGACCCAGTCAGCGATCGCCCGAGAACATAATTGATGCCGAGTTGGGCGGTCACCGTGTCGAAACTCGTGGTCGACACTGTCGGGGTCACCACCGTGGTCACTGTCGGCGCATTAACCGAATTGACGTAGCCGACCGAAGCATAGCCGCTCAAATCGGGCCGCATGCTACGTGTATAAGTTAGATTCACGCCAAGGCTATTCGTAGAGGCGGTGATCGCGGGTGTCAGCGAATGCTGTTGATTGTAAAACAAGAAAAGCGAATAGGCGTTCGGCGGTATGACCTCGCTCAAACCGGCTTGATAAACGTGCTGGCGATAAACGTTGTTCGATAGGCCAACACCCGGGAGGTAGAAGGCCGTCGGCAGCCCGGTGGTTTGATTGACAACCCCTCCGGAAGGGCTGAGCGTCGATGTCGCCAGATTGCTGGCAAATAACTGCCCTTGCGCGGCGACGCCTTGCACCGCGCTTGCGGTCAGCAGCAAGGTCGGAGTGAGGTTGACCTGCGCCGCGCCGGTAATGCCATAGACTCCCTGCTGTCTGCCGTATTCGAGGATTACATACGCAGGCTGATCCGGTCCCAGGGTGCCGAGCTGCCCGCCGGCGAGCCAGGTCGCACCGGCGAAGTTCGCGGCCGGCGAGCCCGGGTAATGCTGGTTCTGGTAACCGAGCCGCGCGAGCCCCGCGATGCCCGGGGTAAACCGATATTCGAAATCGTTGAACGCGCTGACCTGCGTATTCTGCGCGGTCGGCGCCGCGGTGTAACTCGATGTGTCGGCGGTAAAGCGCGCCAAGAACTGCTGAAAATTCTCGCCGGTCGCAGCGATAAAAGTGCCCTCGTTGAGGGTGCTGGATGTAAGGGTAGTGGACGGCACCGTCGCAACCGCGGTGGCGCCCCCGTAATTCGAAGCGCTGAAGAAATATCGCAGCTGGGTATCAACCCAGCCGTCGAACGACTTTACTATATACGGTGAGACATTATTGACGTATTGCTGCGTCTGTTGGTTTCTCGGCAGCGTCGACAGATTCTGAAAGCCAAAACCGGGTAGCGTCGTCGATTGGGTTATCACATTCTGGAAATCGACGAACAGCAAATCAGAGTAGATCGTCGCATGACCGTTTGCATAAAGATTGCCGTAGACCTGATTGAGATTGGAGTTGGAGCTCGGCAGGTAGACCAAACCATTCGCCGAGCCGGCGGCTACCGCCTGAAGCCTCGGGGTGTCCGCCGAGAATGAGACGCCCGGTGAAAGCGTGGTTATCGCAGCGAAGTCACGAGGCGAATGCGTATAATGGACATTGTCGGTAAAGATCTCACTCGCTGATGCGAACGGCCGGATGATGATAGCCGGCGCCGTCGGATCATAGGCCTGCAGCGGCACCACGCCGGCCTGCGGCGGCAGCAGCCGAAGCGTAGGCGGAGAGAGCAGTGTCGGTGCTTCGTTGTTGACCGAGTAGGGCGGCGCCGTGGGGTTGGGCGTGCCGAAACCACCGCCCGGAGGGGGCGGCAATGTCTCCGGCGCTGGCCCGGGGATCGGGGGTGTCACACCCACTGGCCCGCCGGTCGTCGGCGGGACCGCTTCGCCACCTGAACTTGACTGGTTTTGCGGTCCGCCCTCCTGCCCCTGAGCCGCTGCAGGCGTTCCAACAAGCAGGCCGGCCAGCAGACAGCCGCACAGCGCGAGGTTAGAGTGCCACTGCCAAGATGCGCCCGCCGCGTGGGATCTAGGCAGGGTCCGCCGAGCGCAGCTCATCGCTCCCACCACTAGCGGAATGGTAATAGTAACCATAGGAGCCAAAATGCTCGTGCGCCAGCGTGTCGCTCTTGTTGAGCAAGAGGCTGATCCGGGGGCAGGCGCTGAGCGTGGTGAGACCGGCCTCGATCTCTGCCTGCTGCGTGTTATGCGCTTCGATGACAAATACAATCTGTCCGACCAACGGCGCCAATGCCGCGGCATCACTGCTCGCCATGCACGGCGGCGTGTCGATGATAATAAAGCGATCCTCCAGTTTCTGCGTCAGTTCTTCCAGGAGGGCCCCCATTTCCCGGCTCGACAACAGCTCCGGGACATGCGGTCCGCCACGCCCCGCCGGCAGAATCATAAGGTTAGGAAGGTTCGTCTGAATCAGTACGTCCGATAATTCGAGGTTTCCCGCGAGAACGTCGACGATCCCTCTGTCGCCTGGAATTCCTAAAATCCTTGGCAGGGTCGAATGCTGCGTATCGGCATCGAGTAGCAGTGCGTTTGCATCGCGCTCCGATGCGAAGGCCATCGCCAAGTTTAGCGCGCTAAACGTCTTGCCTTCACCCGGCCGGGCGCTCGTCACCATGATGCGCCGGCTCGACCGTCGATCCCCGTTCAGTTGGCTCTGCGACCACGTGCTGATCAGATTTCGCTTGACGAGGCGGAATTCCTCGACTGTCCGCGAGCGGGCTGAGGATGGGATGGCAATTCCAAACCTCGCCAGCCTGCCGCGATCCAACACCAGCTGCGGGCTGGCCGGAGAGACGGGAGGTTCGCCTGACGGCCAGCTCTTTGGGACGGATTCGGTTACCTCCTGCCGCCGCAGACGCTCGGCCGCCCGCTCAACTAATTGAATTGATTCCGCCATTTACGAGACGCCTATCGTAGGGAGACCGTTGCTCAGCGCAATCAAGGTCCCGTATACAGCAATCAAGAGAAAAGCACTCGCGCATACGCCAGCCAACTGGATTGCGGCGTGGCGCCGAGCCTGCCCCAGCGACAACCGGGAGACGCTTCCGAGGACCGGAAGTCCGAGAGAGCGCAATTGGCCAATCGTAGCAAAGGACCGATCGAGCTGCGTCAATGCTAAGGGTACCGCAAAACCGGCACCAATGCCGAAGATCAGCACGAGGGATACATACATCGGCCGGTTCGGCGCCGCCGGAAGGATCGGAACCTGCGGCGGATCGACAATGCGGAATTGTATTTTTTCTGTCTTGGTGTCGGCAGCGTTGGCGATCTGAGTGGCTTCGCGTCGGGCCACGAGCTCTTGGTAATTTTTCTTCATGACCGCGTAATCGCGGTCCATGTCCTGCGCCTGCACCAGCACGTCCGGCGCGGATTTCGCGATTCTTTCGATCCGCTCCTGGTCGGCCCGCGCGTCGTCGAGCCGCCGCTGGAGGGCCGCGACCGCAGCCTCCGCGTCGACCAGCCTGACCTTGACCTGCTCATAAACCGGGTTGGCGATCTCGCCTTTGGTCGGAGCGCCACCGGGCTTTCCGGCGGCAGCGGGTGACTTCACCCCCTCCGCCTGAAGCTGGACGATCGCCTCCCGGGCGGCTTTTACGTCCGGATGGTCCTCTGTATACTTCAACCGCAAATTATCAAGGTTACGGCGCAGCTCCTGCAGTCGCTCGTCGAGCGGACCGAGGCGGCCGCCTTCGACGATCACCTGCGGCGCCCGATCCACGTTCAACATCGGCGGCACCGCGGCAAGCTGTTTCTGCAGGGCGTCGCGCTTGGTCACCGCATCCGCGAGCTCGAGTTTGATGCGCGCCACCGCGTTGCGTGACTGATCGAGCCGGCTGAGGCTTTCATCACCCTGCACACCGGCATCCGGAGGTTTGTTGGAGATGATGTCCGGGTATCGTTGAGCCAGATCGGCCCGCCGTTTCTCGGCAGCGCGAAGCTGGTCGCGATAGGAGACAATCTCGCTCTCCAAAAAACGTTGCGCACTGTCCATTTCAGCTCGGCTGGTGCCCGCGGTTTTTTCCGCGAAGATCGTCAAAAGGGCCTGCACCACGTTCTTGGCCGTCACTGGATCCCGGTCGCGGTAAGACAGGGTCAACAAGTTCAAAGTAATCGGCGCGACCGAAATATCGGCGGCCAGCCGCTTGAACAGCGTTTCCTTTTCTTCAGGGGTGTTTATCCCGATATCAAGGTCGGTCAGGCGGACCAGTTGCTCCAAATTGGGCCGGCTCAGCAGCGTGCGCTGCATGAAATCGAGCTGACGGGTCGGATCGGTGTCCGCAGCCAACCCCTTGAGCAACGGCGTCAGGAGCGGATCTGCGTTGAGATAAACCCGAGCCGACGAGTCGTACTTTGTCGGGATCAGCGCCACCCCGATCCATCCCGCGGTACAGACGAGCCACGCCGTTGCGACGCCCAGCCATTTGTGGCGCCACAACGACTGCAGAAGCGGCACGGCTTGCGGCGGTAGCAACCTCATGAGCGGCTCCGAGCTTGTGAAGTAGAGTCAATCATGCGCGCCGAGTGCTTGCTTTTTGGTTGTCAAATTCGGTGACAGCGAGGCGCTTGGCCAAGACGCCCCACCCGCTAAAATAGGCGTTGTGGAATGATCAGGATGTCGCCTGGTTGAAGTGCGACATTACTTGCGATCTCACCGTCCCTGATCAAATCGCTCAGATGCACTGAGTAGGTATTTTGCACGCCATTCACCGTGCGGATGATCACACTGTCGTTCCCCGCCGCATATCTGGTGAGACCACCAACCGCGATCATCGCATCGAGCACTGTCATGTCGGCGCGGTAAGGGAGCGAGCGAGGTTGCGCGGCTTCACCGATAACGCGCACCTCATCGGGTATCGGACCGACAAAGCCTGTCACGATGACCGTGACCAGCGGCTCTTTTATGTATTTGCCGAGTCGCTGCTCGTATTCGCGGGCCAGAGCCGTCGGCGTTTTGCCGATAGCGACGACATCTTCGACCAGCGGGATCGAAACGCGGCCGTCTGGCCGCACCGGCACAGTGACCGTCAGCTCAGGGTTGCGCCACACGAAAATGTTCAGACTGTCGCCGGGACCGATGCGATATTCGGCTGACGGCAGTGAAGAAGCCGGCGGCGCCGGCGGCAAACTGGGCGCGCCGCCGCATGCCGCCACGGCGACACCCACGGCAGCCATCAAAGCGGCGACGTGCGAGCGGTCCACCATCCCCCCGTCCAACCTTCCCGACCCGGATGAATATTGGCGCCGGCAAATGCTCACCATCAAAACTGTGATCTCCGATCATCCGTTCGCGGCCAGCTATTGCCTCTCGATCAGGCGCTATAACACCGGGTCGTGAGATTTGCAATGTAGATATCACTTCTTCGCCTGATTATTAACTATACTAAGTCTCGGCACCCGTGTCGGGGGAGCGAAAGACGCGATGCGCACTGGCGTGGCCGCGCCCGCATCCCAACGCCCGGGACAGAAACACTTAACACATCTCACCAGCCGATCCTGAAGCATTTCGGTTGCAGAACGATGAATGACCGACGATGACGCTGTTGCCGCTTCGCGGGTTCTTGACAAAGCTGTCAGCGCTCCGCATCGAGATGGCGAGGGTGTCGGGAGGGTTGGATGAACCGAGTGCTGATTACCGGCGCGGGTGGCGGCATCGGCCGCTCGCTGCGCGAGACCTTGCGCGGCGTCTACCCGGTCTTGCGGCTGTCGGATCGGGTGGCGCTGGCGCGGGCACGTGACCGGGAAGAGACCGACCGGACCGAACTGTCGGACTTTGCCGCGGTCGAGCGTATGGTGGCCGGCGTCGACGGGATCATCCATTTGGGCGGCATCTCAGGCGAGAACGAATGGCCGACGATCCTCGAAGGGAACATCATCGGTCTCTACAATGTGTTCGAGGCGGCGCGGCGCGCTGGCGTGAAGCGCATCGTGTTCGCCACCAGCAACCATGCTGTCGGCTTTTATCCCCGTGCGCAAGAGATCGATCACCGTGTCGTGCCACGGC
>Ga0182038_10000663_pt1 | contig 17588 bp, 14 predicted proteins | sample sta12Can44000108_FD_125976 | JGI IMG/M metagenome (GOLD analysis project Ga0182038, IMG submission 125976) | Lab enrichment of tropical soil microbial communities from Luquillo Experimental Forest, Puerto Rico - statanox.12C.anox.44.000.108 | ecosystem: Environmental > Terrestrial > Soil >...
AAATATTTAATTTAATTGTTCATTAAATATTTTATTATGGCGATTATTAAAGAATTCAAGGAGTTTGCCATGAGGGGCAACTTAGTAGACACTGCCGTTGCTTTTGTAATGGGTGCATCTTTCGGAAAAATTGTTTCTGCCTTTGTTGATGGAATTGTTATGCCTTTGGTAGGTATGCTTACCGGTGGTATCGATTTTAATGACAAAAAAATTATTTTAAAGGATGCCATTGCGGAGGTAAAAGATACGGCGGGAAAAGTTATTGAAAAAGCTGTTCCTGAAGTTTCTGTAAAATATGGTGTATTTATTACCAATGTCATTGATTTTATTATTGTTGCTTTTGCCGTTTTTATGGTAATTAAAGCAATTAACAGTGCTAAAAAGAAACAAGAAGCTCCGCCGGCCGCCGATCCTGAACCATCTAGCACAGACAAATTATTAATGGAAATAAGAGACGCTTTAAAAAAATAAAGCTCTTTCATTTTCTATAAATCATACCAAATCCCGCTATAAAGCGGGATTTTTTTGTGGTGGATAACTTAATGAACCAGAGAACCGCTTTCTGGATTCGATTCGCTTTATTTGCATCAAAAGTTTTACAGTGTGAATACTATTAATTACCAAATTAAATTAGACCAGTTTGAGGGGCCATTTGATCTCTTATTATTTTTTATTGAAAGAGATGAATTAGATATTTATAACATTCCCATATTCAAAATCACCAAAGATTTTCTAGATTATATTCATCAACAAGAAAACCTGAATATCGAATTAAGCAGCGAGTTTATTTTATTTGTTTCCACATTAATGCGTATCAAAGCAAAAATGTTATTGCCAAGAAAAGAATTGGATGCTCAGGGAAACGAAATTGACCCTCGCCAGGAATTGATTGATAAAATTCTTGAATACAAAAAGTTCAAAGAAGCTGCAGCACAAATGGCAGAAATGGAAGCCATGAGAATGTTAATGGTAAAGCGTGGCAACTTACAAAAAGAGCTTTCGGAAATTGGTGAAGAAGCCGGAGAAGGTACCGAAATTCAAACCATTACTTTATTCAAATTGATGAAAACATTTGAGAAAGTAATGCAACGTGTAAACGATCGTCAAAACAAACCTGTGCATACCGTTGTTCGTTACAACTACACAATGGAAGGCAGCAGAGATTATGTAAATCAATTTATAAGAAAAGAAAAAACAGTTTCTTTTGAAAAGATATTTGATGTTTGTGAAAACAGAATTCATGCATTATTTATTTTTCTTTCTATGTTAGAATTGGTTCAGCAGAAATACATGAAAATGATTGTGGGTGAAGGAAGAAATAATTTTATTGTTGAATGGAACGAAAACAGGGAAGAAGATTTATTGAACGCCGGAGCAGAAGTTGAAAGAGCTACAGAAGAAGATACCCCGCCAAATTTTGATCCGGAACTGAATTAGATAGTTTATTCTCTTTTATCAAGAAAAGTAAAAAAAGTCCTGCAAATTTAATTGCAAGACTTTTTTTATTTCCTGTGAGAACCTTTTATTAATGATGATGATGGTGCAATTTGCTTGCAAAATCATCTGCTCCAATTTCCTCTTCTTTTGCACTTACCTGAGACTCTAATGTTGCAAACATTTTTTCTGAACTGATGCGGTGATAGCTGTCTTCCACAAATTTTTTATCCTGCATCATTCTGTTGGCATAATCATCTACCCATTGTTGATTATCTCCCAATGCACCTAATTGCCCGCCCATGTATTGAAACAACTGTTGTTTTGCAAAGTCGCGAATATCATCAGGCAATACCTCAATTTTATTTTCTTCAGTTAATTTGGAAGTAATCAAAGTCCACTTTAACTGATCAGCAAAACTTGGATATTCAGCTTCTGCTTCTTCAGCAGATTTTGCTTTTTCACCACCAATCTGCAGCCAACGTTTTAAGAAATTTGCAGGAAGCTCAATAGTTGTATGATCTATTAAATGATGATATATCTGATCGTGTAATTGATTACGGCTTTGTGCTGTAAAATAGTTCCCGATTTCTTCTTTTACTGCAGTACGAAATTCTTCTTCCGTTTTAATTTCTCTGTTAGGGTAAGCGGCAATAAATAATTCTTCGTTTAACTCGGCTTTATTTACAAACCCAACTTTAGTAATCAATAATTTGAAATATTTTTCAGCAGATGCTTTATCGTTTTTATCCAAACCCAGATCTGCTAAAATCACATCCAGTTCTTTATCTTCAAAAGCTTTCTTCAACTGCAATACAACAGTTTCGTCTTTCTTTTTGCCCAATAAATTTTTGCGGAATTTTTCGGCAAAATATTTAATCAACAGAGAATTATCTTTTGTAATACCACCTTCAACTTCATTGCCGGCCTTATCACATTCAATAAATTTTACATTCAATACATTTTCTTCATTGTCTGCAACTTCGGGTTCGGTTAATTTTCCAAAACGGGTTTGTAAACGGGCAACTTCTTCATTAATCATTTCTTCTGTAACAACCACCATATAGCGAGTTGCTTTCAGGCTTTTCAAATCAATATCAAAAGAAGGTTTCAAACCGATTTCAAAAGCAAATGAATATTCTTTCGGATTATTCATATCCAAAGCACTTGCATCGTTATCCAACGGCAATGGCTGTGCAAATATTTCTAACTTTTCGCTGGTTAAATAGTCGTTCAAAGATTTTTCAACGTTCTTTAAAACTTCATCACTAAAAACACTTTGTCCGTACATTTTTTTTACCAAACCGGCAGGTACCATACCTTTTCTAAAACCCGGTATATTTGCCGTTTTAGCGTATTTTTTCAGGTTTTGTTCAAAAGTACCCAGATAATCTTCTTTAGAAAGTGTAACGGTTAACTTGTTGTGGAGTGAACCAATATTCTCTTTTGTAACTGTAGCCATAACTCACTTGAAATTTAAATATAGTGCGGATGGAGGGGGTCGAACCCACATGCCTTGCGGCGCTAGATCCTAAGTCTAGTGCGTCTGCCAATTTCGCCACATCCGCATAAAACGGGTGGCAAAAGTAGGGGATTTTTGGCAATGACAGAAAGATGTTTTTTATTTATTGTAAATGCCTCCGCAAGCATAGATGATACCCCCAAAAAGCAATTTTTAGCATTTATTCTTTTCTTATCAAATTTTTAATACCAGCCACATCTTTAGCAGTATTGTACTTGTGCAAAGCGGAGTTTAAAATTATACTTCAAAGGAAATAATGTGTTGGCTGTTGAGTAAAAAAAGGTTCAGCTTCTCGTACCGGACCTTACGCGTTACTATTTTGTAGTATGCCACTACCTGTTGGGGTTGTTTTATAAATTTATATCGAACAAAATAGATTTCTAATTTTTCCATTTCGTTTTCAAGTTCGGCAATGGTGTAACTTTCTGTTTTGAAGTTAATGACATATTCTTTTTCCTGTCTGAAACTATCGAACCATTCTTCTAATTTAGATAAGATAATAAGTGTTGCCAATACAAGCCCCACCACTAACGATGCCAAACCATAAAACTTAAACCCGATGCACATACCAATAGCCGCAGCTATCCAGATTGTTGCTGCGGAAGTTATACCGCGTACACTTGCACCTTCTTTAAATACCACACCGGCCCCGATAAAACCTATACCGCTTACAATGTTGGCCGCAATACGATCTGCATTATTTATAAACGATGCTGATAAAATTGAAAACAAGCAAGAGCCAACTGTAATTAGAATAATAGTTCTAAAGCCGGCCGGCTTGCTTCTGTATTCGCGTTCCAAACCCAATATTCCACCTGCAGTAAATGCAGCACAAACTTGTATAATATGTTCCGTTTCTAAAAACATATTTTTATTACACGAATTTTATCGGATTACACGAATTAAAAAATTTCTTTAAATCAAATTTAAACAATTCGCAATTCCGGTAATTAATCTAAATTAAATTCCTGATGCATATAAGGCACTACTACCTCTTTAAAATTTTTGCGTTGCAATCTTCTCTGAAAATCTAACTGCACATCTTCTTCTCCATGCACAATAAATAATGTTTTAACCAATGCCGGGTTTTGGCAAGCCAGGAACTGGCAAAGATCGTCGTAATCTCCATGTGCACTTAATATCCGCATAGCTCCCACTTCTGCAATAACATTATAAAGCTCACCATAAATTTTTACTTCTTTGGCCCCATTCATTAATCTGCCCCCTAAAGAATGTGGCTCGCAATAACCTACCATTAAAATAGTATTTCTTTTATCGCCAATATTATTGGCAATATGGTGCTGTATGCGACCAGCATCTGCCATACCACTTGCAGAAATAATAATCATGGGTTGATGCATATCGTTAATGGCTTTGCTTTCATCAACAGATTTTGTAAAATGCAAGCCCGGGAAATCGAACGGGTCATTATCATGGTCTGCCTGTAATTGTTTCTTGATTTTTGTGTTGAAATTTTCGGCGTGGCTTTTTACAACTTCTGTTGCTTCGGAACTTAAAGGGCTATCTACGTATACCGGAACATTCGGTAGTTTTTTAGCGTTGGATAAATAGTTTAAGAAATATAAAAGCTCCTGAGTTCTGCCTACGCTAAAAGACGGAATTACTAATTTACCTTTTTTTTCTACACATGTTTTTTGAATCCATGTATTAAACGTATCCATTGCATTTTCCACCTGTTCATGCAACTTATTTCCATAAGTGCTTTCTATGATGATATAATCTGATTGAGGAAATACATCGGGTGAACGCAGTATTACATCACCATATCTGCCAACGTCTCCGCTAAAAGTGAGGTTGATTGTTTTTCCTTCTTCTTTAATTGTGAGATGTACGGATGCACTGCCAATAATATGCCCGGCATCTGTAAACATCACTTCTGCTTCGTCATTAATTTTATGCCACTGTTTGTATTCAACAGTTTGTATTAACGGAATTACATCTTTGGCATCTTCAATATCGTATAAAGGTTCATAAGGCGGTAACCCTTGTTTGGCTCTGCGTTTATTAATAAAACGGGTATCGTCTCTTTGTATTTCGGCAGAATCATCCAATAATATTCTTGTTAAATCTGCGGTTGCCGGTGTGCAAAAAACAGCACCGTTAAATCCTTGCTTAACCAAGCGGGGCAATAGTCCCGAATGATCGATGTGTGCATGAGACAATACAACAAAATCAACTTCTTTGGCATCAAAACCAAAACTCATGTTTAATTCATCCGTTTGTTTGCCCATTCCCTGAAACAAACCGCAATCCAATAAAATTTTTGTACCGCTTTTAAGTGTAAGCAAATGCTTTGAACCTGTAACAGTTCTGGCAGCACCATGAAAAGCAATCTTCATATAAGCACCTCCGTATTGCAGCGGAATATGGTTCCGTCTACAAGTATTTTTTAAAAGATAATGATGTAGATAATTTCTTATGTAAGTTAAGACTTTGCCTTAAAACTCCACGTTAAAATAAATTTAGCAACTGCTTCATTTTGCTCATTCATTCCGATAGAGGTACATTCAACAACAATTCCTTCTTTAGTAGAAATGGCTTCTTCAACAGCAGCATTGATTAATGCGCCGTCGTTACAAACGAATGTAATTTTACCAACAGCTTTTTTATAAAATTCGGCATTCAGTTTTACCACCAACATGCTAACGGCAGGGTTGCGTTGATACACCTGTGCAAAAGCAAGTACACCGGTGCTTAATTCGGCCGCCATGCCTAATACAGCAAAATAGATAGAACGAAAAGGGTTTTGATTTACCCATTTCAATTTAACAGCAACACTTGCGCCTGCTTCATTGAGTTCAACTACTTTCAATCCGGATATAAAACCCATCGGCAGTTTGTTTAACAAAAACAAACGATACTTGAACGGGTTTGTAATAATTGATTTGAATGAGTTGAATTGCGGGTTCATCAAGAATTAATAATTTTTATAATTTCCCGGATTAAGAGCTGCAGGCCCCCAATCATTAAAAAATTCTAATACCTTCTTCTTATTATAGCTTTTACCTTCTTCCAGATATGAAGAATTTTGTGTATGAATCCTGCTTCCGTTTGCATCTAAAATAATAAATACCGGGAAGCCGAAACGTTGTGCAAAACCATATTTTTCAAACACAGCCTTATTTTTATTTTCCGGGCTGTAGTTTAAATGATACACCACATAATTAGCTTTAACGGCAGAATCTAACTGCAGATCTTCCGTAACAAATTTATTAAACCGCAGGCACCAGCTACACCAATTGCCACCGGCCTGAATTAGCACATATTTGCCCGATTGTTTTGCTTTATTAACGGCAGCTTTAATATCCGCTTCTGCATTGGCATTGGGGTTATATAATTTAGCAGTATCTGCAACATTTGCTTTAGCAACAAATGCAACAATTAAACACAAAAAGAAAAACAATTTTTTCATAAATAATTTATAAGAGTAATTGTGCCAAAATATAATCTGCAAATAAAATTAAAATACAGCTTACTACAACGGCTTTTGTGCTGGAACGGCCAATTTCCAAGGCACCGCCTTTTACCGTATAGCCATAATATGCAGGAATACTGCTGATAATAAATGCAAACGTGTATGCTTTAAAAAAAGCCACATCAATATTATGGAGGTTAAGATTTTTTTGCAGCCCAATATCAAAAATATCTGGTGCAATAATTCCTGATAAATTACCTGCTACCCTTCCGCCCCAAATACCCAGAACAGCAGAAATGATAATTAAGCAAGGCACAACGATTATAGCTCCTAAAATCTTAGGCAATACCAAATACGCTTTACTGTTTACACCCATAATTTCCAACGCATCAATTTGCTCACTGATACGCATATTACCCAGTTCGCTTGCAATTTTGCTGCCTACAACGCCCGCCAATACAATGCTTAAAACCGTTGGAGACAATTCAAGTATCATACTGTCTCTTACAATTTGTGCAATGGTAGACATGGGTACCAACGGGCTTACCAACTGATAGGCCGTTTGCACCGTTGTTACCGCACCTAAAAACAATGAAATAATTACAACAATAGGCAACGAACCAATACCGATTTCCACACATTGGTGCATTAATTCCTTCCAATACATTTTATGGTTTTCGGGCTTGGTAAACATGCCCTTTAACATTAATAAGTGTGCTCCTAAATGGGTAAAAAAACTCATGCAGTAAATTTTCTAAAAACCAATATTAGTTAAAATAAATGTTTTAACAGTTCAATAGTTTGTTATTCTTTTTTATACCAGCTATAGAATATTGCTCAGCTTTACTTGCGTCGCACACTTGTACTTCAGTAGCAAAGGCAATGAGGCATATAGCAATACAAGATATTTGTATTAAAGCTTAGTGCCTATGTGCCTTTGCCACTTGTTGCCTCGTATTCAATAGTAAAAGTGTGCGACGCAACAGTTGTTGCCATGAAACGATGCAGCCGGTTACATAAAAAATTATTCGCTTACCGTTTTGCTTTTCATTTGTGCATCTACAACCGCAATGAGTGCCATGTTTACAATACTACGTTCGCTGCTGCCCAATTGCAATACATGAATTGGTTTTTTTAAGCCTAATAAAATTGGGCCGATAGCATCTGCACCGCCAATTTCTTTCATTAAATTATAAGCTACATTACCTGCAGTTAAATTTGGAAAAATCAACACATTTACATTTTGATCTACCAACTCGCTGAACGGATAATTTTCTTTTAAAATTTCGTTATTGAATGCAAAACTTGCCTGAATTTCTCCATCAACAATTAAACCCGGGTTTTGTTGTTTTACCAACTTTACGGCATTGGCAACTAATTTTGCTTCGGGAGATTCGCTGCTACCGAAATTACTATAACTAAGCATGGCAATTTTAGGCACCAGATTAAAGTTGCGTACTTCTTTTGCCACCAATGTTGTTATTTCTGCAAGTTCTTCTGCGGTTGGGTTATAGTTAATGGTAGTATCTGCCAAAAACAGCGGGCCTTTTTTGGTTAGCAATAAATACATGCCTGCAATTTTGGAAGCGCCTTCTTCTCTGCCTACAATTTGTAATGCAGGGCGGATGGCATCTCCATAATTTTTGGTTAATCCGGTTAACATGCAATCTGCTTCTCCGGTTTCTACCATCATGCAACCAAAATGAATTCTGTCACGCATAATTTTATAACTCTCGTATTGGTTATATCCTTTGCGTTGGCGTTTTTCGAAGAAAATTTTTCCGTATGCTTCGCGTTTTTTTTCTTGTTCATCACTACGCGGATCAATAATTTCAATATCTTCCAAATCAATTTTATTGGCAACAGCCAATTCTCTTATTTTATTTTCTGTACCCAATAAAACAGGGATTGCAATACCATCATCTTTAATAATAGTTGCAGCTCTTAATATTTTAGCATTTTCCGCTTCGGCAAAAACAAGACGTTTGGGATCACGTCGTGCCTTATTGCCCAATGCACGTAACAATTGATTGTCTAACCCTAAACGTTTATTTAAATTATCAGCATATTCTTCCCAGTTATCAATTGTTTTTTGGGCAATGCCACTTGCAATAGCTGCTTTAGCAACAGCAGGTGCAACAGTGCTTAATAATCTCGGATCAACAGGCTTCGGAATAATATATTCTGCACCGAAAGAGATATTGGTTTGGTTATAAGCCATATTAACCATATCGGGTACAGGTTTTTTTGCCAACTCTGCCAAAGCTTTTACAGCAGCGAGTTTCATCTCTTCGTTAATTTTGGTGGCACGCACATCCAATGCACCACGGAAAATGTACGGGAAGCCCAAAACATTATTTACCTGATTAGGATAATCACTTCTGCCTGTTGCCATAATTACATCTTTCCTTGCATCGGTAGCATCTTCATAAGTAATTTCAGGATCGGGGTTTGCCATTGCAAAAACGATTGGATGAGCAGCCATTGCTTTTATCATTTCTTTACTCACCACATTACCCTTACTTAATCCAATAAAAACATCAGCACCGGCAAAGGCATCTAAAAATTTTATATCGTTTTTATCAGACGCAAATTCTGCTTTCATGCCTTTAATATCAGCCCTTCCCGTTCTAATCAACCCCTTACTGTCAAACATCAAAAAGTTTTCTTTTTTAGCACCTAATGCAACGTATAACCTGCAGCAACTGATAGAGGCAGCACCTGCACCATTTACTACAAATTTTGCATCCTCAATTTTCTTTCCCTGAATCTCCAATGCATTTAACAATGCTGCACCACTAATGATGGCTGTACCATGTTGGTCATCATGCATCACCGGAATTTTCATCTGCTCTTTTAACTGCTGTTCAATGTAGAAACATTCAGGTGCTTTAATATCTTCCAAGTTAATACCACCAAAAGTTGGCTCCAATGCTTTCACTATTTGAACAAACTTTTCGGGATCTTTTTCATTAATCTCAATATCAAACACATCTATATCTGCAAAAATTTTAAATAATACGCCTTTCCCTTCCATCACCGGCTTACCCGCTTCCGGGCCAATATCTCCCAAACCCAATACAGCCGTGCCATTGCTTATAACAGCCACTAAATTTCCCTTGGCAGTATACTTATACACATCCTCCGGATTAGCAGCAATTTCTAAACAAGGAACTGCTACACCCGGACTATACGCTAATGATAAATCTCTTTGTGTTTTTGCTTCTTTTGTTGGAATAACTTCAATTTTTCCCGGCCTTCCTTTGGCATGATATTCCAATGCCTGCTCTTTGCGTAGTTCTTTTTTATCCATGATCGTTTTTTATATAACAAACTGTAACGCAATACTCATCCATGTTGCGTCGCACACTTGTGCTGTACAATATGTATCAGCAAAATGTTAATCACCAATTTGTGGTTAAACAACGATGCAAAATACAACTTAATACAAAACCGAGAAGATGATATAACGCAGGAAATTTATTATAGTAAGTAGGAGTGTGAATGGAGAAGATAGAATAAATCTGATTGATCTTTCTGCTTCTGTACACTATTCTCTCTCCTACCTGCTAACTCCACATTCCTATCTCCCATTTTTAATGTACTTTGCCTTTTAATTTTTAAGGTAATTATGACAGATTTAAAAAAAGCAATACGTTCCATACCGGATTTTCCTATTAAGAATATCACATTCAGAGATGTTACATCGCTTATGCAAAATGCAGCCGCATTTCATAAAGCTTGTGATTTATTTTACGAACGCTACAAAGACAAACAAATTGATAAAGTAGTAGGCATAGATGCACGCGGGTTTATTTTCGGGTCAGTATTGGCCTACAAATTAAATATTGGTTTTGTACCTGTACGCAAAAAAGGAAAATTGCCTGCAAAAACCATCAGCGAAAAATACGATTTAGAATATGGTACTGCCGAAATGGAAATTCATATTGATGCCATACAACAAGGCGAAAGGATTATTGTGATTGATGATTTAATTGCTACCGGCGGAACCGTTGCAGCGGCAGTAAAACTTGTAGAAAAACTGGGCGGACAAATTATTGAATGTGCTTTCTTAGTAGAGTTACCGGATTTAAAAGGCCGTGATGCCATTAAAAATCATGCTGTATTTGCACCGATTAGTTTTGAGGGAGAATAATATTAAAATAAAGAATACTTCAATAAAATCATGTTGATTTTATTGAAGTATTCTTTATTACTCGTCTAAAATTAATTTTTCATACTCACACCCAACCAAGCCATTATGGCAATACCTGTTTCAATTGCAGCTTCATCAATATTAAATTTGGGTGTATGCACTTGATGAATAATTCCTTTCTCCTCGTTTCTTACACCTAACCTAAAAAAGCAACCGGGTATTTGTTGTGTGTAATAACCAAAATCTTCTGCACCCATACGCACTTCTGTTTCTTCCACATTTTCTTTGCCCATCAACTCTTCTGCTAAACGCCACGCATTGTTTGTTAATTCAATATCATTATCTACGCAAGGATAACCTACATCAATTTTTAAATCAATTTCCGCACCCATTGCATGTACCAATTCTGTTGCGGTTTTTGTAATGAGTTCATGTGCTTTGTAACGCCATTGTTCGTCCATTGCTCTAAAAGTTCCCATCAACTTTACTTCACTCGGAATAACATTGGTGGTATGTCCGCCTTGAAAAGAACAAATACTTAAAACCGATGGTGATAATGGATTTCTGTTACGTGAAATAATTTGTTGCAATGCAATAATTAAATGCGATGCAATTAAAATAGTATCTGCTGTAAGGTGCGGAGCGGCTGCATGTCCGCCACTACCTTTAATAGTAATATAAATTTCATCGGCACTTGCCATTACTCTTCCGCTTCTAAAGCTTAGTTTGCCAATATTTAATCCCGGGTGCACATGCAACCCTACAATACCGTTCGGTCGTGGATTTTCCAATACACCTTCTTTAATTAATAAACTGGCGCCGCCGGGATTTCTTTCTTCACCGGGTTGAAAAATCAATTTAACTGTTCCTTCAAAACTATCTTTTAATTCACTCAAAATTTTGGAAGCACCCAATAAAATTGTGGTATGTACATCATGCCCGCAAGCATGCATCACACCTGCATTTTGAGATTTGTATTCAATATCGTTTTCTTCTGTAATAGGCAATGCATCCATATCTGCACGCAACGCAATTACGCGACTTCCCGGATTTTTTCCTTTAATAATTCCAATAACACCTGTTGTTGCTTTCGCTTCAAAATCAATTCCAAATTCTTTCAATTTCGATTGGATAAATGCAGAAGTTTCAAACTCCTGGTAACTCAATTCAGGATATGCATGCAACTGATGACGCACCTGAATAAATTCGTTAGCATATTGTTTTGCGAGTGCCAGTATTTGAACCTTAATATCTTGCATAATTAAATTTTGTTTTGTCTATCGGCTATTGATTATTCTCCTCATCCGTTGGTGTATATTCAATTGCATCTTCAACTATATACACACCTTGCGGAAAAAATTTGCTGATTTTAGTTCTTAATTTTTCTGCATCATCTTTCTTTAAACAATTGCCAATTCTCACTTTAAAGTTGGGCGACTGAAAAATGATATAACTTTTTTCTTCCGGAAACTTTGAAAGTAAATCTGCTTTCATTTTAAATGCATCGTCTCTGTTGCTGCTGCTCATTATCTGCACACGATAGCCTTTATACTGACCGTTACTCGTAAGCATCGCAGAACGTTTATTAATTTGTGCCTGCTTTTGCGCTAACATATCCAGCCTTGCATCTTTGTAAATAATAATTGTATCGCTTGCTGCAAATGCAGTATTTACAGCACTTATAAGAACAACAAAAAAGAAAATATTTTTCATCGTTATTTTATTTTGTTATCAGCTTTCGCAATTACAGCACCGTTCCTTGCGTCGCACACTTGTACTTTTGTTTTTTTATTCAACTTTTATCGAAATTAATATCCTGCTTCCGCTTTCTCACCGTTTACAATAGCAACACCTGCACTGCAACCCAAACGTGTGGCACCGGCGTCTATTAACTGTTTTGCAAATACATAATCTCTAATGCCGCCAGATGCTTTTATTTGAACATGTGCCGGCAAATGTTTTCTAAATAATGTAACGGCTTCAACATTTGCACCTTTCTCTGCATAACCGGTTGAAGTTTTCAAATAATCAATTCCGGCAGCACCGTATAATTCGCAGCATTTAATTATTTCGTCATCAGTTAATATTCCGCTTTCAATAATAATTTTAATAGCTCTGTTATTTTGTTTAATAACAGGCATAATGTGGTTGATTTCGTTTGCTAAATATTCCCAGTCGTTATTTTTAATAGCAGAAATATTAATCACAACATCTAACTCATCTGCACCGTCAACAATAGCTAACAACACTTCTGCAAGCTTTGCTTCAATGGCAGAATATCCAAACGGAAAACCAATAACGGTAGCCACTTTAACGCTGCTGTTTTTTGTAAACTCTTTTGCTTTTTTTACAAAATTGGGTGGTACACAAACGGCAGCAAACCCATATTGTTTGGCTTCGCTGCAAACTTTTTCAACATCTGCCACCAAAGTGGTTGGTTTTAAAACTGTATGATCTATATACGATGCAATATTCATAATACTATCTTTTAATTAAACATCAAAAGTAAATAAAAAGAAAAAGGTTGTCAATAATGTTTGACAACCTTACTTTACTTTCAAAAAGATTTTTTATTATGCGTCTTTCCCGTGGCAGTTTTTGTATTTCTTTCCGCTACCGCAAGGACAAGGATCGTTTCGTCCAATCTTCGGCCCCACTTTTATCGGCTCTTGTTTTGATGGTGTTGAAGGATCGATATAATCATTATCATGGCCTGATGCATCCAACTCATCTTTTTGCGTACGCATCCTGCTTAAATCTGTTTTCTCCTGATGACCTTCTCTTAATTCACTTGTATTTTCGAGCGGAATATTTGAATGTGCTAAGAACTGAACAATATTTTTGTTCACTTCGCCATCCATGTTTTTAAACAGATTAAATGCTTCTACTTTATAAATAACCAAGGGATCCTTTTGTTCATATGTAGCCGTTTGTACACTTTGTTTTAAATCATCCATTGCACGCAAATGCTCTTTCCAAGCATCATCAATCAAACCCAATGTAACACTGCGTTCCAAAGCATTTGCCAATTCTTTTCCGTTAGTATCTAACACCTTTTGCAAGTTGGCCAAAACCTGCATTGCTTTTCTTCCATCCGTAAAAGGAACAATTACATTTTCTATATGATTGCCTTGTTGTACACGGATATTCTTAAATACAGGTAATGCACTTTTAGCAACTTCTTCTTTTTTGCGCTGATAATTTGTTATAGCTTCTGCATACAGCTTTTCTGAAAGGTCGTTTTCAGATAGTTTGCTCAACTCTTCTGCCGTGATACTTGTATCAATTGCAAAGTTTACAATTACTGCCAGCTTAAACCCTTCATAATCGTTTTGTTCTTTAAACGAATTAACCAATCCATCGGCTACCGCATAAAAAGCATTATCTAAATCCAATGCCAATCTTTCCCCAAACAAAGCATGGTTACGTTTTGCATAAATAACGGTGCGTTGTTTATTCATCACATCATCATATTCCAATAAACGTTTACGAATACCAAAGTTGTTTTCTTCTACCTTACGCTGTGCACGTTCAATAGATTTGGTAATCATACTATGCTGAATTACTTCACCTTCCTTGTAACCTGCAAAGTCCATCACTTTTGCAATACGTTCGCTGCCGAACATACGCATCAAATCATCTTCCAATGAAACAAAGAACATAGAAGAACCGGGATCTCCCTGGCGACCTGCACGACCACGTAACTGCCTGTCTACACGACGAGACTCATGTCTTTCCGTTCCTAAAATTGCCAAACCGCCTGCTTCTTTTACACTTGGCCCTAATTTAATATCGGTACCACGTCCGGCCATATTTGTTGCAATAGTAATTGCACCTGCCAAACCGGCTTCTGCAACAACTTGTGCTTCACGGGCATGTTGTTTGGCATTTAATACATTGTGCGGAATTTGTTTTTGGCGCAACATTCTGCTTAACAATTCACTTACTTCAACAGAAGTTGTACCAACCAGCACCGGTCTTCCTGCAGCACGTAATTTTTCTATCTCATCAATAACCGCTTTATATTTTTCTCGTTTGGTTTTAAACACCAAATCTTCATCATCTTTTCTAACACATGCAATATTGGTTGGAATGGTTACTACATCCAATTTATAAATATCCCACAATTCGCCTGCTTCCGTTTCGGCAGTACCCGTCATACCGCAAAGTTTGTGATACATACGGAAATAGTTCTGTAATGTAACGGTAGCATAGGTTTGCGTAGTTGCCTCAATCTTTACATTTTCTTTTGCCTCAATTGCCTGATGCAAACCATCGGAATATCTGCGGCCATCAAGAATACGGCCTGTTTGCTCATCTACAATCTTTACCTGGTCTTCCATCACCACATATTCAACATCTTTATCAAATAAAGTATATGCCTTTAAAAGTTGTTGAACCGTATGAATACGATCAGCTTTTACCGCATACTCATTAATGATATTTTCTTTGAGTTGAATTTTTTGGTCTCCAGATATTTCACTATCGTTATCAACTTTAGCAAGAGAAACGCTAATATCCGGGATGATGAAGAATGTTGGATCTTCTCCGGCTTTTGTAATAAGAGCAATACCTTTATCTGTTAATTCAACCGAATTATTTTTTTCATCAATGTAGAAAAATAATTCCTGATCTGCAATATGCATTTCACGTGATTGATCGGCCAGATAATAGTTTTCTGCTTTTTGCAATTTTACACGAATGCCCGGTTCACTTAAATATTTAATTAAAGCATTATTTTTTGGCAAACCACGTTGTGCACGGAACAAAGCCAATCCGCCATCTTTAGGATCGTCGTTGCCTTCTGCGATTTTTTTCTTTGCTTCGTTTAAGAATTGATTGGTTGCACGTTTTTGTGCTTCAACTAATTTTTCAATTCTCGGTTTCAGTTCAAAAAATTGTTCGGTATTATCATCTCTTCCAATCGGGCCGGAAATAATTAACGGCGTTCTGGCATCATCAATCAATACACTATCTACCTCATCCACCATTGCATAGTGATGTTTGCGTTGTACCATTTCGTCAGGGCTATGCACCATATTATCACGCAGATAATCGAAACCAAATTCGTTATTGGTTCCGTAAGTAATATCTGCCAAATATGCTTTTCTGCGAGATTCGCTGTTAGGTTCGTGTTTATCAATACAATCAACAGTTAAACCTAACCATTCAAATAAAGTACCGTTCCATTCACTATCACGACGAGCAAGATAATCGTTCACCGTTACCAAATGCACGCCCTGGCCGGCCAGTGCATTTAAGTACGACGGCAATGTAGATACAAGGGTTTTACCTTCGCCCGTTGCCATTTCGGAAATTTTACCCTGGTGCAAAACAATACCGCCAATTAACTGAACATCGTAATGCACCATGTTCCATGTAATAGCACCGCCGGCTGCAGTCCAAGAATTTTTAAAGATGGATTTATCACCTTCAATTCTTATATAATCTTTTTTTACAGACAAATCACGGTCCAGTTCTGTTGCCGTAGCAACCAGTTCTGCATTGTCTTTAAAGCGATGAGCCGTTTCTTTTACAACAGCAAAAGCTTCAGGCAGGATTGTTTCCAATGCTTCTTCAATCTTCTTATCTTTTTCCTTTTTTAATTTATCAATCTGTTGATAAATTACATCTTTTGCATGAATATCTTCTAAAGGCAATTGGTCTGCTTCTGATTGTTTTGCTTCAATTTCAGTATCAATTTCCTTTAAATGTTCTTTAATTCTTGCCTTAAACTCAACAGTTTTGTTGCGAAGCTCATCATTGGAAAGCAATTGATATTGCTGGTAGAATTCATTGATCTTTTTTACAGTTGGCCAAATTTTGGCAACATCCTTCTCACTTTTATTTCCACCTACGATTTTCGATAAAAATTTCAACATATCCGTGTAATTGGGTATTGCGAGATGTAATTAATTATTTGATTTTTATTTTCAAAAACAGTGCTGCTTTTTTTTGTGGTCAAATTGGCAGCAGTTTTTGAGCCGCCAAAGGTAAAGAATTTGAGTTGAGCCCATTGTTTTTATGTGATGATGAAAAGCTTTATCAAAAACTTAACGAACAACCTTGTTGCAAAATACATTTGCTAAAAGTTGCCAAAATGGAGCCGAATGGTAACAAAATCTGGCTCTGCAACAGTTTTAAGGAAATAAAAGCCATCTTTCAGAAGTTGTTTGAATTAATTTTTTGTACCCTGCTTTTGTTTTTCATGGCATCAACCGTTGCGTCGCACACTTGTACTTTTGCCACGACGCCACAAAAACATGATGCAACACAGCCTGTCTTTCATATATCTATAGCTAACCATTCATATTTAATTGCACCACACCATAAATGGCATGCCGATGCAAAAAACAGAATAGCTTTAGTCATAAACCTCAGGCAACACAAAAGATTATTTTTGCTTGCCTCTTTGCCTTATGCCTTACGATTCCTTGCTTTACCCTGCTGTTTCAAGTGATTTTTTAAAACCGCTTGAATTTAGGGGCAATTCTGCTATTTTTGCAGCCGTTTAAAGCAAGTTTAAATGTTTAAAAGTTCAATTGTTTAAAGTTATTGAGCTAAACTTTTTAAACTTCTCAAACTTTTTAAACTTAAAAAAATGGCCGGTCAGTTAAAAGAAGTTCGTAACCGTATTAAAAGTGTTCAAAGTACTCAGCAAATTACCAAAGCCATGAAAATGGTTAGTGCCGCAAAGTTACGCCGTGCACAGGATGCCATTATTCAGATGAGGCCTTATGCAAAAAAATTGCAGGAATTATTGAGCAATATTGTAAGTAATACAGAAGGCGGATCAAGTATTAAACTTGCCGAAGAAAGAGTTGTTGAAAAAGTGCTACTTATTGTAATTACCAGCGATCGTGGCTTATGCGGTGCTTACAATTCAAATATCATCAAATTAGCCAAGCAAACCATTGCAGAAAAGTATGCAGCTCCTTCGAAAAAAGGAAATATTACGATTTGGAATATTGGAAAGAAAGGCTTTGAAAGCATGAGCAAATCCGGTTTTAAAACCAACGATACATTTAAAGATATTTTTC
>Ga0182038_10000664_pt1 | contig 17580 bp, 15 predicted proteins | sample sta12Can44000108_FD_125976 | JGI IMG/M metagenome (GOLD analysis project Ga0182038, IMG submission 125976) | Lab enrichment of tropical soil microbial communities from Luquillo Experimental Forest, Puerto Rico - statanox.12C.anox.44.000.108 | ecosystem: Environmental > Terrestrial > Soil >...
CGGCATCTGGCTCCCGGAGTGTGGCTACTTCCCCGGCCTGGATCGTTACCTCGCCGAGCAGAACATCCGCTTCTTCTTCGTCGACACGCACGGCGTCACCGACGCCACACCGCGCCCCCGCTACGGCGTCTACGCGCCCATCTACACGCCGACCGGGCCGGCGGCGTTCGGGCGCGATCCCGAGTCGTCCATGCAGGTGTGGAGCTCCGAGTCCGGCTACCCCGGCGATCCCGAGTACCGCGAGTTCTACCGCGACGTCGGCTGGGACCTCGACTTCGACTACGTGAAGGATTACGTGCAGCCGACCGGCCAGCGCAAGAACGTCGGCATCAAGTACTACCGCATCACCGGCAAGACCGCGCACAAGCAGCCGTACGACCCCGCGCGGGCGCGCGAGCGGGCCGCGGTGCACGCCGGCAACTTCATGTTCAACCGCGAGCGGCAGATCGAGCACCTCTCCTCGCGGATGGGCGGCACCCGCCCCATCGTCGTCTCGCCCTACGACGCCGAGCTCTACGGACACTGGTGGCACGAGGGACCCACCTTCATCGACTTCCTCGTGCGCAAGGTGGCGTTCGACCAGCGCACCTTCCGGCTCGCCACCCCGGGCGACTACCTGCGCGAGAACCCGGAGCAGCAGGTCGCGGCGCCGCCGCTCTGCTCGTGGGGCGCGGGCGGCTACGCCGGCGTCTGGCTCGATGGGTCGAACGACTGGATCTACCGCCACCTGCACAAGGCCGCCGAGCGGATGATCGCGCTCGCCCGCGACTACCCGGACGCGGAGGGCCGCGCCCGGCGCGCGCTCGACCAGGCCGCGCGCGAGCTGCTGCTCGCGCAGTCGTCGGACTGGGCATTCATCATGAAGACGGGGACGATGGTGGAGTACGCCATCCGCCGCACGAAGGAGCACCTGCTCCGCTTCACGCGGCTGCACGATCAGGTCCGATCCGGGCAGATCGACGAGAGCTGGCTGGGTTACGTCGAGGGGAAGGACGCCATCTTCCCGGAGATCGATTACCGGGTGTACCGGCCGGCGTAGTTCGCGGTACGCCCCCTCACCGCCCTCCTCCGCCGGCGCGGCGAGAGGGTCGGGGCGGGGAGGGGCGGGGCCCGGCGCAGTCGCATCGTTGACCGCCTCTCCCTCGCGGGCTAGGTTCCCCTTCGATTTTTTTTCAGCGTTTTCCCTGGGGAAGAGGCTTCGCACATGGCAGAGGAGCTGGGTTCCACCGAGCGCGAGATCATCGCGCAGCGCGTCCGCAAGGCCGAGGAGCTGAGGAGGCTCGGCGTGAACCCGTTCGGGAACGGCCACACACCGGCGCACCTCGCCGAGGACGTCGTCCGGCGCTACGGCGATCAGCCGGCCGAGCAGATCGCGAAGGACCCGGGGAGCTGGTCCATCGCCGGTCGCGTCCTCGCGGTGCGCAGCTTCGGGAAGGCCGCATTCCTCCGCCTGCGCGACCGGTCGGGCGAGATCCAGGTCTGGGTGAAGAAGGACAAGGTCGGTGAGCACGGCTTCGAGATCTTCAAGCTGCTCGACGTGGGCGACCTCGTCGCGGCCGAGGGGCCGGCCACCCGCACCAAGACCGGCGAGCTGACGGTCGAGGCGCACCGGTTCACGATCCTCACCAAGTCCATCCGGCCGCTCCCGGAGAAGTGGCACGGCCTCTCCGACGTGGAGGAGCGTTACCGCCGCCGCTATGTCGACCTCGTCGCCACGCCCGGGGTGCGCGAGACGTTCCTCAAGCGCGCCCGCATCGTGTCGACGATCCGCCGCTTCCTCGACGAGCGCGGTTACCTCGAGGTCGAGACGCCGACCCTGCACAAGCCGGAGGAGGCGGGCGGAGCGGCGGCGCGGCCGTTCGAGACGCACCACAACGCGCTCGACCTCGACCTGAAGCTCCGCATCGCCACCGAGCTGCACCTGAAGCGCCTCGTGGTCGGCGGCCTCGAGCGCGTCTACGAGATCGGGCGCATCTGGCGCAACGAGGGCATCGACCGGCGCCACAACCCCGAGTTCACCTCGATCGAGTTCTACCAGGCCTACGCGACGCACGAGGACCTGATGCGGCTCACCGAGGAGCTCTTCCACCGCCTGGCGGTGGAGGTGACGGGCTCGCCGGTCATCGCGTTCCAGGGCCACCGCATCGACCTCACGCCACCCTACCCACGCGTCTCGCTGCTCGAGCAGGGCGCGCGCGCGCTGGGGCTGTCGCCGGAAGACGCGCTCGCCGGCCGCGGGCTGGCCGAGGCGGTGGCGCGCGCGGCGAGCCGCGAGAACGACTCGGAGGGCGCCTGGAAGCTCGAGCAGGCGGCGCGCCGGTCGCCGGGCGAGATCATCGCCATCGCCTTCGAGGTGTTCTGCGAGCGCGAGCTGCCGCAGGACCGCCCCGTGTTCGTGGTCGACTTCCCGCTCGAGACGAGCCCGCTCTCGCGCCGGCGCGACGCCGATCCGCGCCTCGTCGATCGGTTCGAGCTGTTCGTGGCAGGGATGGAGCTCGCCAACGCCTTCAGCGAGCTCAACGACCCGATGGATCAGCGCGCCCGCTTCGAGGCGCAGATGAAGGCCAAGGCCGCCGGCGACGAGGAGGCGATGCCGTACGACGAGGACTTCGTGCGCGCGCTCGAGCACGGCATGCCCCCCACCGCCGGCGAGGGCATCGGGATCGACCGGCTCGCGATGCTCCTCACCGACTCGGCCTCGATCCGCGACGTCATCCTGTTCCCGCTCCTGAAGAGCCGCGAGTAGGGGGCGAGCGATCTTGACCGCCTCGCCTCACCCCGCCCCGGACGCGATGGAGGCGCCGCCCTCGCCGGCCGCCGCGCCGCCGCCGCCGGCGCGCGCGCCGCGCGCATTCTTCGCGCCCACCTTCGGCTTCGCCGCCGCCGGCGTGCTGCTCGCCCCGCTCGTGGCGGCGGTCGCGGACGTCGCGCTCTCCGACCGGCTCGGCCTCGCCGGCGGGCTCGCGGCCGGGCTCGCCATCCTCGCGGGCGCGGTCGTCGCGATGGGGCTCGGCCTGGCGGCGGCCGCGGTCGGCCGCCGCATCGGCTTCTACGAGATCGCGGCGGCGGTGCTGCTCCTGCTGGCGATCTTCTTCGGGCCCGTCCTGCTCGCGGTCCCGAAGCTGCGCGCGAGCGGCCTCGTCCTCACCGCGTGGGAGGCGCAGGGCACGCTCGTGGTCGTGCTGGGGCTGCTCCTCACGGCGCTCCTCTCCGGCGCCGCCACCTTCATCGGCGCCTCGATCGGCTTCCTCCTCTTCGGTTCCGGCCGGCTCGACCCCTCGCTCTCGTACGAGCTCTTCGTCGCGAAGAGCCACCTGCGGCTCTCGCCGCGCACGCTCGCCGGGCTCTTCCTGCTCGTGGTGACCGGCGTCGTCCCGGGGCTGCTCGTGGTGATGTTCCGCTCGCTGCGCCGGGCCGTGCGCGAGCGCCGCGCGCTCCGCCGCGGCGAGCTCGTCTGGCGGCCGCGCATGCCCGCCACGCTGCTAATGACGCTCATCTCGATCGGCGGCGTCGCCATCGGCGTCTGGGCGCTCACGGTGGTGCTGTCGGTGATGAGCGGGTTCGAGGCCGACCTGAAGAGCAAGATCCTGGGCACGCGCAGCCACGGGATGCTCACGAAGTACGGCAACGGCGACTTCCCCGAGTGGCGGCAGGTGCGCGAGCAGGTGCTGGCCGTGACGGGCGTCACCGGCGCCACGCCCTTCATCTACAGCGAGGTCATGCTCTCGGCCGGCCAGAACCTCTCCGGCACGCTGCTCGAGGGGATCGACCCGCGCACGGTGGGGACCGTCCTCGAGCTGCCGCGCACGATCGACGACGGCAAGCTGGAGTGGCTGCTGCACCCGGAGCGGATCCCGGCCGCGCCCGAGTACCGGACGAACCCGGAGGAGTTCTTCAAGGACGCGCCGGCGAAGAGCGGTGAGAAGGGGGCTGAAACGAGGAGCGCTGAAGGAAAGGGCGCTGAAGGGAAGAGTTCCGTTCGTCCTGAGCGTAGCGGCAGCGAAGCTGCCGCGGAGTCGAAGGACGAACGGAAGTCCGTCGGTTCCCGCCCCCTCCCCGGGATCGTGCTCGGCCGCGAGCTCGCCCGCGCGCTGCGCGTCCACGTGGGAGAGGTGGTGAACGTCATCTCGCCCCTCGGCGACCTCGGCCCGTCGGGGCCGCAGCCGAAGAGCCGCCCGTTCAAGGTGGCGGCCGTGTTCTACAGCGGGATGTACGAGTACGACTCCAAGTTCGCGTACGTCGACCTGGCCGAGGCGCAGCGGTTCTTCGGCCTGGGCGACTCCGTGCACGGCTTCGAGCTCAAGGTGCGCAACGTGGACGAGGCGCGCCCGATCCTGCGCCGCGTGCTGGCGGTGCTGGAGGGGTACCCCTACCGCGTCCGCGACTGGGGCGAGCTCAACCGCAACCTCTTCTCCGCGCTGATGATGGAGAAGGTGGTCATGGCGGTCATCCTCGGCTTCATCGTGCTCGTCGCGACGTTCACCATCGTCGCCACCCTCATCATGCAGGTGCTCGACAAACGCCGCGAGATCGCGGTGCTCAAGTCGATGGGAGCCGGGCAGCCCAGCGTCATGAAGATCTTCGTCGCCGAGGGGCTCGTCATCGGCGCCGTCGGGACCGGCTTCGGCTTGCTGCTCGGGCTCGGGACCTGCCTCCTCATCGACAAAGTGGGCATCCCGCTCGACCCGGAGGTCTACTACATCTCGAACCTCCCGGTCCGGACGAACCCGGTGGAGTTCCTGCTGGTCGCGCTGCTCGCGCTCGCGCTCTCCTATCTCGCCACCATCTATCCCGCCTCGAAGGCCTCGCGGCTCGAGCCGGTCGAAGGGCTGAGGGAAGAGTGACGCCGATGCTGGAGGTGCGCGGGCTCGTCAAGACCTACCTCATGGCGCCGGAGAAGCCGGGGCAGCCGCCGCGTCGGGTGGAGGTCCTGCGAGGCGTCGACCTCGATATCGCGCCGGGCGAGATGGTGGCGCTGACTGGGCCCTCCGGCTCGGGCAAGAGCACGTTCCTCAACGTGCTGGGCGCGCTCGACGTCCCCACCGCCGGCGAGGTGCGCTTCGAGGGCGAGGAGGTCTTCGGGCGAGACGAGCCGGGGCTGGCGGTGTTCCGCAACGAGACGATCGGCTTCATCTTCCAGAGCCACCACCTCCTGCCCGAGTTCACGGCGCTCGAGAACGCCACGATGCCCGCGCTGATCCGCCGGGTGCCGCGCGCCGAGGCGCGCCGGGCGGCGCTGGAGATGCTCGACCTGGTGGGCCTCGGGGACCGCGTGGATCATCGCCCGGGGGAGCTCTCGGGCGGCGAGCAGCAGCGCGTGGCCCTGGCGCGGGCACTCTGCATGAAGCCGCGCTTGCTGCTCGCGGACGAGCCGACCGGCAACCTCGACCCGGCCACGGCGGAGGGCATCCACCGGCTGCTCGGCGATCTCAACCTCCGCCTCGGGATCACGATGGTGATCGTCACCCACAACGAGCAGCTGGCGGAGGCGCTCCCCCGCCGGCTGCGCCTCTCGGCCGGGCGGCTCGCGTAGCAAGCGCTTCTGGCGCGTTGTCCTTGCTGCCTGTCGGCCCTCTGAAATACATTGCGCCCCCTCGTGACGCGGCTCTCCATGCTCGCCCTTGCGCTGTCGCTTGCCGTCGGCGCCCCGGCGCGCGCCGACGAAGCACCTGTCGTTCGCGATGTGAAGGTCGAGGGCAACCGGCGCGTCGAGGCCGACGCGGTCAAGAACGCCCTCTCGACCAAGCCCGGCCAGCCGCTCGACCTCAAGAAGATCGACGCCGACGTGCGCGCGGTGATGAAGCTCGGCTTCTTCTCCGACGTGTCGATCGAGGAGCGCGGCGATCCGGTGAAGCCCACCGTCGTCGTGCGCGTCAGCGAGCGCCCGGCGGTGAAGGACACCCGAATCACGGGCAACGAGGAGCTCTCGAGCGACGACCTCAAGGAGTCGAACGAGGTCAAGCCGTTCGCCATCCTCGATCTCAACGTCGTCAAGAAAAGCGCCAAGAAGATCCAGGAGAAGTACGTCGAGAAGGGCTTCTACCTGGCGGAGGTCACCTTCAAGCTCGAGGATCAGCCCGACAACCAGGTCTCGGTCGTGTTCCAGGTGAACGAGCACGCCAAGGTCCAGGTCAAGGAGATCCAGATCCTCGGCAACGCGCACGTCTCGAAGGAGGAGCTCACCGACGCGATGCAGACGAAGGAGGGCGGCTTGCTCTCCTTCCTCACCAGCGCCGGCACCTACCGCGAGGAGGCGTTCCAGCGCGACCTGCAGGCGATCCAGTTCGTCTACGGCGACAAGGGATACCTCTACGCCAAGGTCGGCAAGCCCTCGTTGTCGCTCAGCCCCGACAAGCGCTTCCTCTACATCACGCTGCGGGTGGAGGAGGGGGAGCAGTACCGGGTCGGGCAGATCGACTTCTCGGGCGAGCTGCTCCACGAGAAGCCCGAGCTGTTCGCGCGCATCCAGGTGAAGCCGGGCGAGATCTTCGCCCGCTCGCGGGTCGCGAAGGACCTCTTCGCGGTGGCGGACCTCTACAAGGACGAGGGCTACGCCTACGCGAACGTGAACCCCGAGACGAAGGTCGATCCGGCCACGCGCATCGTCGACCTCACCTACGACGTCCAGCCCGGCAAGAAGACCTACTTCGAGCGGATCGAGATCGGCGGCAACAACAAGACGCGCGACAAGGTGATCCGGCGCGAGCTGCGCGTGTACGAGGGCGAGCTCTACAACCAGAGCCTGCTCACCACCTCCAAGAACCGCGTCAATGCGCTCGGCTACTTCGAGACGGTCAACATCACGACCGAGAAGGGCAGCGCCGACGACAAGCTCGTCGCCAAGGTGACGGTCAAGGAGCGCTCCACCGGAACGTTCCAGATCGGCGCCGGGTTCTCCTCCTACGAGAACCTCATCCTCACCGGACAGATCACGCAGAACAACTTCTTCGGGTGGGGGCAGACGCTCTCGCTGCAGGTGCAGTACTCGTCCATCCGGCAGCTCGGCCAGATCCAGTTCGTGGAGCCGTACTTCCTCGACTCGAAGTGGACCTTCGCCTTCGACCTGTACGCGACCGAGGGGTACTACACGACCTTCTCCCGCAAGGCGATCGGCGGATCCCTCACGTGGGGCTACGAGCTCAACGGGCTCGCCCAGTGGTGGAGGTGGGCCGAGAGCCTGGAGGACATGCGCCTCTTCGCGACCTACACGAACGAGTTCGTCACGGTGACCCCGACCACGACGGACATCCTGCTCTTCAACCGCTTCCGGTCTGGGACCACGAGCGCGCTGCGGCTGTCGCTGCAGTGGGACAAGCGGGACAACCGGCTCTTCCCGACCCGCGGCTTCTTCACGTCCGTCTCGGCCGAGGCGGCGCCGCCCGCGCTGGCGCCCTCCTTCCTCTTCGGCCAGCAGGTGAACCTGTTCACCCGCTACACGCTCGACACGCGCTACTACCACCCGCTCTTCTGGGGAGTCGTCGCGCGCGCCAAGGTCGCCGCGGGCTACATCGAGGCCTGGGACGGCGCCCATCCCATCCCGGTCTCGGAGTTCTACTACCTGGGCGGCATCAACTCGGTCCGCGGCTACCGGCTGCTCTCCATCTCGCCCACCGTGCCGGCCGGCGCGCAGCCGCGCCCCGACTCCGAGCTGTTCGACTTCGCGGGCGGCGGCAACAAGCAGGTCACCGTCAACCTCGAGCTGGAGTTCCCCATCTTCGAGAAGGTGGGTATCCGCGGGGTGGTGTTCTACGATATGGGGAACGCGTACAAGCCGGGGTATTTCCTGTCCGATCCAGACCACCCGGGGCTCGCCCTGTCGATGTTCAAGTCGGTCGGGTTCGGCTTCCGCTGGTTCAGCCCCATTGGACCTCTTCGCTTCGAGTGGGGTATTCCACTGAACCCCCGGAAGGATCCCATCACCGGGATCGCGATCGACTCTCCGGTCGACTTCCAGTTCACGATCGGCAACTTCTTCTAGCTTCACGTCGCGAGGAACCACGTCATGCGCACCACCGCAGCCCTCTCTCTCGTCGCCGCGCTCGCCCTGGGAGCCCTGCCCGCCCACGCGCGCGCCGAGGGCCGCATCGCCTTCGTCGACCTCCAGCGCGCCCTCAACAGCGTCGACGAGGGCAAGCTCGCGAAGGAGAGCCTGAAGCGCGAGTTCGACCAGAAGCAGAAGCTGCTCGACGACAAGAAGGCGGAGTTCGACCGCATGCGGCAGGACTTCGAGAAGCAGGCCGTCGTCATGAGCGACGACGCGCGCAAGCAGAAGCAGGGCGAGCTGGAGCGGAAGGGCATGGAGCTGCAGAGCTTCTTCGTGCAGCTGCAGAAGGAGCTCTCCGAGCGCGAGCGCGAGGCGACCCGCGGGATCTTCGACAAGATGCACGCCCTGGTGCGGGAGATCGCGGAGCAGGAGGGGGTGAGCGCGGTGGTGAGCGCCGAGGCGCTCGTGTACGCGGACCCGGCGCTCGACCTCACGAATGAGCTCGTCCGCAAGTACAACGCGCGCCACAAGCCGGGCGCGGCCGCCCCCACCGCCAAGAACGGGGAGAAGAAGCCCGCGGCGAAGAAGGAGGGGAAGTGACCTTTTCGCTCCGCGAGCTCGCGGAGCGGGTGGGGGGCACCGTCGAGGGCGAAGGCGACCTCACCATCACCCGGCTGATGCCGCTCGAGGAGGCCGGTCCCTCCGACCTCTCGTTCTTCGCGAACAAGAAGTACCGCCAGGCGTTCGAGGCGTCGCGGGCGGGCGCGGTGCTGGTCGAGCCGGACGAGACCGTGTCGGCCGGACGGACGGTCCTGAAGGTGAAGAACGCCTACCTCGCGTTCGCGAAGGTGGCGACGCTCCTCCACCCGCCGAGGGTCGCGATCCCGTTCGCGTCCGAGCAGGCGTTCGTACACCCGTCGGCGCGGGTCGACCCGAGCGCCGAGCTCATGCCCTTCGCCTTCGTGGCGGCGGGCGCGGTCGTGGGGCCACGCTGCATCCTCTACCCCGGGGCGTACGTGGGGGAGGGCGCCCGGCTCGGTGAGGACTGCGTCCTGTGGCCGAACGCGGTGGTGCGCGACCGCTGCGTCCTCGGCGACCGGGTCGTGCTCGAGCCCGGGTGCGTGGTGGGCTCGGACGGCTTCGGCTTCGCGTTCGATCCAGAGGGCGAGGCGGGCTCCGGCCCCCGCCACTACAAGGTGCCGCAGACCGGCACGGTGGTGGTGGAGGACGACGTGGAGCTCGGGGCCAACACCTGCGTCGACCGGGCCACGCTCGGCGTGACCCGCATCGGGCGCGGCGTGAAGATCGACAACCTGGTCCAGGTGGCGCACAACGTCGAGATCGGGCCGCTCTCGATCATCGTCTCGCAGGTGGGGATCTCCGGGTCCTCCAAGCTGGGGCCGGGAGTGATCGCGGCCGGCCAGGTCGGCATCGTAGGCCACGTCGAGATCGGCGCGGGCGCGAAGCTGCTCGCGCAGTCGGGGATCGCCAATGACGTCCCGGCCGGGGAGATGATGCTCGGAAGCCCGGCCCGCTCGCGCGGCTTGGCGCTGCGGATCGAGGCCACGCTCTCGCGCCTCCCCGAGCTGGCGAAGCGGCTGCGCGAGCTGGAGAAGAAGCTCGAGGCCCTGGAGACGAAACGGTGAGCCAGCCCATCCTCGACGTGAAGCAGATCCAGAAGCTCCTGCCCCACCGCTACCCGTTCCTGCTCGTCGACCGCGTGGTCGAGCTCGAGCCGAACAAGCGGGTGGTGGGCGTGAAGTGCGTCACGGCGAACGAGCCGTTCTTCGCCGGCCACTTCCCCGGCCATCCCGTCATGCCGGGCGTCCTCATCCTGGAGGCCCTGGCGCAAGCCTCCGCCCTCATGTCCCTCACCACCACGCCGGAGGAGCAGCGAGCCGGGAAGGTCATCTACTTCATGGCCATCGACGGGGCGCGCTTCCGCAAACCGGTGGTCCCAGGCGACGTCCTCGAGCTGCACTGCGAGATGCTGAAGAACAAGGGCAGCATCATCAAGGTGAAGGGTGAGGCCAAGGTCGACGGCCAGGTGGTGGCCGAGGGCGAGTTCATGGCCATGATGGCCGACGTCTAGAGGCGGGGAGCGAGCATGGCCATCCACCCCACCGCCGTCGTGGCGCCGGGCGCCCGCATCGACGCGAGCTGCGAGGTCGGGCCCTACGCCGTCATCGGGGCCCAGGTGAAGCTCGGGGCCGGCACGTCGGTCGGCGCCCACGCCGTCATCGAGGGCGACACCGAGCTCGGCCGGGGCAACCGCGTCTTCCCGCACGCGGTGCTCGGGCAGATCCCGCAGGACCTCAAGTACCGCGGCGAGCCCACCCGCATCGTCATCGGCGACCGCAACCAGTTCCGCGAGTTCGCCACCGTCCACATCGGCACCGCCGGAGGCGGCGGCGTGACCCGCATCGGCAACGACTGTCTGTTCATGGCGAACAGCCACGTCGCGCACGACTGCCAGGTGGGCGACCACTGCATCCTCGCCAACTCGGTGCCGCTGGCGGGCCACGTCACGCTCGAGGATCACGTCATCCTGGGCGGCCTCTCGGCCGTCCACCAGTTCACGCGCATCGGGCGCTTCGTCTTCGCCGCGGGCGGGTCGATCATCGTCCAGGACGTGGCGCCTTACTGCATGGTGCAGGGCGACCGCGCCGCGGTCATCGGGCTCAACACCACCGGCCTGCAGCGGAACGGCTGCTCGGACGAGCAGCTGGCCCGGATCAAGGACGCCTATCGGATCGTCTTCCGTCAGAAGCTCGGGCTGCGCGAGGCGTGCCAGCAGCTGCGGGTGGAGCTCGGCGGCCACGCCGAGATCGACCACCTGCTGGGGTTCCTGGAGAGCGTCGGGGAGCGGGGGCTGGTCAGGTAGGATCGTTCCCGGCGTTGCGGCTCGCTTACCCCGCCAGCGGGAGGGGCCCGGGAGAGGGGCGCGTCCACGGATGTCGACGATCGGTCTCATCGCGGGCAGCGGCCGCTTCCCGCTCCTCCTCGCCGAGAGCGCGCGGCGCGCTGGGCACCGGGTGATCGCGACCGGTTTCGTGCGCCAGACCCTGCCCGAGCTGGAGGCGGCCGTCGACGCGCTCACCTGGGTCAAGCTGGGCGAGTTCGGCAAGATCGCCTCGGCCCTGAAGCAAGGCGGCGCGTCCGAGGTGATCATGCTGGGCGGCGTCGCCAAGGTCCGCTACTTCCGCGACGCCTGGCTCGACGCCGCCGCGCTCAAGATCCTGGCGCAGGTGGCGATCCGCTCCGACGACAACCTGCTGCGCGCCATCGCGCGCTGGCTCGAGGAGCAGGGCCTGCCCGTGGTCGACGCCACGCCGTTCCTCGCCGACCGGGTCGCCCCTGAGGGCTTGCTCGGGCGGCGCGCGCCGTCGGAGGCGGAGTGGCGCGACGCGCGGTACGGGCTCGAGCTGGCGCGCGGCATCGGCAGGCTCGAGCTCGGGCAGACGGTGGTGGTGAAGGACGGCGTGGCCCTCGCGGTCGAGGCGCTGGAGGGCACCGACGCCTGCATCCGCCGCGGAGGCGAGCTGGCCGAGGGGGCGGTGGTGGCGAAGGCGGTGAAGCCCCAGCAGGACCGGCGCTTCGACCTGCCCGCGGTCGGCCCCGACACCGTCGAGGTGATGCGCGAGGTGAAGGCGCGCGTGCTGGCGGTGGAGGCCGGCGCCACGCTCGTGATGGACCGCGACGAGATGGTCCGGCGTGCGGACAAGGCGGGCATCGCGATCGTGGGCGTGAGGTGAGCGTGCCTTCGTGGGCGCGGGACGTCGCCGGTGGGGCGGAGCTCGACCTGCTCGTCCAGCCGAGGGCGTCGCGCACCCGCGCCGTCGGCGAGCACGACGGCCGCTTGAAGCTCCAGCTCGCGGCGCCGCCGGTGGACGGGGAGGCGAACGCGGCGCTGGTCGAGTTCGTCGCCGAGGCCCTCGGAGTGCGAAAGGCCGACGTCGCCATCGTGCGCGGGGACACCGGGCGCAGGAAGACGGTGCGGGTCGCGGGGGTGAGCGCGGCCGCGGCGGTCTCCGCGCTCATGGGCTGATAGAGCCCGCGGAGTCGCCCCCGCCGCTCTGCGCCCGCGCCCGCGCGCGCGTCGGCGCCCGTGCTCCGCGCCGCAACGTGGTGCGCGGGGCCGGAACGCGCACCTCCGAGATCTCCGCGCGGCTGCGGAATCTTGCTCCGCGCCGCCTCCGCGGCGCGGGGCTTCGGTCAGTCCTCGCCGCGAAAGTGGGCTCTTCGACGCGTTCCGGCGAGCTTGGTCCCCGATGCGGCGCTCCGCAATGGCGCCGCCGCGTGCGCGGGCGCTGCTCGGCGCGGACCGCCCAAGGCTTACATGCGCCCGCCAGGTCGTCAGCCTGGCGAGGCGCCTGCGCTCAAGAGTCGCGTGTGCGTACACGCGCCCGGTCGGGTAAGATGCGCGACCCTCATGGCACCTCTCCAGCACCGATTCCTGAAGGCGTGCCGGCGCGAGCCGGTCGATCGCATCCCCGTGTGGCTCATGCGGCAGGCAGGGCGCTACCAGGCCAGCTACCGGGCCGTCCGCGCCAAGGTGAGCTTCCTCGAGCTCTGCCGCTCCCCCGAGCTCATCGCGCAGGTCACCGCCGCGCCGATCGACGAGTTCGATCTCGACGCCGCGATCCTCTTCTCCGACATCCTCATCGCGCTGCCGGCGATGGGGCTCGACCTCTCGTTCGAGAAGGGCGAGAAGGGAAAGGGCGACGGTGGCCCGAAGATCGGGAACCCGGTCAGGACCCGCGGTGACATCGATGCGCTCCGGGTGCCCGACCCGGACAAGGACCTGGGCTACGTCCTCGACGGCGTGCGCGCCATCCGGCGCGTCCTCGCCGACCGCGTCCCGCTCATCGGGTTCGTCGGCGGCCCGTTCACGGTCGCCAGCTACGCGGTCGAGGGCGGGAGCCAGGGCTTCACCCGCCTCAAGACGATGCTCTACGCCGATCCGCAGGGGGCGCACGCGCTCTTCGAGAAGCTGACGCAGGCGGCCATCGTGCAGCTCGAGGCGCAGGTCGCGGCGGGCGCGCAGGCCGTCCAGATCTTCGAGAGCTGGCTCGGCGAGCTGGGGCGCGAGGACCTGGAGGAGTTCAGCTTCCCCTACCTCGCCCGCATCTCCGAGGCGCTGCGCAGGACGGGCGTCCCGACCATCTTCTTCGCGACCGGGATGTCGACGCACCTCGGCCCCATCGGCAAGCTCGGCTACGACGTGGTCTCGCTCGACTGGCGGTTGCCGCTCGAGGAGGCGCGCCGGCTGCTCCCCGCCGCGGTGGCCCTGCAGGGCAACCTCGACTCGACGTTGCTGCTCGGGCCGCAGGCGACGCTACTCGCCCGCGCGCGGCGCCTCCTGGAGGCGGTCGGCCACCAGCCCGGTTACATCTTCAACCTCGGCCATGGCATCCAGCCCCCGACTCCGCCGGAGAACGTGAAGGCGCTCGTCGAGGCCGTTCACGCCTTCCGGCCGTAGGAGCCCGCGCGTGATCCAGATCCCGTCGTTCCAGCTCATCAAGAAATACGACCGGCCCGGGCCGCGCTACACGAGCTATCCGACGGCGCCCGAATGGACGGACGCCTTCCAGGCGGACCGCTACGTCGAGCACCTCGCCCGCGCCGACGCCGACCAGGGGCCGCTCTCGGTCTACGTGCACCTGCCGTTCTGCCGGGAGATGTGCCGCTTCTGCGGCTGCAACGTCGTGGCGACGCACGACCGGAGCCGCGCCGACGCGTATCTCGACCTCCTCGAGAAGGAGGTGGCGCTCGTGGCGGCGAAGCTGCCCAACCGGCGCGCGGTCTCGCAGCTCCACTGGGGCGGCGGCACGCCCACCTTCCTCGACTCGAAGCAGCTCACGCGCTGCCACGACATCCTGGCCCGCCACTTCGAGTTCACGGCGGACGCCGAGAAGGCGATCGAGATCGACCCCGCCATCACCGCCAAGGAGCAGCTCGACACCCTCTCCGGGCTCGGCTTCAACCGGGTCTCGATGGGGGTGCAGGACTTCGACGCGAAGGTGCAGGAGGTCGTCGGCCGCATCCAGGGCGAGAAGGAGACGCGCGAGCTCGTCGAGCACGCCCGCAAGCTCGGCTTCAAGGGCGTGAACCTCGACCTCATCTACGGGCTGCCGTATCAGACCCCCGACACCTGGACGGACACGCTCGGGCGCATCCTGGCCATCCACCCCGATCGGATGGCGGTGTTCGGATTCGCCTACGTCCCCTGGTCGAAGCCGCACCAGCGGCTGCTCCCCCAGGAGGCGCTCCCGAAGACCGAGCAGCGCGTCGAGCTGTTCCTGGCCGCGGTGGACGCGTTCACCAAGGCCGGGTACCGGCTCATCGGGCTCGATCACTTCGCGCTCGAGTCGGACGAGATGGCCAGGGCGCAGCGCGAGGGGTACCTCACCCGTAACTTCCAGGGCTACACGGTGCGTCCGGCCGCGGACACGGTCGCCTTCGGGATGAGCTCCATCTCGGACATCGGCGGCGCTTACGCCCAGAACTCCCACCGGCTGAAGGACTGGGGCGACAAGGTGGCGGCGGGCGAGATCCCGGTCGAGCGCGGGGCCAGCGTCAGCGCCGACGACGTCATGCGGCGCTTCGTCATCAACCGCGTCATGTGCCTGCTCAGGCTCGACCTGCGCGAGGTCGAGCAGAAGTTCGGGCCGCAGGCGCGGGCCGACGTCGCCGCCTCCCTCCGGAAGGGCGGGGGCGAGCTGGTTCAGGACGGGCTGGTGACGTTCGACGGCGAGGTGCTCCGGGTGCTGCCGCTCGGGCAGCTCCTCGTCCGCAACGTCGCCATGCTGTTCGACGCCTACCTCGACAAGGAAGGCGGCAAGAAGCAGTTCTCGCGGACGGTCTAGATGAAGACCGCGGTCTTTCTCATGAACCTGGGCGGTCCGCGCAACCTGGCGGAGGTCGAGCCCTACCTGTACGAGCTCTTCCTCGACGTGCTCCCCGCGGGACTCGGACCGCTCAAGCGGCCGCTGGCGTGGCTCATCGCGAACCGGCGAGCGCCCTCGTCGGCGGAGAAGTACCAGCTCATCGGTGGCCGCTCGCCGCTCGTCGAGCGAACCGAGGAGCAGGCGCGGGCGCTCGCCAGCGCGCTCGGGCCCGGGTTCTCCTGCCATCTCGCGATGCGCTGCGGCCACCCCTCCACCGAGGAGGCGGTGCGCGAGGCGCTCGCCGCCGGCGCGGAGCGGGCGCTGGCGCTCCCGCTGTACCCGCAGTGGGCGAACGCCACGACCCGCAGCTCGCTCGCGGAGCTCCGCCGGCGCTGGCCGAAGGACCGGCCGCTCGCGGAGGTCTGCACCTGGCACGACCACCCGGGCTGGCTCGAGGCGTGCGCCGGGACAGTGCGGGAGGCGCTGGCCGAGCTGCCTGAGGCGGCGCGGGGCGAGGCGCTGGTCGTCTTCAGCGCGCACGGTCTGCCCGTGAGCGAGGTCAAGAAGGGCGATCCGTACCCGCGGTACATCGAGGTCTCGGCGCGGGGCGTCGCCGAGCGGCTGGGGCTCGGCGCCGGTCGCTGGCAGGTCACGTACCAGAGTCGGATCGGGCCGACGAAGTGGCTCGGCCCCGACACGGTCGAGTTCCTCGAGCGGGCCGCCCGGGGCCGCGCCATCGTGACCGTGCCCATCGCCTTCGTCTCGGAGCACCTCGAGACGCTCTACGATCTCGACATTCTCGCACGCGAGGCGGCGACGAAGGGCGGGGCGATCGCCTATGCCCGGGCGAAGGCCGTCGGGACACGGCCGGAGTTCGTGTCGGCGCTGGCCGACATCGCCCGGGCCGCGCTGGCCGCGCCGCAGCGCGCTGCCTGAAGGATTATGGCCCAGCGACCCGGCGAAACCGGTGACCTCTTCGCGCAGGTCCGGCCGCGCCCGCTCGGCGTGGGGGAGCTGACCCGGCTGCTCCGCGCGCAGGTCGAGCCTCGCTTCAGGGACGTGTGGGTGGCGGGCGAGGTGGCGAATCTCCGGCGCCAGGCGAGCGGCCACGTCTACTTCGCGCTCAAGGACGACGAGGCCTCGATCGGCGCGGTGCTGTGGGCATCGCAGGCGCGGCGCGTTCCGTTCGCGCTCGAGGACGGGCTCGAGGTCGTGGCGCGCGGGTTCATCGAGATCTATTCCCCCCATGGGAAGTATCAGCTCGTCCTCCAGGAAATAGAGCCGCGCGGCGAGGGAGCGCAGGCGCTCCTGCTGAAGCAGATCAAGGAGCGGCTGCAGCAGGACGGGCTGCTCGATCCCGCCCGCAAGCGCCCGCTCCCGTTCCTGCCGCGCCGCGTCGGCGTCGCGACGAGCCCGACCGGCGCCGCGCTGCGCGACTTCCTGCGGGTGCTCCACGGTCGTTTCCCGAGCATGCCGGTGCTCGTGGCCCCGTGCCGGGTGCAGGGGGAGGGTGCGCCGGCGCAGGTGGCGGCGGCCGTCCGCGGGCTGTGCCGGGCCGGCTGCGACGTGGTGGTCGTGACCCGGGGCGGGGGCTCGCAGGACGACCTCAGCGCGTTCAACGACGAGCGGCTCGCGCGCGCGCTCGCCGCCTGCCCGGTGCCCCTGGTGAGCGCGGTCGGGCACGAGGTCGACTTCACGGTGGCGGACCTCGTCGCCGACGTCCGGGCCGCCACCCCCACCCATGCCGCGCAGCTCGTGGTACCGGTCAAGGCCGAGCTCGAGGAGCGGGTGGCGACGCTGCGCGCGCGGCTGCGGCGCTCCACCACCGAGGCGGTGGCTTCGCGCCGGCGCGAGGTGCGGGCGCTCCGCGCCGAGCTCAGCGACCCCAGGCACCTCCTGTCCCTGCAGCGGCACCGGCTCGACGACCTGCAGCACCGCGCCGAGTCTGCAGTTCGGGCGCGGGCGCGCCTGTTCGGTGTCCGCGTCGTCGAGCTGCGCGGCCGGCTCGGGCGCGCGGAGCCGCGAGCGCGCCTGCGCGCGCTGCTGCGCCGGACGGAGGACGCGGCGCGCCGGCTCGGCCGCTGGCAGGCCACGACCTTCCCGCGCGAGCGGCTCCGCCTGGAACGCCTCCAGGCGCGGCTCGAGCCGGCCAACGTCGCGAAGCTGCTCGAGCGCGGCTTCGCCCTCGTGCTGGATGGGAAGAGGCTCGTGACGCGCAGCGGCGAGGTCGCTCCGGGGAGCGCCCTGCGCGTAGTCCTGGCGCAGGGATGGCTGGAGGTTCGGGTGACCTCGCGCGACGAAGGCGAGGACCCGCTGCCGGGGCGGGGCGGGAGCCCCGCGTGAGGGCTGGGTTGGTGGACGGGCGCGCGACGGTTGATCAGCCTTTTGGACGCTGTTAGGAAGCGTGGGTGGACCAGAGCATGACTCAGGCGAGCGAGCGCCCGGTGGCGGGCCGCGGCGATGGTGGTGAGGCCTACGACGCGGTCGTGACGCGCCTGGAGCGCGTGGTGGGAGAGCTCGAGTCTGGGCAGCTCACCTTGGAACAGTCGATCGAGAAGTTTGCCGAGGGCGTGAGGCTGGCGCGCGAGGCGACCCGCAAGCTCGACGAGGCGGAGCGTCGCATCGAGATGCTGGTGCGCAACGCCGACGGCTCCGAGGGCGAGGTTCCGTTTGACGTCGAAGGCGGCAAGGGCCTCTGAATGAAGC
>Ga0182038_10000666_pt1 | contig 17570 bp, 10 predicted proteins | sample sta12Can44000108_FD_125976 | JGI IMG/M metagenome (GOLD analysis project Ga0182038, IMG submission 125976) | Lab enrichment of tropical soil microbial communities from Luquillo Experimental Forest, Puerto Rico - statanox.12C.anox.44.000.108 | ecosystem: Environmental > Terrestrial > Soil >...
CCGATCTGCGGGAGAAGCTCGAGCGGGCCGGGGACAGCAACGCGGATTCCGCGCACGGCGGTCTCATAGCCGACTGTTGGATGCCTGCACTCAAGCTGGTGCTCGGGGAGCTCCACGAGCTTCTGAGCGCCCACCGCGCGGCGGTCGTGGCACTTTACGCGCGGGCCCGCCGCGCTGGGATCGCGTGACGGCATCGAGGACCTACGCAGGACGTCCCCCCTTCATTGACCAAGATGTTGAGTTATCAGGCCGCGACAGTGTGCCCATTGGATCGAGTTACAGTCAGTTCCCAATGGCCATCTCGATCCTGTATTAGTTGCGTTTATTTAGATGATTTAACCCACCGCGAGTTGCGATTAGAACTGAAACCAGGCGATTTGCCACGACCGATACCCGACCACTAGGATAACATTGCAGAACTTGACGCGAACTCAGGCGCGTATGCCCGGAAGGTCCAGAGGAGAGCCCCCTCAAGTCGACTTGCCGTCTCGTGTGACCCCGTTTTGGCTTCAAGCCCGCCGTGTGCCCGACTTGGTCTCCGTGAGCCGAACGCTGGCAGCAGCTGCATTGCGGAGCATGAGGAACGGCCCCCGGCTCTGATTTCATAGGGCGGCTTCCATCATCATGACACCCGTTAGCTCTCGCAGATCCGAGGTAACTAGAAGTCAACGCGGTAATTATTAGCATTTGTTCACAAACATTAAGGTTAATGCGATCATCGTTCGATCAAAATCGCAGATATTACTAATTTAACTATAAAAAGTTTTGACTAAAATTTTCTGTGAGGTTATCGAATCCGCGAGACGAACTCTTATCAATCACAGACGCACGACCCCGGGCAAATGCAGAACATTCTTTCAACCGATCCATCGATGTCGCGCTGCGATGTCGTCGTGGGGACCCGCCCTGAAGCGATCAAACTCGCGCCGGTTGTAAAAGTATTAAGAGAGAACGGGGACGATTTCTCGGTCCGCATCGTGGCTTCGGGGCAACACCGAGATATCTGCCGTTCCGCGCTGGCCGCCTTTGGGCTGATCGCCGACAGTGTATTGGACATCGCGCCGATCAGTGGGTCGCTGGCGGATTCCGCTGGCAACCTATTGAGAGCGTTCGGTCGTCGTTTTGCAGATAACCGACCTGGCGTCATTCTCGTACAGGGTGACACGACCACAGCGATGGCCGCGGCGCTCGCTGGTTTCTATGCGAACATTCCGGTAGCACATGTTGAGGCGGGGCTGCGCAGCGGCGACCTCGCCAATCCTTTCCCGGAGGAAGCGAACCGACAGATTATTGACGCAGTTTCCACCATCTTGTTGCCGCCAACTCCTGAAGCGCAAGCCAATCTCCTTCTGGCCGGATTCCCTGCCGAGAAGTGCCCCGTTACCGGGAACACGGTGGTGGACGCGTTGCAACTGCTCTGTGCGACACGCGCTCCCACCCTGGAGGGAACCGGGGTTGAAGAGGCCGATCTCGAAGGCCGCCGGTTGCTTCTCGTGACCACGCACCGGCGCGAGAGCTGGGGTGGAGATCTGGAAGCGATTTGTAACGCGATCCGCGAGATTCTCCGCCGTCAGACGAATGTAATTGTCGCTCTCCCCGTCCATCCGAATCCCAACGTTGAGGGACCAGTGCGCGCACTGCTGGGCGGGCACCCGCGGGTCAAGCTATTGCTACCACTCTCTTACATCCCCTTTCTGGCTCTGATGCGGCGCGCCTATTTGATCCTCACGGACTCAGGGGGCATTCAAGAAGAGGCGCCTTCTCTCGGCGTGCCTGTTCTGGTCCTGCGCAAGACAACTGAGCGCCCGGAGGCCGCGGAAGCTGGGCTCGCGCGCATCATCGGCACGAATCCCGATGCCATAGTCAGGCATGTCGAGGAGTTGCTCAAAGACGAGCAGGCCTACCGCCGGATGGCGACTGCAGTGAACCCTTACGGTGATGGACTGGCGAGCGAACGGATCGTCGAAGTGCTGAGAAATTGGCGATGCGGACGGCCTTTGCTCGCAGGGGAACGCTCATTTTCGCGTCTACTACCCTTGACTGAGAATATACAGGAACCGCGAAGCCACCTCTCGGTCGTACATAAGGATGTTGGTTCGTGGCTGGCGCAATGCGCTCCGCGTCCGGCTATACCGCCGCATTGCCACGTCTTCCAATCTCGAGACCCGTAGTTCCAAAAGGAGAAGGAGTATGACAAAGCGCCTGCCCCGACGACACTTTCTCATTGGTACTGGGATAGTAATGGCTCACTCGGCGCTGGCGGGAGACCCTGCCCGCGCGCAACTGGCCGTGCAACAGGCGACGACCCGGGTACCTTGGAAAGTTGGAGTGGCACCGGGATATATTATCTCCGGGCGCGGAGAACATTCATCCAATCCCTACTTTCAGCCGCAAGGAAAGCCCTCCAATAAGCGGATGGCGACACCCCGAGCGGTGCATGGAAAAGGCCTCATGGAGGAGGACACACCGTGACCTCGACGCTCGTTCTTTACGATACGACGGGCCAGTGGGGCTGGCTTGGTGAACTCTACGCAATCATGTCTGCGAATTTGGCGAGTCACTTCGGCTCGTGGACAGCGATGCCCGTTGTCTCTTATACCTCCGGTACGCTCAAGCAGTACACCGCTACGATTTATATCGGCTCGACTTATGGCGAACCGATACCCAACTCCTTCTTGGACGACGTGTACGGTACGCAGACACCGATCATCTGGGTCTATGACAATATCTGGCAGCTGACGACCCGTTACCCAGGCTTCTCGTCGGTCTATGGTTGGAATTGGTCGGAATTTGATTTCTCATCCGTGGCGCAGGTCGATTACCCCTTGCCGCCTTCGAGCCGCCCAACCCAGCAGTTGAAACGGTACGCCGCGAATGCCGCCGGGATCATGAACTACGCATCGATCGGTTCCAATGTCACCGTTTTAGGCAACTGCGTCCGTTCCGATGCCTCCACCTTCCCTTGGGCATTGCGGTCTAGTGGCCCGAATGGCGGCAGCGTCACCTACATCGGCGAAAACCCGCTCGTCTATTTATCCGAAGGCGACCGATACTTGGCCTTCTGCGATCTTCTGTTTGACGCACTCGCCCCCAGTACTCCCGTGCAACATCGCGCGCTGGTGCGGCTCGAGGACATCGATCCCACATATGATACCGCCACATTGAAGTCGGTCGGTAGCTGGCTAAAAAGCCAGAATGTGCCGTTCGGTTTCCAGATTATCCCTTACTACCTCGACCCCCTCGACGCCAACGGTCTTGGTACGAACATAACACTTCAATCTAACCCCGCCATGGTCGCCATGATAAAATACCTGCAATCCCAGGGCGGCGCCATGATGTGCCATGGTTATACCCATCAATACGACAGCGCTGCAAACCCATACAGCGGCGCAACCGGCGATGACTGCGAATTTTACCGAATAACAATGAATTCGGACTACAGCTTGAACTTCATGGGACCGGTGGCGGAGGATTCGCTCGCTTGGGCACAAAGCCGTTTCAGCGCCGCGCAGCAGCTCTACAAAGCCGCGGGCTTTGCCATGCCGCAGTTTGTAACCTTCCCCTCTTACGCCGCCTCGGCGGCCGACTACACCGCTGCAAATGGGTTCTTCACAACCGCCGCCGAGAGAAGGCTATACTTCACTGGATTACTATCCGGTCAGCCGATCAACTATACCCAATTTGCCGGGCAGTATATGCCCTATACGGTTCGCGACGTATACAACATGAAAGTACTGGCGGACACGCTGGGCGGGATCGAACCGCAGCCGTATTTTTCCTACCCCGCTCGACTTCCCGCGGACATCATCGCCGATGCTCAGCGAAATCTGGCCGTCCGGGATGGATGGGCGAGTTTTTTCTACCACAGCTACGACAACATCAGCTATCTCAAACAGACTGTCACCGGCTTAAAGAGCCTCGGCTACACCTTTGTCGCTCCAGCGGCTGCGTAAGCGAACCCAGATTCATTAGACACGCTCGGCTGCCGACTCGCCGCTCAGGCGGTCGGCAGCCGCTGCGGCTCAGCCAGCGCGGGCGGAAAATTTTGACGTCGGCGTGGTCGAAGAAAAAGTTGAAGCAAAACTGAGCGCTCGGTAAAGGTGCGTGAAAACGCGGGTGTATTGGTGAGCTCCGTCGATCTCATTACGCTTGCTCTGCTGGCACTGCAGACGGGCTTTGTCCTCATGATGCTCGTTTATTTAATCTCGGGACTCGATGATCTGTTTGTTGATGTCCTGTTTTTTGTAATGAAGGCCGTCGAGCGGTTTGGACGTAATGCGACATGTCATCATCCTAACCTCGAAGAGATGGCGGCGAAACCGGAGCAGCCATTTGCGTTAATGTTTCCTGCGTGGCAGGAAGCTGAGGTCATTCGGCGCGCGTTGCTGAATACCATCCACAACATCGACTATCGTAATTTTCATGTGTTTGTTGGTACCTATGTAAACGACCTCGAAACACAGCAGGAGGTCGAAGAGGTGATGCGGTACCACGCGAAGGTTACCCAGTTGATCGTTCCCCATCCGGGGCCGACCTGCAAAGCCGACTGTCTTAACTGGATCGTCCGAGGCATTATAGAATACCAGGATAAACACGGTATTCGGTTCGCAGGGGTCGTTCTGCACGACGCGGAGGACGTCGTCGACACGCTGAGCCTGAAGCTTTTCAATTGCCTGATGCCTGAGTGGGACGTTGTGCAGATCCCGATCATCTCGCTCGAGCGGCCGTGGTGGGACCTGATTGGCGGCCATTATATGGACGAATTTGCCGAGGCGCACTGCAAGGAGATGCACGTCCGCGAGTGGTTTGCTGGTGTTGTGCCGGGTGCGGGGGTCGGAACTGGGTACTCAATGCGGGCGCTAGAGACAGCGACCGCCGATGGCGACTGTTTTGCAACTGACAGCCTGACGGAAGACTACGAGTTCTCGTACCGTAGCCATCACCGGCTAAAACAGATATTTGTGCGATTTCCCATCGAGCGAAGGCTGCCGTGTTGGTCCTTTCTGCATCGCGCACCGCGGCTGGTCAGCCGGTGTGATTTTATCACCACGCGCGAGTTTTTTCCCGACTTGTTCTGGAGTTCGGTACGGCAGAAAACGCGATGGGTCACAGGCATTGCGTTGCAGGGTTGGAGGAAATTTGGCTGGCGGGGCAATTGGCGAGTTCGCTACCTGTATTTTCGCGACCGCAAGGCTTTGTTAACCCAGCAGTTTATGATGCTCGGCTATATCGTTGCGCTGGGGCTCATAAGCCTTGAAGTATCGTCTGCCCTGTTTCCCGACCGCTACATCTTTGCACCGCCGTTTGAAAACGACAGTGCGCTCTGGGACCTCTTCTACATCAATGTCGGGTTGTTGGTGAATCGGCTCGCGCATCGTCATTTCTGGACGTGCCGTATTTACGGATGGTCACAGCTTCCGCTGATCATACCTCGGTATTTCGTGGCGAACGTGGTGAACTATTTTGCAGTCACCCGCGCAACCTTGCGCTATTTGAGGCATTTGAGGACAGGCGAACGGATCGGCTGGGATAAAACCGTGCACAGCTTTCCCGAGGAGGAACTGCTCGCAGTCTATCGGCGCAAGCTTGGTGACATAATGATCGAGCGGGGCCTCATTAACGAGGAGCAGCTGGATCGAGGGCTAGCGGCACAGGCTAAAACGGGCCGGCCGTTGGGCGCGGCCATTGTCGACATCGGCGAGCTTGATGAGGATTCCCTTATCGAGGTTCTTTGCGATCAGTTGCACCTCTCTCGCGCCACGCCGCTTGACCCTTACGGTATATCGCTAAGTCTGTTATGCCGCCTGCCGGAGCACTGCGCCAAGGCGCTGTCGGTCTTTCCCGTTGAGGAAAGGACTGATGGGACCGTCGTCCTCGCCTGTTCCGTCGTCCCCGACAGTCGAGGTATCGAAGAACTCGAGGCGGCGCTGGAGATGCCGGTCGAATTTCGGCTGGCGCGTCGTGCTGAGGTCACCCTGGCGTTGCGCCACGGCTACGCGAGGCTGAAGCCGGCCGGTCGTCGGGAGACCACCATCCGCCGGACGGGACGGAGGTCAATAGAATATCGGCCGATTGGAGAGCTGCTCATAGATATGGGGGCTATCACTTACCCGGATCTTGTAAGGACAGTTGCAGAGGCAGCCAGATCGGGCAAGCTTCTGGGTGAATATTTGGTCGCCGAAGGCCTTATCGCCAGGAAGCAGCTGGAAGAGGCGATGGCGCGGCAGCAGATTGGTGAACCACAGCAGGGCTACCCGATATCCATGGCCGACACAGCCGCACAAGGCCAGCTGGATCGGGCTCTGATCTCGGAGGCATCCACCCATGTTTGAAAGGAGAGTTGCCTGTCTCGATCAAAGAGGCCTGAGCGAGAGGCCCTAGTCCCAGCAACTCATGGCATGCAAGCCAGTGCTCGTCTCGCCGCTGGGCATGCTGGCCGATGATAGTGCCCTTGAAGTCGAGACGAAACCGATGTAGGTTATCCTATAGTCGACGAAAGCATTTCTCAAGAATTTTGACAAAATGCGAGATATTTCTATTTGGCCAAGGCAGAGCGTGGCGCTCGCGCTGATCCAGCGCCGGCGCGCTAGGACTATGCTCGTCCGGCTTCATGCAACTCTACTTTGGGTGGCACTGTTGTTTCTCCCACCTAGTAATTGCGCTGTATCCGTCGCCGCCGAGAGCGTGGCGCCTAGCGCACCGGATGGTGCCGCAACGACGGGCGCTGCTGATGCCTATCTGGCTCGGTTGCGTGCGGCACTGCCGCAGAGCTGGTTGCAGCGGGAATTTCAACGTCAGCGTTCGTTCCCCGCTTTCGCACACAGCCGACAACTCGTTGCCAAAGGGCAATATCAGGAAGCCTTCGATGAACTGGAAAGGTATCTCGCCTCCGATCCCGATGACCTCGTTATCCAATTCGGGTATCTTATTCTGGCAATCGACCTTAAGCGCTATCCTGCCGCGGTCAATGCAGCCGACCGAGTTCTCGCCTTCGTGCCCGATTTTGTACCGGCACTATTTTATCGCGGACTCGCCCGGGCGGCCTTGGGCGAGAACAGAGAAGCGCTAACGGACCTCGCCGCTGCAGTCGACAGTGATACGCTGGCACCTGGTGACAGCCAATATGCGCGTCGCTCCTTGGCGGTGGCCGCGGTGGCGGGCCCGGCGACAGCGGATACAGTCACGCTGTTGGACCGCGAGGAAGCACGTTGGGGACCGGATGGCACACTGCTGGTGGCCAAGGGTCAGCTTTTAGAACGCCTCGGGCGCGAGGCGGAGGCAATGGTCGCCTATGATGAGGCCGCTAGGGTCGCGAGCGATAACGAAGATAAACGCGCGGCCTGGGTGTTTGGCGCGGAACTCGAGTTGAAAAGTGGCGACCCGGCCGGCGCCTTGTCACGTGCGGAAGCAGCCTGGAAATTGGCGCCGGATAATCCTGAAGTCGCTACCGTATTGGCCGAAGCCGCGTCCAAACTCGGGCGGACCGACTTGGTGGAAGCTGCTGAGCGCGCCATTAAGGCGGGTAGCGCCATGAACAGTGAAATCCGCGAATCGCTGGCCAACGCGCTCTTTCGCGTCGGCCGTTTCGACCAAGCGGCCGCCAATTTCGAAGAGCTGGCGGCGGCCGCAGTCAGTCCAACCGATGAATATCGCCTACGCCGTGCGGCCGGTTTTGCGGCGCAAGCGGCGAATGACGCGTCGCGTGCGTTTTCAGAATTGCAGCGCGCGGCCTCGATCAATCCTGAACCCGAAGCGCTCTCGGCCGCAGCGGAGGCATCACTGCAGGCGGGCCATTTAGACGTCGCGGCTGCTGACTTGGCACGCCTAGCCGATGTGACGGACGGGAAGAACCAAGATCATGCGCTCGAACGGCTGAGCGTGGTCGCGGAACAGAGCGGTCATTTCAAAGAGGCCCTTGCCGCACTGGATCTAATTCCGAGCGATCGGCGGGATTCCGGGGTCGAACGTCGATCTGCGTTTCTCGCGGCAAAGCTGCCCGACCACGACGCCGAGGTGGGGTATGCCGAGCGCCTGGCGGACCTCGAGCCGACCCCAACGAACCTACGCGCCTTGGGCGAGGCCCAGCTCGGCGCTGGGCGACCGGACGCCGCGGCTGGGTCATTTCGGCGCGCACTGGACCTTCAGCAAGAGAAGGATCCCGCGCTCCGCGAGATGCTCGCCAACACACTCGTAGCAGCCGGGCAAACATTGGTTGCCGTCACCGAATTCGAGTCCTTGGCGGCTGTGGCGGCGCTTCCCGCGGATAAAAATCGCCTGCAACTAGCCGCTGGTTTCGCCGCACTTAAGGCCGGCGATGCATCGCGAGCACTAACGGCGTTCCGAAAAGCGGTCGATATCGAAGCGAATCGGAAATCGCTTGAAGCCGCAGCCGAGGCTGCGTTTCAGGTTGGTAAGCGGGCGGAAGCTGCCGGGTATCTTGAGCGTCTCGCCGGGGCAGAGGATGAGCACGTCGACTCTCGGGTCCGGCACCTCGACCGCCTCAGTTCTATTTATGAGATGACGGGCGATATGAGGAAGGCTTTGGAAGCTCTTTCAAGACTGCCCAAGGCTGCGCAGAGCAAGCCCGAAATCATACGGCGGGAGGCAGTGCTGGCGCAGAGGTTGGGAGATCGTCAAGCCATGCTGGCACGTTTGCGCGAGCTCGTGGCGGCCGAGCCGAGCGAGAACAACCTCGCGGCTCTCGCGGAAGCCCAAATCGCGGCGGGTCAGAGCGGCGATGCGGCGAAGACCCTTGAATCACTTCTGGCAATTCGCGGCCTCCCGGCCGAGCGGAGAGCGGGTTACCTGGAGCGCTTAGGGAATATACAAGCCTCGCGCGGCAATCCGAAACAAGCACAATCGCTTTTCATGGAAGCTTTTCACCTGTCGCCCGCTCACCCAGCGGAGTGGCTCGCGCAGGCGGCGGAAAGCGCGATGCAGGCGAAGGACTGGGAGGAGGCAAAGCAGAGCTATCGGATGCTCGCCGAAAACGAACGGATTCCGCGCAAGACCCGGGCCGGTTACGCCGCCCGGCTGGGCTTTGCGCTCGCAAGTCTGGCGCGGGACCAAGATGCGCTCTCGGCCTATGACACGGCCATCCAGCTCGGTGGCGTAACCCCCTCCCTCCATGAGAACCGAGGTATTGCACTCATGCGTCTCGGCCAGGCTGCGGGGGCCGCATCGGAGTTCCGCGCGGCCTATGATGCTCATCCCCGGGCAGACCTTGCGTTGTCGCTGGGGTATGCCCACCAGGCGGCGCACCAACCGGGATTAGCCATCGTTTTTCTGCGGCGGGCCCTGGCCGACCCGCAGGTTCTGTCGCAGGCGCAGAGGCAGCGGGCCAGCGCTGCATTGGGGTATGCATATTCCGACACAGAACAGCATGATAAAGCTGCAGGTTGCTTCGAGAAGGCGCTTGGCATATCACCGAGCTCAACCTCTCGCAACTGTGGCGTCGGGAATGAAACTGCGGCGATACCGTGAGCACCGGCGAAACGATCCGGCAGTTCCCTCACATGCGCGCGCCGAAGCGACTTCAAAACACCACGCGACTTCAGAGCACCACCGCGCGCCCCCGCGCCTCAGGAATGGCCGCCCCAGACTTATCGAATTCTCTTACGGGCTCGCCGTACCGGCACTGGTCGGGCCCCTGCTTCTGTCGTTCGCGGAGGGAATTCTGTCGGTCGGCGCCGCGCAGACAACCTCACCCGGCGGGAGCGAGGAAACCGGCGCGGCTTTCAGCACCGCCGAGAGGCTGAGATTGACGCTTGCTCTTGCTCGGACATACCGTCTAACCGACCAGCCCCAAAGGGCGCTCGACACGCTCACACCGTTGAGTGCGGGGCCGTGGCCATCGGCCGCAATCGAGGCCGAATACCATGACGAGGTTTCGCGGGATGAGGATGCCTTGGGGCGGCCGAGTGAGGCCCGAGGGGAACTAGAGAGGGCTGTCGCGCTTGAGCCGACGGCAGAGAGGAGCTTCCGCCTCAGCCAGTTGGCGGAGCGTCTAGGCGACCACGAAGAAGCACGGCGGCAACTCGAGGCAGCTGTTAAGGCCGAACCCGAAAACACGGAATATAAAGCAGCACTTGCTTATGCGCTGCGCAAGAGTGGCGACCTCGCGGGCGCGGCGCAGCTCCTGTCCGGGGTCCTCGCGGTAGGGCCGAATCGATATGCGCTACATGAAGACCTCGGATATATCGATCTTGGTCTGGGCGAGAACGATAAGGCAATCGATCAGTTCAAATGGGTGATCGACAATCAGCAACTTTATCCTGCCGAAACTCAAGAGGAGCGCGACGCCACCGCCCGCACGATCGAAGGGCTGCGCCGGACCATCAATGCAGTCGAGCCCCACTGGACGGCATACGGCTATACGAACCTTTGCCTTACCGGCAATTATTGCGAACGTCGAACCCGCAACCTCGAAAGTCTTATCAGTACTAACCAAGGGGGCGTCGAACTCCAGTATCAGCCGCCTGAAATTGGCTATGTCGATGGCCGAATATTCCAGGGATTTGCGCGTACTTTCTTTAGTTATGCCCCCGGTACGATTAGTCCTGAGGGCAATAGCTTTCAGGGTGGCGTCGGGATACACTATAAACCCTTGAGCGATTACAATTTGGTGCTGTCCGGTGAAAGACTGATCAAGTTCGGCACTAACGCGGTCAATAACTGGGAGGGTCGCGTATCGTTTTCGACCAGCGCGGGCTACGAGATCGATCCCGTCGCCTCACAGTCGTGGTATAGCCTCTTGTACGTCGATTTCGCCGGCACAGCGCAATCGCCACATCAAATTCTTACTTATGCCGACGGTCGTGGAGGCGTAAATTTCAAATTCGCTGACAGGCTGGTCTTCTCGCCCTTTGTCTATGGCATCTTTCGGGGAAATTACGGAATTGGAGCAAATACATCGGCGGAGACAGGCATAGGCGCCTCGCTCCGTGGCTTCTTCTACGAAGACAAATACCACGCTCCGCGAGACGCGGTAGAGCTTCTACCTCGCCTCGGATACACCGTCTACGATTCGTTGGCGACGCCGAGTGTGGTCTTCTCTATTACTCTCGTTGCGAGGTTCTGAGTGACAATTCGAAAGGCGGTTTCGCGCATCCGCTGGAGCTGCGCTTTCCTAATTTTCGCCGCCGTAAGCCTGACGGGGCATCTACCGGCAAGTGCTGCATGTTCGGGACTCAAGGGCACTTTTCTCCAGCTGACGGACGTGCAACTCGCCCGGCCGGCCGCCGAGTGGCAGCAATTGTTCGATGAATTGCGGTCCATCGGGATCAATACACTCTTCTTGCAATGGACGGTCCTCGATCGTAAGCCGCTGTTCCAGACAGCCCGACATGAGACCGCAGTTTACACGCCGTTAGCCTCTATTTTGGACCTTGCCGCGCGGTCCGGGATTCATGTCTGGGTCGGGTTGGCGATGGATTCAAGCTACTGGGAAGAGATCAAGCAAGCTCCGGAACTCCTCAAACCGTATTTCCGCAGACGCGTTCAGGAGATGGCCGGCTTCCTCGATAGTCTGAGCGCCACCACGGCAGGCGCGCCGTTTGCCGGCTGGTACATACCCGACGAAATCGATGACCGAACATGGCTTGATCCCGACAAACGCACCGTTCTAAAGAGGTATTTGGCGGAAACGGTGGCATTGCTTAAGGCGCGGCGTCCCGGATCAAAAGTAGCGATCTCCGGCTTCAGCAATTCCTTCGCCGATCCGGACCTTCTCGCTTCGTTTTGGGCCGATGTGATTAGAGCTTCTGGGATCGACCTGCTCCTATTTCAGGATGGTGTCGGCGAAGGAAAGGTCGCGCTCGAAGATATCGGGCTGTATTACGAAGCCCTCGACCGTGCGGTTCTCAACGCGGGGGCTCAGCTGGGAGCCGTCGTCGAGCTGTTCACTCTGATGCCGGACGGCCGTCGTGTACCAGCGATGGTCGGTCGAATTCAAGCGCAGATAGCGGCCGCGAACCGGCTGACGAGTTTTCCTGCCGTAGCCTTTTCCATCCCGGACTATATGAGCCATCTCGCGGGACGGCAGGCAAGCAATCTGCTTACTAACTTCCTATCGGCGCGGAGGGGCTGCCGCAGCTGACGTATCTCCCGAGTACGAAATAGTCGCCTATGTGCTCGTTGATCGACAATATTGCGGGTAGATCGCAAACGGGGTGTCGCTGACTGAGCGAGTTGTGTACGTCAATTTCAGCAACTTGGCATTCCGGTCGGGTGGCGGGGATGAACTCCCCGTATCAGTCACCGCTGTAGCCCGCACGGCGGTTGTGCATCCCGAAAATTCCGCGGTTCACCTTTTTAAAGGTTGAAAGCTACTCAAATCTGAGGCCACTATCCGAGGAGTTCTCTCTATCGGACGGATTGGACATTGGAGGGCCTCCGGCGATCCGCGTATGGGATCGGCCTGCGCCTGCGTGCAGGGGCGATGTTTATTGTGATGTTGATGCTATCCCTCGCACTTGGCTGGTCCATCTGGGCAGCGCTCCGGTCATTGGCTTCGACCGTGCTAAAGTCCGCGGGGTAAACCCGAGGCCCGGAGGAGCACAGCCGCGAGGGGGGAAAGGTGTACACTGCGCGGCCCGGCGCTAATCAGTCCGTCGACAGGGCCTCAATAAGCGACCGCAGGACCGCATCTCCCCATTATCGCTAAGCGCGGGCGATACTCTGATCGCCCTGCTACTCGACCGTGACGCTCTTTGCAAGATTCCGCGGCTGGTCGACGTCGGAACCCTTTAGGACGGCGGTGTGGTAGGCAAGGAGCTGCATCGGGATCGCGTAGAGCAGGGGCATGACAAGCGGGTCGCAGCTCGGCAACGCGATGCTATAGGCGAGGCGATCGGCGAGTCGGGCCACCCCCTCAGTATCCGAAATCATCATGACGCGGCCGCCTCGGGCCATGACCTCTTCGACATTGCCGAGCGTCTTTTCGAACAGGTGATCATGCGGTGCAAGCACGATCACCTGCACATTTTCGTCGATCAGCGCGATCGGCCCGTGCTTCATTTCGCCCGCGGCATAACCCTCCGCTCGAATATAGGAAATTTCCTTCAGCTTCAGCGCGCCCTCGAGGGCCAGCGGAAAGGCGCTCCCGCGGCCGAGATAGAGAACGTCGCGCGCCTTGGCAATCTCGATCGCCATCTCGCGGATGCGCGCGTCGTTGTTCAAAACCTCTCTGGCCAGCGACGGGATCTCGCTCAAAAAACCCGCCAACTGTACCTCGCGGGCCTGTCCGATCCCGCCGCGTGCCCGCGCCAAAGCCACCGTGAGACACGCCAAAACGGCGAGCTGCGTCGTGAAGGCCTTGGTCGACGCAACGCCGATCTCAGGACCGGCCAATGTCGGCAGGACTACGTCGGCCTCGCGCGCAATCGAGCTTTCCGGCTGGTTAACGATGGCGATGATCTTCTGGCCCTGGGCGCGGGCATAGCGCAGCGCCGCCAGGGTGTCGGCGGTTTCGCCCGATTGAGAGACGAAGATCGCTGCTCCGCCGCGCGGCATTGCTGGCGCCCGATAGCGGAACTCCGAGGCAATGTCGGTCTCCACCGAAACGCGGGCGATCTGCTCGAGCCAGTATTTGGCGACTAGACCGGCGTGGTAGGAGGTGCCGCAGGCGATAACCGTCACACGGTCCAATTCGCCGAGCTCAAAGCACAGCTCAGGCAGATGCACAGCGCGGGTGGCCGGGTTGATCACCGCGTTGAGCGTATCACCGATTACCGCCGGCTGCTCGAAGATCTCCTTTAGCATGAAGTGGGGGTAATCGCCCTTGCCGATCAGCGCACCCGAGGCCGCCGATTCGCGCACCGGGCGCACGACCTCCCTATTCGCCGCGTCAAAGATCGCCACCGCACGCGAGGTCACTACCGCCCGATCACCCTCCTCGAGATAGGTGATGCGGCGGGTCAGTGGCGCCAATGCCAGCGCGTCCGAACCCAAGAACATCTCACCCTCGCCATAGCCGATGGCGAGTGGACTGCCGCGGCGGGCGCCGATCAGGAGGTCGTGCTCGCCGGCAAACAGAAAGACGAGCGCAAAGACGCCCTCGATCCGCGTCAGGGTTTTGGCCACCGCCTCCTGCGGCGACAATCCCTGCCCGAGAAAATGTGTCGCCAGAATCGCCACCGCCTCAGTATCGGTGTCGGTCTGGAAGACATAGCCGAGCCCCTTGAGCTCACTCCGCAACCTCTGGAAATTCTCGATAATCCCGTTGTGGGCGACGGCAACCCGGTCGGTGACAATTGGATGGGCATTGGTCTCTGTGGGCAGACCATGGGTCGCCCAGCGGGTGTGCCCGATGCCGACCACCCCGTGCACGGGCTCTTGATCGAGGCGCCGGGCGAGGTTGATGAGTTTGCCCTTGGCCCGGCGGCACTCGATGTGCCCATTGATCAGCGTCGCGATACCGGCCGAATCATAGCCGCGATATTCGAGGCGTCGCAGCCCTTCAAGCAGCCCGGGTGCCACTGACTCCTTGGCGACGATGCCAATGATGCCGCACATCAGATTTTCCTCCGGTACCACGCCCGGACGTCGACGGTGCCTTGGTTTGTCGACGTAGTGACCGCGGGCAATCGGTGGCGGGTCGGTGGGGACATCGCGAATGATGACGCTGAAGGCGGCGGCGATCGCCTGCGCCCTGACCCTTTGGTCGCCAAGGTAGGAAAGGTTATGGCCGCTGGCCTCGGGTCGCCGGCACGTTTGCGGCAAGAAATGCCGCCGTCGATCGCCTGCCCCGTGCAACTTTGGCCCGGTCCAACAATCCAAGATTGAAGGTTCATCACCGAAAGGTATACCCGACATAAATTTGAGTCAAATTCAATTATACTTAAAATAATCTGGTATGGTTAAATTTTTTACCATGGAATGTATTAATATGTCTTTACGCTATTTCGTCTATGACCACGTTCAAGGGTCAGTCGGAGGCCTCGGAGAGGTTCGGGCTTGCAATCGTGACATTCCGGGGATGCCAAATCGGGGCGCTCCACCGCGGATTTTCGCGTTCCCATCGCACCGGTCGGCGAGGACCGCGCCGAAGCGGTTTGACTGCCGTGCTCATGGTCGTTCATTCAGAAAATAACTCGCCGCGATCTCGATGACGCGCTTGATCAGGCGTCCCTGCTTATGGACGCTGTCTTCCAGCAGGTCGAGGCGACGGGTAATTTGCGAGAGGGCCTCGCTACTGGCAACCGGCTCGGCCGTGGAGTTGGCGACCGCTGGCGGCGCCGCCACGAGGGCGATTTCCTCCCGCAGATCATTGGCGACCTTTTCTGCCGCATGGGCTGTCAACGTATGCAGCTCCTCCAGGAAACCGAAGAGAAGGAGCCTCGAGCAGAGCGTATTTATCTGCCGGGGCACGCCGCCGGTACGCTGGTGGATCAATGGAAAGCAATCCTCGCTGAAATGCGGATCTCCTTTCCAATCGGCCCGCCGCAGCCGATGCTCGACATACGCTTTAGTCTCACCTTCGCCCAGGGGACCCAAATGGTAAGCGGCCGTGACCCGTTGCCGCAGTTGCTCTAGCCGCGGGCTGCCGAGTGTTGCGCGGAACTGCGGCTGACCGAGCAAAAAAGTCTGCAACGCCATTGTCCGGTCAAAGAAAATGTTCGACAGCATGCGCAGCTCTTCGAGCGCTTCAAAGGACAGGTTTTGCGCCTCGTCGATGATCAAGAGGACACGCTTGCCGTTACGATGCTGAGCCAGTGCAAACTCGCTGATGCGCTGCAGCATGGGTCCCTTGGCGAGCCCTTCTTTGGCGATGCCGAAACCGGCGGCGACCATGTAGAGAAGATCATCGCCAGCGAGCTGGGTCGTCACGATCTTCGTGGTGACAAAACTGCTTCGGTCGATTGTTGACAGCAGATTTTCGACGAGGATCGTTTTGCCGGCCCCCACTTCGCCGGTAATGATGATGAAACCTTCGGCATGGTGAAGTCCGTAGACCAGATAGGCCATCGCCTGCCGATGCACCGTGCTCTCGAAAAAGAAACGAGCATCCGGTGTGAGCTGGAACGGCTGCGCGGCGAGCTTGTAGAATTCGGTATACATTGTCGTCTCAGAACGTCTTGCTCAGGCGGACAGTCAACCGATTGTCCATTCTATCTCCGCTCCGCCCGGTCGCGCTACCGTTACCGTTGGTCTGGCGATGTTACACAAGCCTAACGGGAAGCCGGGCATAGCGCGGCCGCCCGCGTCGCCGCCGTTCGTCCTGCTCGGGTGAGTTCGCGATCGAGCAACAGGCCGAGTCATTCGGTATGCGCCAGGTCGATCGCCCGCCATTCGGAGATAAAGTCAGCGGTGAGCATCGCTCGCGTTAAACGATGAGCCAGTTCTCGCTCGAAGCCGCGCGGTTGCTATTGACGCAATCATTAAATTTGCCTATATAGCATTCCAACTTCACCGACCGCGGTGACCCGAATGCGCCACCGGTCGAACCAAGGGGATGACCATGTCTGATGTTCCGTTACCGAAGCTGCCGGGGCGGGTGCGCGGGCGGCCGTTCGAGAAGGGCCGGTCGGGCAACCCCGCCGGCCGCCGGACCGGCTCCCGCAACAAGGCGACGCTTGCTGCCGCCGCGCTGCTTGCGGGTGAGTCCGAAGCTCTGATACGCAAGGCCGTCGAGCTTGCGCTCGCCGGCGATCCGACCGCAATGCGGCTCTGCATCGAACGAATTCTGCCTCTATGCCGCGAACGCACCGTCAATTTCACCTTGCCGCCGATCGAGAATGTAGCCGATATCTCTGCCGCGATGCAGGCGGTCACCTCGGCGCTCGCCCGGGGCGATATCACGCCGGGCGAGGCGGCAACGATCGCGGCGGTGGTCGAAACCTTCGCCCGAACGATCGAATCAACCAGGAGGCGAGCGTTTACTGTAGATCCGCTGCAGATTTTGGCAATGGGCGATTATGATGAAACTGAAGGTTATGATGAAGCAGATGATTATAATGAAACTGAGGATTGCGATTCGTAAAAATCTGGGAACGCCAAACCGGTGCTGAAAACAGGACGAGACTCGCCACCGCGGGATGGCCTATACCCACGTACTGCGGCCGTCATCGGCCACCGGGCCGGGCAAACATTTCAACTTATACGAGCGATTTTGCTGCAGACTTTCTGCAGATGCTCAGGAGAACCGGGATCCGATTCAATTTATGATTGTGGTTTCATCGCGACCGGAGCCGACTGATCAAGGCTGGAACCGATATTCGTTCGAGCCGGTCCGATCCTGAAGGGCCTTGCTTGACAAAGGATAAATGACCCGAGGACGCCGTTGAAGCGGCCCCACTCGGCGTGGCATGACCCACCGCGCGGATGAGGATCCGAGAGCACAGGAGGAAGGGAATGCATCGAGTGCTGATCACAGGCGCGGGCGGGGGCATCGGCCGGTCGCTGCGCGAGAGCCTGCAAGGGATCTATCCGGTCTTGCGGCTCTCCGATCGTGTCCCGCTTGCGGCGGCGCGAGCCGGGGAGGAAGTCGGTTACGCCGAGCTCTCGGACCTAGCCGCGGTCGAGCGCATGGTCGCCGGCGTCGACGGCATTGTCCATCTGGGTGGCATATC
>Ga0182038_10000671_pt1 | contig 17515 bp, 14 predicted proteins | sample sta12Can44000108_FD_125976 | JGI IMG/M metagenome (GOLD analysis project Ga0182038, IMG submission 125976) | Lab enrichment of tropical soil microbial communities from Luquillo Experimental Forest, Puerto Rico - statanox.12C.anox.44.000.108 | ecosystem: Environmental > Terrestrial > Soil >...
ATTATACAAACTACAATGCTGCTTTTTTGAACAAGATCTGTTTTGAAAATAAATAAATACAAAAAAACGAATACTAATAAGAGGTTGGTAAAATTGCTTCCTGTTAACAAGAGAATAATCATACATAAGAAAAGGCGTGACAAATTCTTTCTTATCAAAAAATAGACAATTCCAAAAGCATTTATAATAGCATTGGTCGTAGAAACATCAAACGTTATGCCTCTGATATAATCTCCTGTTCCGATAAAATATTTTTGATATTGCCCCTGGTATAAATACGGATTGATTTCTTTTATCTCCCAAATAATACCTATTAATGTAATCATTGATACCAGTGCATTCAACACAAAAAAAAGAGAAATTGTACGGTGGATAACTGAAGTATCGGTTCTCCGGGTAAACAGTTGTATTTGATGTAATGCCAGTATAGATAAACCCCAAAAAGCAATTCCCGTTAAAAAAGCTATTGTATAGTTTTGTGATAGAAAACCTTTGCTTAGTAACCAGTTCAGCGTTGCAATCAAAATTATGGACAAATAAAAAACGAATGGCTTTATGTTCTTGAAACCAAACTGAAATCTAAAATCTGGCTGTAGAATATATATAATTACAATAGCTATTACTTTAACGGAAAGTTTTACATCTAAAAATAGTATCAAAAAGAGCAATAATTTCCAGTCAAACAGGGTAATTTTTTTTTGAATAAACGAAACACTTTTATAAATGTTCATGCTTCTTTGCGATTTTATTTAGGGCAACAATCAGAAATACGTGGATGTTGAAACAGGGGTTGCTTTTGCAGCCGGAAACAGCGTAATTAATTTTTTTTAGCCGGAAGGCAACCTTTTGCAATCAGAAGCGTATTATAAAGTGTAAAGTATTTTCATTGCCGGAGCTAAAAAAAATCATAGAGGGCTGTATGGCCGGAAGCCAAAGAGACCAAAAGGTACTCTATGAGCAGTATTATGGATATTGTTTAAAGATTGTTTTTCGTTATATATATAGGTATGAAAAAGCAGTAGATGTAGTGAATGACGGGTATGTGAAAATATTTATGAATATGCACAGGTTTCAGTTCAGCCAACCTGAAAATTTAGAAATGATTTTAATGGGTTGGATGCGTAAAATAATGATCAATACAGCCATTGATTTTTTACGAAAAAATAATTTTCTACCTGAGATTGGTGCTATTGAGGAAACGATTTGGATAGAAGACAGAAGCCAATCATCTGATCAGGCAATGCTGTATAAAGAACTGGTTAGTCAGGTAAAGAAACTTCCCCCGGCTTACAGAACCGTTTTCAATATGTATATTATCGATGGATTTACACATCAGGAAATAGCTAATCAATTGGGTATTTCTGTGGGAACTTCTAAATCTAATTTGTCAAAGGCAAGAGATATTTTGCAAAAAATAGTAAAAAAATCAAATGAAGCAATTGCAGTATGCAGAGTGTAAATGACGATATGGATGATTTATTTCGCAGAGCAGCAGAAAATTATCCTTTAAGAACGGATAGTGCTGATTTTAACCGGGTTTTAGCAGGAATGCAAAAAGCCGAAGCAGCTTCTATTGCCGATGATAAGCTAAAGAAAAATTCTACCGGGAAACTTTTGTGGCTTTTATTATTGATTCCGTTTATTTGGATTTGCAACGGGAATTATTTTGTTCAACAAAAAGAATCTAAACAACCTGTTTCAGTATATTCTAAAACTGATTTAAAAAGTGCTGCTTTTGAGCAAAACAAACTTTCTACGCCATTATCCACTTCAATAGAAAGAAATCAAACAAACATTTCTGCAGCAACACAAACGGATCGTAAATCTTTTGCGGCTGCTTATCCAAGAATACAGGTTCAGGAATATTTAACTGATGAACAAAAGATAGAAAAAGATAAAAAAATAACAGTATTGAATAATAGTAATTTTAATAATAATGATGTTGAGGCAAAGAAAGAAATTAAACAACAAAATCAAATGGAAAGTGAAGCTATACTTGCAGTAACAACAAAAAAAGATTCGGCATCTGTTCTAAATGAAAAGCAAGAAATAGCAAAAGATTCTGTTAATCCTCAAAGTGTAGTTTCCTTAAAGAAGTTGAACAAGCTGCAGAATAAAACGAAAAAGTTTTATGCAGGAGTGATGGCTGGCCCTGATGCAAGTTTTGTAAAAATGCAATCTGTTTCAAAAATTGGAATCAATGCGGGAATAGTAGTAGGGTTTCAACTGAATAAAAAACTGAGCATAGAAACAGGTGCGTTATTTACCAAAAAATATTATTATAGTGACGGAAAATATTTTAATAGAAATAAACTAACTATTCCTGCAAACATTATTATTGAAAATGTTGATGGAGATTGCAATATGATTGAGTGGCCAATCATGCTTCGTTATACTTTTAAAACAACAACAAAGCATAGACTATCAGCCGCCGCAGGATTGTCTTCCTATTTTATGAAAAATGAGAGTTATGATTATATGTATAACAATGCCGGCTCGTTTTATTCCAGATATAAAACATATAATCAACCTTCTAATTTCTGGTTTGCTGCAGTAAATGTTGGTGTAGGTTATACCAAAAATTTTGGAAAGTTTGGGTCTTTGCATATAGAGCCATATATTAAAATTCCGGTACAGGGATTAGGAATAGGTTCTTTGCCTATTACCAGTTCAGGCTTATTAATCGGCTGGACTAAAAAACTTTTTTAATGCGATGACAGGTTCCTACAAATTAAGTTGTAATGAGCAAAACGTTTGTAATCTTAACACCCGGTTTTCCTGCCGATGAAAACGATTCGGCCTGCTTACCTTTTATACAATCTTTCGTAAAAAATTTTTCTTATTCAAATCAGGATTGTACGATTTGCATCCTTGCTTTTCAATATCCATTTCATAAAACCAACTACTCATGGAATGGTATTGAAGTAATTAGTTTTCATGGAAAAAATATAGGAGGTGTTCAACGAATACTTATGTGGATAAGGGTTTGGCATCATTTGAAAAAAATTAAAAAAGAAAATGAAATAGTGGGGCTATTAAGTTTTTGGTTAGGAGAATGTGCTTTACTTGGAACATATTTCTCGAAACTTTATTCACTCAAACATTTCTGCTGGCTGCAAGGCCAGGATGCCAAAAAAGGCAATCGTTATTTACACTTAATTAAGCCGAAACCGGATTTTCTAATAGCCATCTCAGATTTTATAGCTCAAACATTTTTTGAAAATTATGCTATTCATATTCCAAACATAATTACAAGCGGTATTGATAAGTCTGTGTACGCTACAGAGATAAAAAACAGGGATATAGATATTATAGGGGCAGGGTCTTTGATTCCATTAAAACGTTATGCTTTTTTTATTGATATTATTTTTGAAATAAAAAAAAGGCTTCCGGAATTGAAAGTTTTGCTTTGCGGAAAAGGGTTTGAAAAGGAAGTTTTGCAAAAGCAAATTGATAAACTAAACTTAAATAAGACGGTTTCATTAACAGGTGAGTTGCCTCATTACGATCTCTTAAAGATGATGCAACAATCTAAATTATTTTTACATACATCAGCTTACGAAGGCTACAGTACTGTTTGTGCAGAGGCGTTATATGCAGGATGCAGAGTGATAAGCTTTAATAAGCCGATGAATTATGCAATAGAAAATTGGGAAATTGTAAAAGACAAAAATGACGCAATTGATTATTGTATTGATTTGTTGAAAGATCCGGGTATACAATTTTATTCAGTGTTGACCGGTACAATAGAAGATACGGTAAAAAAGATATTGGCATTGTACCATACTTAAAGTTGTTTCTATTCTAACTAAGAATTCATAAAATTATTTAATGTCTTCATGTTCGAAAAACTTAATTGTTTGATAACAACTTGAAGCGCAAAAAAACAAACACCTGTGCCCAGAATGGCAATAACGAAAAATTGATGATTGAGATAATAAAACAATAAGCCGGCAATTAAAGCACAGGCAGCGGAAAAGAAGAAATTTTTTAGTATAGGTACAATAGTAACAGGAGTTTTAAACAGGTACAATATAAACTGTGCAATTACTGCAACTAAATAAGCTAAAGCGGCCCCTTCTTTTTTTAAAATAGGGATGGAAATAATATCTGCAATAATATTTATTAAAAAAGTAATTGCAATGATAGAAAATATTGTTTTCAACTTTCCATGAGCAAAAAGAATACTCCACAAAAAATTGGTGAGATATAAAAATGGAAGTGATAACGATAAGAGAAAAATAGTTGCAGAATTGTTGCTGCCATATTTCCCATTGGTTATATAATCAACTATAGGAACCCAACTAATATTCAATATGAGAATGGTTCCAAAAACAATAGTCATTTCTAATTTTACAATCGAATAGATATCTTCAGTTAGTTTTTCCTGTTTGAATAAACGCGTAAATTTTGGCAACAAAAGAGGGGCAATAATAATTAAAGGCAATGATGAAATTTCAAATGCCTTGTATGCAAAACTGTATTCAGCCAACTTTTCAGACGATATGATCAATCCCATCAACACCCAGTCGAACCTGGCAAGTGAAGAAGTAAAAAAAACAACACCAATTTGCGGAATTGATTCTTTTATCAATTCAAAATATTCTTTCAAATAGAAGTTTAATTTGATTGATTGTTTTAATATTCGTGAATAGAGGAATATGCTTAACATCAATTCGGCAAAATCTCCGAATATAAAAATAATGATGACAGTGTTGATAGAAATTTTATGCAGTATCGCAGCAACCATTAATGCTATGGCTCTTGTTATATTAGAAGCAACAGACATATAAGCGAGGGGTTTAAATTTTTCTAATCCGCCGCTAATTTGCTTAAAAGGAGTAGAAAAAAAAATCAACAGTTTGCCAACACCTATAAACAATAGTAAAAGGTATTTTATATTTGAATCGGGAAGAATAAAATAACCGGTTACAAGTAACAAATAAAATATAGATCCTGTAAACAAAACATGAAATAGATACATAGAGAATAGAGCATTAATCGGATAACCATCTGCCGCTTTTTTGATGATAACATGATCCATTCCACAAGATAAAAGATTAAATATGGTAAGTAATACAGCAAGGCACCATTGCAGTTGCCCGAAAGATTCTTTATTAAATTGAATAGACAGAATATAAAAAATTAATAACCCGAACAATTGATTAATGAGTTGTTGAATGGTTTGCGACGAGATATTTTTAATGAAGCTCCCTTGCATTAATGCTTAATTAAACTTTGTTTTGTATGATTTATAATAGTAAAATTTCTGGAGATATTAAATCCAAAATAAATGCCTCCATCTGCCCAACCGGAAGTAGTTCTTCCGATATATTGGGATGCTGCAATTCCCTGTGAATTACTAAATACCAATTGAAAAACATGCCCACCGGTTTCAATTTCCCAGCCTAATGAAAATGAATTAAAAACAGGAATTGAAACAATTTGATTTGGCAGTAAGTAATTGTATTCTGCAACAATGCCCATTCGTTTGGTGAATTTTATTCTTCCTCCGGCTGTAATTGCAAACTCATCGTTTTTATCGTTAACAGTAGGTACAAGATTATAATGCAGATACGTGGGAATGATTTGTAGCGACAAAGCGTTATTAAATTTTCTTGCAATCAATAATTGACCGATGTAGCTTGTCCTATATTTTGTATTTAGATATGGTTTATCCAGGTAGTTGAGTGTAAAATAATTGATGCCTGCAACAACACTTATTGTTATGGGTATTGCATTATGCCCATCGGATTGCCTGATGAGTTTATATTTTAGATAACCATCAAAAGTTTTTTCAAAAGAACTTCTTCCGATGCCTACTGTAAATCTATCTGTAATGCCATAATCAAGCCCAAGTCTTAACGTCGCATTATCCAATCCGAATAAATTGTAGGCACCGCTATTTAATTGCCCGAAACGGTGTTGTATAATAAAGCTCAATGCGCCTGCTGCAACATTTTCTACTGTTTGCATATTCACTATTTGCGTTGCTTTAAAAGTTGCTGTTGTAAAATTTTTATTTGTATTACGGAAGATAGAATCATTCAGCATTTGAAGTAATGAATTGTCCTGAGCTTTACCAAACGATACTACCATACAGTAAATAAATATGAGCATTATTTTTCTTACCATGATATATATTTATTTAGATGTACATTCTGCTTTTACAATAACAAGTATTTCTTTAGCAATTTTATCACGAACAGCAGCTGGTATCTGTATATTGAAATTCTCCGGCTTAATTTTAAATTGAGATTGCCCTGTAACTTTTCCGTCTTTTATTTCCAATGTGCCTGTTGTTTCAACGATCTGCGAAACATTATGTAAAGAGAGCCTGCCTTTCACAGATATTGTATAAATGCCGGGTTTATTCAAATCGGCATCTCCTGTAAAATTTCCAACAAAACTTGCTTTGGGATATTTATTGCTTTCAATATAGTTCTCATTAAAATGTTCCTGCATTAGTTCTTTTGGGAAAAGAAAACCTTTTATTAAAAGTGTAAATGCAATATTTTTTTTCGCAATATCAATTACGGCATATACTTGATTATTTTCAGCTTTTATATCTTCGAAAGCTGTTTGGGAATAAAAACCTATAAACCCATTTTTGGTCATATAAATTTGACTGTAGCTGTTTATTCCCAAACAGGCAACAAAGAATATCAGTATTATTTTTTTCATAAATATTAAATTAATTATTCAGTGCACCCTGATGCACCCAAGCCACAATTTTGTTTACTTCACAGTCCGGTAATTTTGGTAGGCCGTAAGGCATTGCAACATAACCGGTAGCATGGGTAACATTGCCAACTAAACTGCCGTTTATTACCCATTTTGTTAAATTAGAATAACCTTCCAATACAATACCACCGCTGCTTCCATTGCTTGTGTTGCCATGACAACCGTAACAACTATTTTGAGGAATATTCTTAATATCGGTAGCGTATCTTACTGAGGTTGTATCGCAGGTATTTGCATTCAGTAACATGTCTTCACTTGTTTTTGAACAGGATATGATACATCCGCAGGCTGTTATGCAAAATGTAATGAGTATGATTGACTTTCTTTTCATGTCATTTGATGAATTGTATTATTATTGTTTGATAATGCAGTCTACCAGATTAACATCTGTTAAAAATCCACTGCATCTTCCTTTAATAATGATATTACTATTAATTAAAGGCAACTGAAATGCTTCTTCTTTTTTAAGGATAAAACTGCAATTGATAGTTCCTTTCTCATTTTCAGTTGCCAACTGAATATTTGCACTTGTGTCCGTTTTTTTTGCATCGAGAACTTTCCCATTTACTTCAATCACTTTATCTATATATTTTCTATTGGATGAAATTTCATTTTGATCAAATTGTTGAAACAATTCTTTGGCGGAAAGCTTAAAATCAGATTTTAATGCTGACACGTTCTTGTGCGGTTGAAATGTGTAATAGAAAACACCTATTATCCCTAAGATTATTAAAATAAGCCCGCTGGGCACAATTTTTTTAATCATAAATAAATCTTTTGCAAAATGATCGAATGCTCTTTTATTTACTTACGATTATATTTTTAAAAGGTTGCTTTCTGTTATTCAAAAAGATTAAAGAAAGCAGTTAAACCTGTTCAGTTACAGATGTAAAAAATAATATAGATTCAAAGGTTATAGCCCCCATAGAATAAATATGGATATAAGGATAATTAGAAACTCACTTGATAATTATTGAGTTTAGGTAGAAAATTCTATTGAAATAGATTTTAATTTAATGAAATAATCAGGGTATAAATTGAAAAGAAAGTCTCAGTCACTATTAAAGTGTATGGTTTAAAAAATCAACGTAAATAAGCTTCCTTCATCTTTTTTAGATTGCACCTGGATGTTTCCTTTATGAACTAACATTATCTGTTTACACAAGCTTAAACCAATTCCATTGCCATTTTTTTTAGTGCTGAAGAAAGGAACAAATATTTTATCTAACACATCTTCGTTAATGCCAATGCCGTTATCGGCTATTTTAATAATGGTTTTACCTTCACTGTTTAAATATGCCGATAAAACAATTTTGGGGTCTGTTTTATTTTTTACAGCATCGATAGCATTTAAAATTAAATTAATTAAAACCTGCTCTATAAGACCTGCATCTAAATGAGCAAAAAGAAAAGGATCTTTTAAGATTATTTCAATATCAATTTTCTTTTGAACCAATGTAGGCTGCATTAACCTGCTGAGATTCTCAAACAATTCGCTTATATAAACCTTGGCTAAATTGGCTTTTGTTATTTTATTAAGGCTGCGATAAGTTTCTGTAAATTTTAATAGCCCCTCACTTCTTTTTTTTATAGTATCAATTCCCAATTCCAGATCTTCATTAATACCGTTATCATTGTTTATTTGAGCAGACATTTGCTTTAGCCTGTTTTGCAATGTGCTTGCCAGCGAAGAAATGGGAGCGACGGAATTCATTATTTCATGCGTCATTACGCTTAAGAGTTTTTGCCATGCATTAGCTTCTGTTTCATCCAATGCCTGGTTTACATTTTGAAAAGCAACCAGTTTATATTGTACATCTTCTGTTTGAAATGCAGTTGCACATAAAACAATTTTGATGCTGTTTTTTTCCTGATGAATATTACTGATTATTTTTTCTCCCGATGAAAGATTAATTATCTGGGCACATAATGCAGGTGCTCTTTTATCTAAAGATTGAATGGTTTTAAGATATGGTATTTGCAGTATTTTTTTAAGCGATTCATTCATCCATATTACATTTCCTGTTTTAATCTCGTAAGAGAGGATACCTGTATCTACCAGTTCCAGAATTTTTTGCAGGTATTGATATTGTGTTTCTTTTTCTTTACTGATAATTTTGAAGGTAGAATTGATTTCATTAAAACCTTTTCGTAAAGGCTGTAATTCAAGTGGGGCTTGTTTTACATTAAAATGCCTGGAAAAATCACGATAATGAATAGATTCAACAAATTGTTCTACTTCTTGTTCTGCTTTTTTGTGAAAACGATAAAAATCAATAACCTGAAAAATAATAATAGGTAATAAAATAAAATCAATAAAAAATAATTCTTTAACAATAGAAAATGCAAGTGTCAGCAGCGTAATAAATAAAAGTATTACTCTCCATAAAATGCTCCAGTCGTTCTTTTTAAATTTCATATTTACTAAGTCTTCTGTATAATGCAGTTCTTGTTAAGCCTAATTCTTTTGCAGCCTTCGTTATGTTACCGTTGTTTTTTTCTATTACTTTTAAAATTGTGTTCTTTTCAACTGTACTTAATTTTGTTTCGTTGTTCTCTTCTGTTTGAATGGAAGATTCAATAGGAGAAAAAATTAAATCATCCGGTTCAAGAATATTTTCGTCAGACATAATGATGGCTCTTTCTATTATGTATTGCAACTCTCTTACATTACCCGGAAAATGGTATTGCTCTAATTTCTGTAGAGCTGCTGCAGAAAAACAGACATTATTTTTAAAGTATTTGTTGGTATACATTTTTGCAAAATGCTGCGTAAGTAATTCTATATCGCCTTTTCTTTTGCGTAAAGGAGGAACTGTAATTTCAACAGTATTAATGCGATAAATTAAATCTTTTCTAAAACGGTTTTCGTTAGCCAACTCGCTTAATGGAAGGTTGGTAGCACAAATCAACCGAATATTTACGGGTATTGTTTGGTTAGAACCTAACCGCGTAATTTGCCTGTTTTGCAATACAGTTAGCAACTTTGCCTGTTGCTGCAAAGAAATATTGCCAATCTCGTCTAAGAATAATGTTCCGGTATCGGCCGCTTCAAACCTGCCTGTTCTATCATCTTTGGCATCTGTAAAAGCACCTTTTTTATGGCCGAATAATTCACTTTCGAATAATGTTTCTGTTAATGCCCCTACATCAACTTTTATAAATGCCTGATTGCTGCGTAAAGATTTTTCATGTATCGCTTTTGCTATCAAATCTTTACCGGTTCCGTTTTCTCCCAAAATTAAAATATTGGCATCGGTTGGTGCAATTTTATCAATCTTGGAAAATATATCAAGCATTACATTGCTGTTGCCCAATAAAGAATTTGTATTTTTTTCGTTGGATGTTGCATGAAAATTTCCGGAAATATTCTGTTGATTTTTTTGTTTTAAAGTATCTGTAATAGTAGACAATAGTTTTTCGTTATGCCATGGCTTTACAATAAAATCTGCCGCACCTTCTTTTAAAGAACGCACGGCCAAATCAATATCGCCGTAAGCAGTAATCATTATTACGGCAGTACCGGGCTTTAATTCTTTAATGCGTTTTAACCAAAACAAACCTTCATTTCCCGTATTGATAGATGCATTAAAATTCATATCTAATAAAACAAGATCGAACGAACGTGAGCTTATTAACGAAGGAATTTTTTCAGGATTCTTTTCTGTAACCACTTCATTCACTTCTGTTTTAAGTAACAAACGTACCGCAGTTAGTACATCAATATCATCATCAATAACCAATATACTTGCTTTATTTAAACTCATACACCAAAGTAAATACTTATTAAAATGCCATTACAAGGTAAAATATAAAATGCAAAAAAGCAGTGTATCAAAACCGTACACCTGTTGTATCAAACCCGAACAGTTTATTTATTACACACACTGTAACTTATTTATTATCAGTTCGTTACTTCTTTGGCATTATATTGTAACATTTATTGCGGAAGATTTTGTTTAAAAGAAATAATATGAAAAAATGGGACTTTTTATTGAAAACATTTGTTGTACTGGCAGTAGCAATTACAATTACTGCAATACCTAAAAAATTTAGTGAAACAAAATGTTATATGAGCAACATTGAAAAAGAAAAAGAGGATATAAACGATTATGATTTCTTATTGGTGAATAAATTTATAATGATAAAGTTTTATTGAAATTATTAATGAACTAAAATTTAGTACAGTGGATAGAGTTATAGAAAAGAAAAGATGGTCGGTAAAAAAAATTACAACTATTGTTATTGTTGCGGCTATTACAGTATTAATTATTGCCAGTTATTATTTTACTTCCGGCAAATCAAGGCTGAATGTTGATTTAGAAAGGATAACTGTTAGCGAAGTAACAAAAGGAACATTTCAGGAATTTATTCCGGTAAACGGAGCTGTATTGCCTTTAACCACAATTTATTTAGATGCTGCAGAAGGTGGCCGGGTAGAAGAGAAATTTGTAGAAGACGGTGCTGTTATGATAAAAGGCCAACCCATTTTGCGGTTATCAAATACAGATTTATTGATGACTACAATGAATCAGCAAAACACTGTATATAATACGCTCACTCAGATGCAGATTAATCATAATGCTGCGCAACAGAATACAGTAAGCAAATTAAATCAGATGGCAGACGTAGAAAGCCTTTTTAAAGAAGCAGAACGTGTATATAAGTTAGATAAACATTTGTACGAAGAAAAAGTAATTGGCTTGCAGGAATTTAAAAAAGCCGAGAATGATTATAATTATTTGTTACAGAAAAGAAAATTAACGCAACAAATATTACAGCAAGATTCTGTCTCCCGTGCACAGCAGGAAGCTCAGGATAAACGTTCCTTTACAGGCTCACAGGAAGCATTGTCTATCATGCAAAAAAAGTTAAACGATTTAATTGTTCGATCACCTATAGACGGACAGCTTACGTCGTTAGATGCCGAAATAGGGCAGAACAAAAGGCAGGGCGAAAGGCTTGGCCAAATTGATGTTTTGAGCGGATTTAAAGTTCGTGTAGATGTTGATGAACATTATATTTCCCGTATTTATAACGGGCTGAAAGGCGATTTTACTTTTGCCGATACTATATATAAATTAAAAATTTTTAAAGTATTTACCCAGGTCACTAACGGAAGATTTCAGGTAGATATGCAATTTGACGGAATTGTACCCAAAGGCATCCGCCGTGGGCAAAGTTTACAGATTCGTTTAGCATTAAGCGACGAAAAACAGGCATTGCGTTTACCTCGTGGAGGCTTCTATCAACAAACCGGAGGCAATTGGATTTTTAAACTAAGTGCAGATGGAAAAACAGCATATAAAACAGATATACAATTAGGCAGCCAAAACCCTGATTATTACGAAGTGCTGCAAGGCTTAAAACCCGGCGATAAAGTTATTACTAACAGTTACGATACTTATGGAAATAATCAGGAACTGATTATAAAGAAATAATTCAATCAACATTAACAATAATCAAATGATAAAAATTAAAGACCTCGAAAAAATCTACCGTACCGAAGAAGTAGAAACAATTGCACTCAATAAATTATCTATGGAAGTAAAGGAGGGAGAGTTTGTTGCAGTAATGGGGCCGTCTGGTTGCGGTAAATCCACTTTATTAAATATTCTCGGATTACTGGATGATCCGGATGCCGGTAGTTTTATTTTTAACGGAACAGAAGTAGCACATTTTAATGAAAGAAAACGTGCCGACATGCGTAAGCATAACATTGGTTTTGTATTTCAGAGCTTTAATCTGATTGATGAATTAACTGTTTATGAAAATGTTGAGCTTCCGTTAATTTATACCGGGGTAAAACCTGCCGAAAGAAAAGAAAAAGTAGAAAAAGTATTAGATAAAATGCAGATCATGCATCGCCGAAACCATTACCCGCAACAGCTTTCAGGCGGTCAACAACAACGTGTTGCCGTTGCAAGGGCGGTAGTAAATAACCCCAAATTAATTCTTGCAGACGAACCTACAGGTAATCTCGATTCATCCAACGGCAGTGAAGTAATGGAATTATTAACAGATTTGAATGAGCAGGGAACAACCATCATTATGGTAACACATAGCGAACACGATGCAAGGTTTAGCCATCGCATCATCCGTATGTTAGACGGGCAAACCGTTACAGAAAATATTTTAATTTAAGCACCCGCAAATAACCCGGCACCTGTTGTGTCACTCACTTGTACGTTCTGTTCTCAATTCAACAAAAAATATTCACCGTTAATCGAAGCATAAATTTTATGTTTAAAAATCATTTTAAAATAGCTGTTAGAAACTTATTAAAAAGTAAAAGCTTTTCTTTTGTCAATATACTTGGGCTTACTATAGGAATGGCAGCAGCAATGCTTATTTTATTGTGGATACAGAATGAATTGGAACACGATAGGTTTTATCCTAAAATAAACCGGATATACAAAATGTATAACCGGGATAAATTTAACGGAGAAATGTGGGCATGGAGTTCTACGCCTAAAATTATGGCTCCAACAATCAAGAAAGATTATCCCGAAGTGGAAGATGCAACAAGGTTCTCTCAACAAAGCTTTTTATTAACTGTTGGCGATAAAAAATTAAACGAACAAGCTGCTTTTGTAGACAGTAGTTTTTTAAGCATGTTTGATATGCCTTTAATTAAAGGAAACAGTGCATCGCTAAACGGTAATTATACTATTGTTATTACAGAAAAACTGGCAAAAAATTTATTTGGTAACGAAGATGCCATGGGTAAAATTATTAAGATCGACAGTGTAGATAATTTTACCGTAACAGGTATATTAAAAAACAGCAACAATACTTCGTTTTATTACGATTTTTTATTGCCATGGAGTTACAAAATTAAGATTAAAGGAGACGATCAGTACTGGGGCAATAATTCTGTGCAAACTTATGTGCTGTTAAAAGAAAATGCTTCTCAATCTGCATTTGACGATAAGGTTAAAAACATTACTATAGACCATACTAAAAACGGAGAAAAATCAGCCACCCAGGTATTCAGCTATCCGCTAAGCAAAGTTTGGTTGTATGGCAAAAACGAAAATGGAAAGTTAGTAGATGGAAGAATAGTTACGGTTAGACTTTTTGGCATTATTGCTGCCTTTATATTACTAATAGCCTGTATTAATTTTATGAACCTCTCTACAGCACGAAGCGAAAAACGTGCAAAAGAAGTTGGCATCAGAAAAGTAGTTGGTGCTAATAAAAATTCATTGATAATCCAGTTTATCGGAGAAAGTATTTTAGTAGCTTTTATTGCGGGCATTCTTGCTCTTGTTCTTGTTCAATTATGTTTGCCATCGTTTAATACACTTGTAAACAAGCAGCTTTTTATTGAATATTCAAGCTTCTTTTTTTGGAAACAATTACTTTTATTTATCATTATTACAGGCTTACTGGCCGGTAGTTATCCTGCATTCTTTTTATCTTCTTTCGAACCTATTAAAGTGTTAAAAGGCAGCTTTCGTGCAGCCCATGCTGCTGTTAATCCGCGTAAAGTTTTAGTAGTGTTGCAGTTTACGTTTGCCATCATTTTAATTATATCAACTATTATTATTGGGCGTCAAATAAAATATGCCCAGGAAAGAGATTTAGGCTACACACAAAACAATTTAATCTATGTTTTTTTAGAAGGAGATATTGATAAAAATTATAACATCATAAAACAGTCTCTGTTAAATAGTGGCGCTGCAATATCTATTACAAAATCCGGAAATCCTATTACACAAAGATGGAGTGATAGCTGGGGGTTTTCTTGGGAAGGTTGCACGGAAGAGGATAAAAAAATTGATTTTATAAGAATGAGTTCTGATGGAGATTTTACAAAAACATTAGGAACAACAATTGTTGAGGGAAGGGATATTGATCCTAAAAATTATCCTGCAGACTCTACCTCCGTTTTATTAAATGAAACAGCCGTAAAAAAAATGCGGTTGAAGCATCCGGTAGGAATGGTTATTAATGCAGATGATAGAAAGTGGACTGTTATTGGAATTGTGAAAGATTTTATTTTAGAATCTCCGTACGACCCTATAAACCCAACGATGGTTATGGGGCCTAAAAGTTGGTTTAATGTGATGCATATAAGATTAAACCCTGCTAAATCAATTCCCGAAAATATAAAATTAGCAGAACAGGTTTTTAAACAATACAACCCTCAATATCCGTTCAATTATTTGTTTGTGGATGACGATTATGCAAAGAAGTTTGCAGACACGAAACGTACGGCAACACTTGCTGCATTATTTGCCGGGTTAACTATTGTAATTTCTTGCCTGGGCTTGTTTGCTTTGGCTGCATTTATGGCACAAAACAGAATTAAAGAAATAGGTGTGCGTAAAGTATTGGGCGCAAGTGTTACATCTATTACAACATTGTTATCAAAAGATTTTTTAAAGTTGGTATTAATTGCTTTTGTAATTGCATCGCCCATTGCATGGTATGCAATGAACAAATGGCTTGAAAGTTATACGTACAAAATTTCTGTTGAATGGTGGGTATTTGCAGCTACAGGATTAATATCGGTAATAATTGCATTTGTTACAGTAAGCTATCAGGCAATAAGAGCTGCAAATGCAAACCCTGTTAAGAGTTTGAAAACGGAATAAATATCATCAATATGATTAAAAACTATTTTATAACAGCATTGCGGAACCTGAAAAGAAATAAATTATTTTCTTTCATAAATATTTTCGGATTATCAATCGGGCTTGGCTGTTGCCTTTTGATAACCTTATATGTTTACGATGAGATGAGTTATGATAAATATCCTGAAAAATCAGCGCAGATGTACAGGGTTCAGGTGAGTACAATAGGTAATGGCGAAGTGGCAACTTATCCCAATGTAGATGTAGCTGTTGGTGAAGGAATGAAAAATGCTTTTCCTGAAATACAATCTTATACTAGGCTTCTCAAATCACGGGAAACATTTGTAAAATATGGTAACAAACAATTTAAAGAACAGAATCTTGCTTTTATAGATTCAGGTTTTTTGCAACTGTTTTCTATTCCGTTTATTGAAGGTAATCCTCAAACCTCATTGGTTGAACCCAATAGCATTGTTGTCACCAAAGCATTTGCCAAGAAGTATTTTGGTGATGAAGAACCGATAGGCAAAAGTTTAATTTTTGGAATAAGCACGTTTAAAGTAACCGGTTTAATAGACAAAATACCGGCTAATTCGCATTTTCATTTTGATGCTTTTATGAGCATGTCAACTTATCATTTTGCAGCACAAACATGGAGTAATGTAGGATTCTATACTTATATAGTTTTAAATAAAAATACCGATCCTGCAAAACTGGAAGCAAAATTCCCCAGCCTTGTTGCAAAACATGTTGTACCTGAAATAGTGCATGATATGGGAGTAAGCCTTACAGAGGCTCAAAAATCAGTCAACACATTTAAGTTTTTTCTGCAACCGCTTACTAAGATTCATTTATACTCCGATACCAAATACGAACTTGAAGCCAATGGTGATATCAAGTATGTTTATATATTCAGCGCATTGGCAATTTTTATATTATTGCTTGCCTGTGTAAACTTCACCAATCTTTCTACAGCGGCTTCGGCAAAACGTGCAAGAGAAGTAGGCATTCGCAAAGTAATGGGCTCTGAAAAAAAACAACTTGTTATACAGTTCCTGGTTGAATCGGTTTTACTTACTTTTTGCGCCATATTTTTTTCGTTTATTATTGTGTACCTGTTGCTGCCTTATTTTAACCAAATTTACGGAAAGCAAACAGGCCTTGGTTTTTTCTTCAGTTATTCGACCCTCATAGCTGTTTCCGCATTGGGTTTATTAGTGGGAATATTGGCAGGAATATATCCCGCATTTTTTCTTTCATCCTTTAATACAGTTAATGTTTTAAAAGGGGCGTCATCAACAACAAGCAATTATAAAAATCCATTGCGTAATGCTTTAGTGGTTTTTCAGTTTGCTGTTTCAACGGGGTTAATCATTGCAACCATCATTGTATATCAGCAATTGCATTATATGCAGGATAAAAAATTGGGATATGATGAAGATCAGGTTTTATACCTGCAGGATACGTATATATTGGGTGACAGGGATATTCAAACTGCTTTTAAACAAACACTCCTGAAAGACAGCCGTGTGGTAAATGCAAGCATTGGAACAGATGTGCCGGGCAATCCCGATATGGACGGCACACAAATATATGCAAAGGAAAAAAAATCAAATGAAACCAATGCAGAGATACACGCCAATATTTTTCATGTTGATTATGATTATATACCTACCCTTGGAATAAAGATGAAAGCAGGAAGGAATTTTTCGAAAGATTTCCCGACCGACTCTTTTGCAGTTGTTATAAATGAGGCGGCAGTAAGAGATTTGGGCTGGGCAGGTACTGATCCTTTAAATAAAACCATTGTTGCCTCGGGGCAGCGTTCATATAAAGTAATTGGTGTTGTTTCAGATTTTCATTATGCATCGGTTAAACAAAAAATCGCACCATTGATGATGCAGCTTGGCACTAATTATCGTACAGGGCTTATTCTTAAAATAAAAACGGCAGATGTGCAACACTTGCTTGCCGATATAAAAAAACAATGGGCCACATTTAACCTGGGTGCTCCTTTTGCTTATTATTTTCTGGATAATAAGTTTGAGTCTCTGTATGTTTCCGAACAAAAAACCGGGCAGATATTTACTTCTTTTGCAGTTGTTGCAATTATTATAGCATGCCTTGGCTTGTTCGGTCTTGCCACTTATATTACGCAGCAACGAACCAAAGAAATAGGCATCCGCAAA